>Ga0101944_10004943_pt1 | contig 15784 bp, 13 predicted proteins | sample DewCreD2012metaG_FD_75245 | JGI IMG/M metagenome (GOLD analysis project Ga0101944, IMG submission 75245) | Hot spring sediment bacterial and archeal communities from British Columbia, Canada, to study Microbial Dark Matter (Phase II) - Dewar... ...
GGCGTAACCGGCGGCGATGCCGCCCGCGATCCATCCGGCCCGCGGGCCGTAAAAGCGCCGCGCCGTCAGGGCGATCAATACGACGCTCAGCGCGCCGAGGACGTGCTGGATCAACGGGGGCGTCAAATAATTCGGCCCGAAGATGAAGAACTGCGCCGTCAGCAGCCAGTGATACAGCGGCGCGCGAAAATACGCCTCGGGGCTCTCCATCCCTGCCGCCGCTTGCGACGCCCGCTGGAACCAGGCCGCCGAATCCAGAAACAAATAGCCCAGATACGGGCCGTGAAAGGCCTCGGCCCAGTAGATCAACCGCGCCGCCAGCGCCGCGCCGAACAGCCATAGCCACGGGCGCAGTTCGGATGTTCCGCGAAGCGGTTTCATGGGACGTCTCAATCGGCCTGTCTCACCGACAGCGCGCACGGCAGGTTCGCCACCGGGCGCAGCCACTGCGGGCGCTTTGCGACCACTTCGAAGGGATAGACCCGCAGATGCAGGTCGTAGGGGTTGTCGTAGCAGTGTTCTGGACAGATGGACACCGACAGCCGGAAGGCGCCGGCGCCCAGTGGCAGAGGGCGCAGCATGCAGTTGAATTGCCCCGCCGGCTTCGGCGGGCGAAGAACGGTGTCGCCCTCCGTGGCGACCACCCATAACGGCGTCTCATCCAGCGCATTGCACGCCAGCACGCAGGCGAGGGTTTCGACCGGTTGCGCGAGGCGGTAGCGTATGCGCACCTGCATGGTTTCGCCCGAGACCAGCCGTCGCGTAGCGCGGCCGGCGGCGTCCATGATCTCGACCGACTCAATCTCGGCCGCTCCGGAGCCCATGCGCGCCGCCGGCTGCAACAGCGCCGTCGTGAAGTTGATGGGCTGTAACCGCAGCGTCTCAATCTCGTCCTGCGCGGCGCCGCGGAACTGCCGCAGGACGCCGGCCGTTGCTCCCCGGGCGCGGACGCGGCCATGATCCAGCCACAGCGCCTTGTCGCACAGCGCCTCGGCCGCGGCGGGATCGTGCGTCACCAGCACGACCGTCCTGCCCGCCTCACGCAGGCGGCTGACAGCGTCAAAGGAGCGCTGCTGAAACTCGCTGTCGCCGACCGCAAGGATTTCGTCCAGCAGGATGATGTCCGGTTCCAGATGTATGGCGACCGCGAATCCCAAGCGCACGGCCATCCCCGTCGAGTAATGTTTCAGAGGCATCGACAGAAAACCGCCGAGGCCCGAGAAGCCGGCAATCTCGTCGAGGCGCGTCCGGATGCGCGCCCACGACATTCCCATCAGGGCGCCCATCTGATAGATGTTGTCCAGACCGGACAGTTCGGGGTGAAATCCGGCCCCCAGCTCGAGCAGCGACGCGACGCGGCCTCCGACGCGGATGGCGCCGGCGCTCGGCGGCGTAATGCCGGCGATCAGTTTCAGCAGCGTGGATTTGCCCGAGCCGTTGGCGCCGACAATGGCCAGCGACTCGCCCGGCTCGATCGTCAGGTCCAGCGCGTCCAGCGCGAGCACCTCGTAGCGGCGCGCGGACCGCTGTAGAACGTTGGGGGCGTCCGGTGGGTTCCGATTCCACCGGCCACGCAGAGCCTGAATGAAAGCCTCCTTGAACGAGCCGGCGCGGCGCTGGGAATGGCGGAAGCGCTTGGTCAGCCCCTCGGCGACGACGCGGCCGGGCGGCTCGGGCGATCGGTGACGAAGATCAGCGGCCACGGGATGTCCCGCCTTTCGCGGCCAGCCGCGCGGCCACCGTGTCGCGCATGCGCCGCGCGATGGTTTCCCAGGAGGCCGCCGCGGCGCGGTGGGCCAGGGCGGCCGCCCAGTCGCGCGGCTGCGCCAGCGCGCGTTCGCAGGCCGTGGCGAATGCGGCCGCGCCCCGGGCGAAGAGAACCACGTCGCCATAGTCGCGCTCGACGTCCCGGATGGGCGTGCTGACAACCGGCCGCCCCGCGGCCAGGTATTCGGGCGTCTTGGTGGGGCTGATGTGCGCGGTCAGCGGGCTTTGGACAAACGGCATCGTCGCCACGTCGAAGCCCTTGAGATACTCGGGCAATCGCGCATACGGGCGCGGCCCGAGATAGTGAAAATTGGGCGCATCGACCGGCGGGCGCTTCATTTCGATCAGCGGCCCGATGAAGACGAATGACCAGCCCGGCCGCGCCCGGCAGACGTCCTCGACCAGGCGGAAGTCGATCCGTTCATCAATGGCGCCGATGTATCCCAGGACCGGATGCGGCAAGGTGGCCAGCTCAGGGGCGGCCGGCGTCGCGTCGTGGAGCGCGCGGCCAAAATGATCCGCCTCGACGCCGCTGGGAAAGCACTCGGCGTCGGGGCGCAGCGGCGCCTTGCGCTCATGGATGGCCCGGCCGCCGGTGAAGACGACATCGGCGTCGCGGAGCAACTGCCGCTCGTGATGGGGGGTCAGGGCGCCGCTGCGTTCGAAGGCGTCGAAGGGGTCCATGACGTCATACACGAGCAGGTCGCGCGGCACGGGCGCCAGCGAGGGGGCAAGGTCGGGATGATACAGCCACAGGACGACCGGCCCCGGGGGCAGTTGCCGGCGCGCGGCGCGCGCGGCGGCGCGCAGCCGCAAAGGGTCGATGGGCTTGAGGAACGTCAGGCGGTGGGCCAGCGGCAGATGGGCCATCGTGCGGAAGCGCACGCCGTCGGGCGAGACGCCTGCCAGCGGCATGCGCGGCTGCCCCCATCGCAGACGCAGCCAACGCCGCGTTCCGGTCATCGACAGGTAGGCCACCGCATGGCCCATGCGCTGGAACTGCCGCATGATTTGCTGGGGGCGCTGGAACAGCGTCTCCTCCCAGATCAGGTGGCTGAAACACAGGATGCTGAAGTTGGGCGGCGCATCGGGCATAGGCTGAACGCGGGCGTTTCCGCGCGCGGCAATCGTGGCTTGCGATTGCGAATGGCGCGTTGACATAATGCCGTGGCTGGCCGCAATCAAGTAAAATGCGTCCGATGCCCGGCGCGACCGCCGCCGCCGGAGCCCTGCCATGTCCGAACACGCGCTTGCTGTTTCCGTCGTCATTCCGGCCCGCAACGCCGCGGCGTTTCTGGACGGATGCCTTCGGTCGGTCCGCCGTCAGGACTATCCGCCGGACCGTTTTGAGATTCTCGTCGCCGACAACGGCTCGACCGACGGGACCGCGGCCATCGCCCGTTCTCACGGCCTCCAACCGCTGGCCGTCGCCCGCCCTGGCGCCGCGGCGGCGCGAAACGCCGCCGCCGCCGTCGCGCGCCATCCGCTCATCGCCTTCCTCGACAGCGACGCCGAGGCCGAAGCCGGCTGGCTGCGCCATCTGGTGGCGCCGTTCCAGGATCCCGGCGTCACGATTGTCGGGGGACGCATCGAACCATTCCGCGTCGTCACGGGCCCCGAGACCCACGCCGCCGTCCGCGGCGTCCTCAAGCAGCAGGATTTCCTCCGGGGATTCCCTCCCTATATGCTGCCGTTCGCCGCGACGGCCAACGCGGCGATTCGCGCCGATGCCCTGCGCGCGGCCGACGGCTTTGATGAAACGCTGCGGATTTGTGAGGACGCCGACCTGGCGTGGCGGATTCAATGGAGGGGCGGGCGTCTGGCCTACGCCGAGGACGCCGTCGTGCGGCATCACAATCGCTCCGGAAGGCGCGAGTATTTCCGGCAGACCTTCGATTATGGACGCGGGACGGTCCGCCTGTTCGCCAAACACCGCCGCCGCCTGGGCCGGCGCGTCTGGCTGGATTGGAATCTGTATGGCGAGATTCTGTGGGCCGTCGTTCGTCTGCCCGTTGCGCCGCTTCTGGCCCGGACTGGATGGGGGCGGGTGGAACCGCTTTATGATCTGGCTGCGGGGCTGTGCTTTTGGTCGGGGCGCCTGTGCGAAAGCGCAAAACACAAAGTCATTGCCATTTAAGCGATGGCTTTCCTCAGGCGCCTGTCTTCAGGCAACAAAAACCGCTCCGACAGAGCGTCGGCGCGATTCGCGATAAAGACTTTATCGGAGACTACTTCCTGATTTGATGCTGCTTGGTGTCGCCCTGTCCCTTGTCTCCGCGGTTTTTGTCCCCTTCAGCAAAAGCCGCATTCATGGAAAGAAGTGAAAAGGCCAGAACCAGAACCACTGCGACGAATCGTTTCATGGAGCCCGCTCCTGAACAAAGAGTAACCTCAGATTTTCTGGCGCCACCCAATTGCCCCCAAAAAAAACAGTGTGTCAAATCCCTGAATCCGTCAACCCCGAACTGGCGCGTGATTCTGCCGAATCCGGTTTGCGTTCCGCGCGCCTTGCCCTTTGCGCGCGCTACTGCTGCATCCGGGCGACTTCCGGGAAGGCCGGCTTGAGGCGCTGATAAAGGTCGCGGAACATCGCAAAGCGCTCGGCATAGGCCTTGTGCGCCTTCGTGTCGGGCTGGATGCGCGAAGCGACCTTGACGAGCCGGTCGGTCGTTGCCTTGAAGTCATCGAAGATACCCGCGCCGACGCCTGCCAGGATCGCCGCCCCCATCGCCCCGCCCTCTTCCTTGTGGAGGACAACGATCTCGTCGCCGAAGACGTCGGCCATCAACTGCCGCCAGAACGGGCTGCGCGCCCCGCCGCCCAACGCGCGGATTTCCTTCACCGACGCGCCCATTTCCTTAATGACTTCGAGCATGTCGCGCATGCCGAACGTCACGCCTTCAAGGATGGCGCGGACAATATGCGCGCGGTCATGGCGGAAACTCAGGCCCACAAAGCAGCCGCGCGCGAACGGATCGTTCAGCGGCGAACGCTCGCCCTGCAGGTATGGCAGGAACCACAGCCCCTCGGCGCCCAGCGGAACCGTGGCGGCCGCTCCGGTATAGCGTTCATACACGTCGCGCCCCTCGGACTGCGCCAGCGCCTTCTCATCGAAGGCGATCTGGTCGCGATACCACCGCAGCGACATACCCGCCGAGATCATGCAGCCCATCAGATACCACTGGCGCCGGGTCGAGTGCACAAACGTGTGCACGCGCTGCTTGCGATCGACGCGCACGTTGTTCGTCGGCGCGAAGACCACGCCGGAAGTCCCGAGACTGGCGCTGACGCGGCCCTCGACGACAACGCCGGCGCCGATGGCTCCGCACGTGTTGTCCGCTCCGCCGCCAACCACGGGCGTCCCGGCGCGCAGGCCGGTCAGGCGCGCGGCCTCGGCGGTGATCTTTCCGCAGATGTCATACGACTCGCGGACGTCGGGCATCCACTCGCGTGGAATGCCCAGGGCTGACAGCACGCCGTCGGCCCACTGGCGCTTGCGCACGTCGAACAACACCGTCCCGGCCGCGTCGGAGACTTCGCACAACGCCTCGCCGGTCAGCCGCAGGCGGATGTAGTCCTTGGGCAGCATGACGCGGCGGACGCGCTTGAAATGGCGCGGCTCATGGTTGCGAAGCCAGACGACCTTGGGCGCCGTGAAGCCAACGAGGGGGGGATTGCAGCAGGTCTTGAAAAACGCCGCCGCGCCGACCGTGTCATTAATCTCATCGCACTCGGCCGCCGTGCGCGCGTCGCACCACAGCAGGCACGGACGCACGACCTCGTTCTTCGCGTCCAGAAACACCGAGCCATGCATCTGGCCCGACAGGCCAACGCCCTTGATCTCGGCGGGATCGACGCGGCTGTCGGCCAAAACCTTGCGCGTCGTCGCAATGGTCGCGTCCCACCAGTCCGAAGGATTCTGTTCGGCCCAGCCCGGCTTGGGCGTCAGGAGCGGATACTCCTGCGAGGCCGCAGCCGCGACGTGGCCATCGTCGCGGATCAGCAGCGCCTTGGTCCCCGAAGTTCCGATGTCCAGCCCCAGCAGGCAAGCCATTGCTTTTCCCTCCCAGTTCTATTGTCCTCGTCGTCGTCGTCCTCCTCGCCCTCGTCCTCGTCCTCGCCCTCGTCCTCGAGCGGTTCGTCAAGCCTACTGCCGCTTCATCGTTTCAAAAGTGATGGGCATCGGCTCGTGCGGACGCCAGTAGGTCGTCGCATGCGGGTCGCAATGCGGCCACTGCTTCATCCCCATGATGCGGGAGAACAAGGCCGTTGCCGCGAACACCGTATAGAACAAAACGATCAGGAGCAGGGCGACCAGCCAGCCGAACACCGTCGCGCCGATGACCGGATGGCCCAGCCCCAGCGCCCTGCGGACGCCGACCTCCAGCAGCGAACACAGCCCCAGCGTCACGAAAAAGGCTACGACACCGCTTGTCTCCATCACGCCCAGAAGCCAGCCCACGCCCCAGACGCGGTTCAGTGGTCCGAACCATTCGGCCCGGAACAAGAACGCGGCGCCCAGCATGAGCGCCAGCGTCGCCAAGGCCAGCGCCCACTTGACTCCGCTGGATTTCAATTCGCCTTCGGTCATGGTTTTGTTTCCTTGACACGGACAAACACGGACGGACACGGACAAGCGCGGACCGGCACGGACGGACACGAAAAAGCGCGGACCGGTTTAGAACAACGTATAGATGATCCCCGCCGCTACCGGCGAGCTCTGCGTCAGAAACACGGCGATGCCGATCAGCAGCATGAAGATCACGATCGGCGTGATCCACCACAGCTTGCGCTCAATAAGGAACTGCACGAACTCGCCGACGATGACGACGCGCGAGCGCAGATACCACAGCACCCCCACCACCGCGCCAATGATGACGGCCAACACAACCAACGCCTTGATTGCTTCCATAGAAACCCTCTCCTGCGCGCTGTGGACGCGCGGCCGGAATTGTCACTTTCGCCCCGTGCCGTGTCAACCCTGCCGGTTCGGGCGCACAAATCCTGGGGGGCTCACGGATTCGCAAGTCCAGCGAGCCGATTGCGGACTTGCCGGTCAGGCTTCTGGACCGTCGTCCTAAAGACTCACGCCCATCGCGTCGAGTTTGGCCCGGATTTGCTTCGCGTCGAGTTGGCGCGGCGTCACGCCCTGTTGCGCGCACAGCGCCGCGGCCACGCCGGCGGCCTGCCCCATCGCGATCATGTTGCCCATGCTCTTGCCGCCGTAGTGGCCAAGCATCGTCGCCGAGGCGCAGCGGCCGGCCACGAGCAGACCCTCCACTTCCTTCGGCAACAGCATGCGATAGGGAAGTTTCGCGCCCTGCTTGATCGCGGTGTAGGGACGCTGCTGCCCGACCGGATCGCTGCCGCCGTATTTGGTGGCGACGGTATCGTCGAAGTCCGAGCCGACCATGATGTCGTCGCCGGTCAGTTGGTATTCGCCGATCAGGCGGCGTGTGTCGCGCGCCATCGCGTAGCCGCCGGTGCGCATCAGGCAGACGTTTTCCATGCCGGGGATTTTCTTTTCGCGCGCGAAGCGGATGAACTCCAGCGCTTGGTCGATGGCCATCTTCTCCATCAACGTCAGCGTCTCGCTCTTCGAGCAGTCCAGCCGCAGGTTCAGCGACGTCCCGCTGTTGATCGAAACCACGCCCGGGACGGTCGTTCGGTTCAGGCCAATCCAGTTGGGCAGATGGTAGCCCTTGTCGCGGTAGTCGTTGATCAGTTCATTGAAGGCCTTGTATTGGTGGCGGTCCAGTTCGATCCCCTGGTCAAGCCACGCGAACAATCGGTCGCAATCGACGTTGCACACGGCCCAGGCGACCGTCACCGGCGGACGCCATCCCGAAATCTCGTCGCCTTCGGTGGCCATGGCGCATCCGGCCAGATACGCCACATCGCCGTCGCCCGTGGCGTCAATGATTGTCCTGCCGCGATAGGTGACGCGGCCTTCTTTGGCGCCCACGACGACGCCCGTGAGCGTTGCGCCTTCTTTGACAACATCCACGACGGGGCTATACAGCTGGTAGTCAATCTTGTATTGCTCGAACAGGTCAAACAGGACTTTTTTGAGGTATTCGGGATGAACGTCCAGATTGCCGCCGCTGCCGGGCGACTTGGGGCTGCGCTTGCCAGGAATCGAGGCGTCGGGGCCCCACCGGCGAATTGCGTCAATGAGAATCTGGTTGACGCCGCCGCGCGAGGTCTCCTGATTGTCTTTGAACAGAAAGTTGATTTCCATCCACATCGCCGCGGTGGCGGTGCCGCCGAACTGGCTGCGGCCTTCGAGAATCAGCGTGCGAGCCCCGTTTATCGCGGCGGCGACGGCCGCTCCGATGGCCGCAGGCCCGCCACCGGCGACGATGACGTCATAGACGATGTCGGCCTTGGCTGCGCGTTTATACAGGCGCTGTGTCGTGGAACTCATGCGATTCTCCTTGTGAAGTGGTGAGGCCGGGTGGTCGCGGCCGAAAAAGCCATTCGGCAAAACAGATGGCGCACAGAGCATACCAGCGCCTCGCCCGGCGGCGCAACCGGCAATCGCGCGCCATCGCGCGCCCCGGCTTCCGGCTTGACCCTCGTCCGGCCTCCGCCCAGACTTCAAACAGAATCCTTTTGAGCCGGCTGCGCCCGAAGCCCATCGCTCCCTGGACGGTGAATCGGCGGGCCGGGCGCGAGGATTATCCTTGGTTTGACAGGGAGGCTTGGATGGACAGCCGCGTTCGTTGTGGAAGTGTTCGCCCGGAATGGGCGCCGGACCGGCGCGCCTTTCTGAAGTCAACGGCGGCGGCGACGCTCGCGGCGTTTCTGGCCCCGGGAGGACTGTTTGCCGCCCCAGGCCAGGGCGCCGCCCGCCCGAACATCGTTCTCATCTTTGCCGATGATCTGGGATGGAAAGACGTCAGCTACCAGGGTTCCAGTCTTTGCGAAACGCCCAACATCGACCGCCTGTCGCAGCAGGGCGTCGTGTTCACCGACGCCTATGCCCCGGCGGCCAATTGCGCCCCCAGCCGCGCCTGCCTGCTGTCGGGGAACTATACGCCCCGCCATCACGTGTTCGCCGTCGGCAGCACAGACCGTGGCCACAAGGAATCCATGCGACTGATCCCCATCCCGAACAAGAGCGGACTGGCTAAAAGCAACATGACTATGGCCGACGCCCTCAAGGCGGCCGGTTACGCCACGGGCATCTTCGGCAAATGGCACCTGGACGGTCCCGAAGGCGCCCCTCCCTCCGAGCAAGGGTTTGACGTCGTCTCCGAATCCTTCCATGGCTGGGGAGACAAAGGAGACGCGCAGCAGGACAATCCCAAGGGAATCTTCTCGCTGACGCGCGCCGCAGGCGAATTCATGGAGTCCAACGTCAAAAATGGACGCCCCTTCTTTGCCTATGTTTCCCACTATGCGATCCACACCCGCCATCAGGCGCGTCCCGACACGCTGGCCCGGTTCGAGGCCAAGGGGCTGGACTCCAAGCAGGCCCTGTATGCGGCGTGCACATGGGACTTGGACGCCGGCGTCGGCCTGCTGCTGAAAAAAATTGACGAACTGGGCATCGCCGACAACACGCTGGTTGTCTTCACCTCGGACAACGGCGCGTTGCAGCAGTCGTCCCAGGAGCCGCTGCGCGGCAGCAAAGGCGGCTACTATGAAGGCGGCATCCGCGAGCCGTTCATCGTCCGATGGCCGGGCGTCACCAAACCGCGAACCACCTGCGCGGTTCCGGTTTCCAGCATTGATTTATTTCCGACCTTCCTCGCGGCGGCCGGCGCCCCGGCGCCGGCGGACAAGCCCCTCGACGGCGAGGATTTGACGCCGTTGCTGCGCGGCGGCCAGGCGCTCCAGCGTTCGGCGCTCTTCTGGCATTTCCCCGGCTACCTCAACAACCCCGTCGTTCGCGGGCGGCCCGAAGACGTCCGCCTGGGCTTCCGCACCCGGCCCATCAGCGTCATCCGCAAGGGCGACTGGAAACTGCACCTGTTCCACGAGGAATGGGTCCTGGATGGCGGACGCGAGAAGATTAACACCAACCATGCGGTTGAACTCTACAACCTGCGCGACGACATGGGCGAACATCACGACTTGTCGCTCAAGGAAACAGCCCGGCGCGATGAATTGCTCGACGATCTGCTGGCATGGCTGAAATCGATCCATGCGCCGATCCCCTTCGAGAAAAATCCCGCCTACCGACCGGCAGCGGCCCGCTGAAGCGCGGACTGAGAGCGAATCGATATCTACGCGCTGTGGGCGTTGGACCACACGCGGCCGCCGGACGGCCTGCCGGCGCGGTGGTCAGCCTGCCGGCTGGCGCGTCCGCCCGTGCGCCGGCCAGGGCGCGGGCTATCGCCGCGTGAGGTCGCGCGCTCCAACCGTTGCGAGGAGCGGCGCCGGCCCTGGGAGTTCTCCATAAAGCGCCTGGCGCCCGAACGGGGCGTTTGCGGATGCTGCGGCTCGGATGGCGCCCGGGATGGCAGGGCGTCGGGGGCGGCATAGTCGAACGTGGCAATCGTCTCGCGCTTCAGGCGCTGGCCCATGATCTTTTCCAGTTCGCGCACCATCTGACGATCCTCGGGGGTGACGAACGTGAAGGCGTCGCCGTGGCGCTCGGCGCGGCCGGTGCGGCCAATGCGGTGGATGTAGGCGTCGGGGCTGTCGGGCATGTCGTAGTTGATGACGTGTGAAACGCTCTGGATGTCGAGGCCGCGCGCGGCAATGTCGGTGGCGACCATGACCTGATAGCGGCCGCTCTTGAACCCGGTCAGGGCGGCCTGTCGCTGGCCCTGGGTGCGGTCGCTGTGGAGGCTCGTGGTCTTGAATCCGTCGCGCTCGATCTGCCGGGCGAGCCGTTCGGCGCGGCGGCGCGTGCGGGTGAAGATCAGGACCGAGTCGGTGTCGGTCTGCTTGAGCAGCGCCATCAGCAACGGCGTCTTCAGGTGGGGCGCGACCGGATACAGCGCGTGTGAGACGGTGTGCGCGGGCCGGCTCAGACCCAGGATGGCCCGTTTGGGATGGGTCAGATTCTGCGCGGCCAGGTTTTCGATTTCGGGCGGGAAGGTCGCCGAAAACAGCATCGTCTGCCGTTTTGGGGGGACGTTCTGGAGAATGCGGCGCACCGAGGGGAGGAAGCCCATGTCGAGCATGCGGTCGGCCTCATCGAGGACGAGCATCTCGATGCCCGACAGGTCGGCGTGGCCCTGCTCGATATGGTCCAGCAGCCGCCCCGGGCAGGCGACGTGGATTTCCGTCCCGTTTCGCAGAGCGCGGATTTGCGGGCCGGCGCCGACGCCGCCGTAGATCGTCGCGCTGTTCAGGCGCGTGCCGGCGGCGAACGCGAGGATCGTCTGGTGAATCTGCTCGGCCAGTTCGCGCGTGGGCGTGATAATCAGGGCGCGGGCGCGGCCGCGCGGGCCTGACATCAATTTATGGAGGATCGGAAGCACAAACGCGGCGGTCTTGCCCGTGCCGGTTTGCGCCGTGCCGATCAGGTCGTGGTTGGCCAAAACCAGGGGAATGGCCGCTTTCTGAATCTCCGTGGGGGCCTCATAGCCTGCGTGTGCGATGTTCGACAACAAACGGGGATTCAACTCAAACTGCGTGAAACTCATACAATAACCTCTTGTGATTGGGTCAATCGAATGCCGAGGGGGACTTGCTTTTACTTGCGGAAAGGAAGGACCGGGCAGCGACTGTTGATTCACGTATTCGTGAATTCTTGAAAGACGCTATCCGGGGAGGTCGCCCCTGTCAATGGCCAAATCTGAAGACACAGGGCGTCGGCGAATACAGGACGTATTCGTCTGTTATATCGATTTGGCGCCAGCCGAGGAAGTCAATGAGCAAATCGTGGAAGCGCGATTCGGTTCCGGGGGGGCACAGGGCGCGGTGGACCAAGACCAAATCCGCGTCCAGAGACCGCAGCTCGGCGTTGATGCGGGTCGCATTGTCCGGAATCCGCGCGACGGGGGATACCCCGGGAGGCGCCGGGGGCCCCCCACCGGAAGAAAGGGCCGGCGGGATGAGCGCCGAACGGGAAAAACTTGCAGAGTGGCCAGTATCGGGCGGGGTGGGGAGGAGAAGATCGGGCCGGGTCACGGCGATGAACAGCCGGCAGGCCATGGTGGACTCGAAGCGGGCGCGCGTCTTTTCAGGCAGCCGGGCGCCAAAATAGTTGACCAGTGGCAGGCCGTGAAACGTCTGGCAATACATCATGGTCGCGGCCCGGTCCAGGGGCAGGCCCAGCGCGGTTTTTCCGGCGTGCGCGCGGAGTTGCCCAAACGCGACGGGACGCCGAACTGGTCCGACCAACTGTGGGGCATGGAACCTCTCCAGAAGAACCGCCGCCGCCAGCGCAACGGCTGCGCCCCACCGTCGGATCAGTCCACGTCCAAGGCGGGCGTCCGCGCCCGGCCGAACCGCGCGCCATCCCAGCGCGCGATCGAGATTTGCCGCCAGCCACAGCGCCAGCGCCAGTTCGACCACGAGTCCAAACCGGGCATACACGCGCAGCCCCGTCAGGAAGGGAATCGCGCTGAGGCTGACCCCGGGAAGTATGACCGTATCGTATCGTGTGGCGAAAGGGACAAGCCGGCCGAACGATTTCAACCCCGGACCCAGCGACAGCACCGCAAAGGCGGCGGCAATGGCAAGCCAGTGATTCTGTCGCGCGCGGCCGCCCCGACGCCAAAGCCGCCAGCGCGCAAACGCGCACAGTCCATAGACGACGCACCCGGGAAAGACGGCGAACTCGCCGCCAACCGGCGTCTCCATGCCCTGCAACGGAGGCCGCGGCAGGCGCGCATCAAGGGCGCGGACGATGGCCGGCGGCAGCAGATAAGTCCACGGCTCGGCTGAAAAGATCATCTTGGCCATCGTGTTGACGCGCTCGACGGTTCGTTCCTCGCGGCTTTCGCGCGCCAGCCGCATATACAGCGGCGCGATGAGCGCGCCGGAAACGACGAGAAAGACCATCGCGCTGCGCAAGTGCGCCCCGCGATGGGGATGGCGGCGGATCAGACGCGCCAGGATATAGGCGCCATACAATACAAACAGCGCTGGCAGGGCGAAGGCCGTCTCGATCCGGACATTGGCCGCCAGCGCGACGGCCCCCACAATGCCCCAAAACCATGGGCGCAGCCGGCGCTCCTCCTGGTCGCCCAGTCGGGCCAGGGCGCCCGTGCCGCGCGCCAGGCCGACGGCGAACAACAGAAGCGTGAGGAAGACCGCCAGATACCAGTCCGAATACACTTCGGCCGCCATGCCCGCCCCGGCCAGCGCCGCCCAGCCCATACGGCGCGTCTCCAGAGCGCGCCCGACGGCCCACAGCGTCAGGGGAATCCATTGCGTGCCCAGCAGATTGAGATGCGTGACGTGGGCGATGTGGTAGGGAAGAAAGCCGAAGACGCATCCGCACACGAACGCGGCGGGGCGCGACGCGCACACGGCTTCGCGATTTGCGCCGACCGGCGGACCGTCTGCGCCCGCCCCGTCCCGGCCCGTCTCGCGCGCCAGCAGATAGGTGAAAAACGCGGTGGACCACAGCGAGAAGAACACGAAGCCATTGTAAAGGGCAACGAGGGAGAAGTATCGCTGCAAGGGAACGCTGAGGGCGGCATACAGCGGGGCGATGGGCGTTGTCACCAGGGACAGACCGCCGGGTTGCGCCAGAAATGGCGTATGCAGGAGGTCCATCCGGGGATCCAACAGCGCCTGCCGGAACCACCAGAAGGCCCACAGGAAGCAGTTGACGTCGCCCTCGGGCAGCGCGCCCGGCCACTTATGGGCCTCGATCATTGTCCCGCCCGGATCGCGCGCCAGCGGCCAGGTCACGGCCAGCGCCAGTCCCAGATAGGCCAAGGCAACCGTGGCGGTCGGAAGCGGCGCGAACAAACCGGAGCGTTTGGGTGTCGGGACCATGAGCGTCACGCGTCAGACCGTCTCGCTGCGCAGGGCCTCAATCGGGTCCATCCGGCCGGCCTGCCGGGCGGGATGAAGGCCGAAGAACACGCCGACGGCGCTGGTGACTGCGATGGACAGCAGGGGCGCCCACAACGGAATGCGCGCCGGCAGCGGCGTCAGCCAGCGCGCCAGCGCCACGCCGCCCATTCCCAGAACGACGCCGATCAGGCCGCCGGCGGCGCACAGCATCACCGACTCGGCCAGAAACTGGAAGACGATGTCGCGGTAGCGCGCGCCCAGCGCCTTGCGGACGCCAATCTCGCGCGTCCGCTCGACGACCGTCAGCAGCATGATGTTCATGATGACGATGCCGCCGACCACCAGCGAGATGCCCACGACGAACAGCGCGATGCGGAAGATCATGCCCGTCAGGTCGCGCCACAGTTCCATCAGGGCGTCGGAAGTGATGATGCCAAAGTCATCGTCTTCATCCGGCTTGAGATGATGGCGCGCGCGCAGGATGGCCCGGGCCTCGTCCATCGCCGCCTCGCGGCGGCCGGGATCGGCGGCGCGCACGGCGATGCTCAGCGAGCCGTGCGTCCCGCGCATCTTCTCATAGGTCGCGATGGGGATGAGGATGTAGTTGTCCTGCGACTGGCCGAACAGCGAGCCTTTCTTCTCGCCGACACCCACGACCTGGAAGGAACGTCCCCTGACGGCGACCTCCCGTCCCACCGGCTCCAGTCGCGCGAACAGCGCCTCGGCCACGTCCAGCCCCAGAACGCAGACGCGGGCGGCGTGTTCGGCCTCCGAAGGCAGGAAAACCCGGCCGCGCTGGAGGTTGTAGGACTCCACCTCGAACATCTCCGCCGAGACGGCCCTGAGCGTCACGTCCGACAGCGTCTGCGCTCCGGCCTTGAGGGTGGCGTCGTCATAGCGCGCTGCGGCGACGCGGCCCGCCAGCGGCGATTGGCGGCGAAGGGCGGCCACGTCGTCCCAGGTCAGGTCCGGATTGCGGCGCCGGGCGCGAATCCACTCGCGATGGCCCTTGATGATGCCAAACTTGTCCACCACAAACGTGTCGGGCTTCAGGTCGCCCAGCGTGCGGGCGACATAGGCGTTGAGGCCATCGATGGCCGAGACAACAAAAATGACCGCGGCCACGCCCATGGCGATGCCGGTCAGCGTCAGGAACGAGCGCAGGGGATTCTCGATGAGCGAGGCGGCCGCGAGCCGGACGACGTCAGCGTATGTCATTCTACGGTCGGCCATCGCTGAGAATCCTGCCGTCGCGCAGCGTGACGACGCGCCGGGCGTGCCGGGCGACATCGGGCTCGTGCGTGACGAGGATGATCGTGTTGCCGGCTGCGTGAAGGTCGTCGAAGAGGCGCAGGATGTCCTGGCCGGTGGCGGTGTCGAGATTGCCTGTCGGCTCGTCGGCCAGCAGCAGGCTGGGCCGCGTGACCAGGGCGCGGGCGATTGCGACGCGCTGGCGCTGGCCGCCGGACAGTTCCGCGGGGCGGTGGCGCGCGCGCTCGGACAGCCCGACCGCCGCCAGCGCCTCCGCGGCGCGCCGGGCGCGCTCGACCGGCGGCGTCCCGGCATAGACCAGCGGCAGTTCGACGTTCTTCTGGGCCGACAGGCGCGACAGCAGATTGAACGTCTGGAACACGAAACCGATCTCGACGTTGCGCGCGAAAGCCAGCTCGTCATCATTCATCTCGCTGACCAGCCGGCCATTGAGATGATACTGGCCCCGGGTCGGCGTGTCCAGACATCCGATCAGATTCATCAGCGTGGATTTGCCCGAGCCGGAGGGGCCCATGATGGCCACCACCTCGCCGCGCTTGATCTTGAACGAGACCCCGCCCAGCGCATGCACCTGGACGGCGCCCATCTGGTACACTTTGGTCAGGCCCTCGGCCTCGATGACATAATCTTCCATGACTCACCTGTTCATGAAGGGCGGGCCATTTTGCCCGAAATCAGCCGGCGGGTTGAGAATGACGGTATCGCCCGCCTGCAAATCACCGGCAATCACCTCGCTCATCAAATCGGAAGAGGCCCCCAGGGTGATAAGCACCCGTTCGACCTGCCCGCCAGGACGCAGGACATACACCAC
>Ga0101944_10004944_pt1 | contig 15784 bp, 19 predicted proteins | sample DewCreD2012metaG_FD_75245 | JGI IMG/M metagenome (GOLD analysis project Ga0101944, IMG submission 75245) | Hot spring sediment bacterial and archeal communities from British Columbia, Canada, to study Microbial Dark Matter (Phase II) - Dewar... ...
CCTCGTCGATGGCTGCTCGCCGTTCGGCGAGCAGAGTTTTGAGTTTTCGGTTTTTAGTTTCGAGTTCGGGGTCGGATGATGCCGCCTCGTTGATGTAATTCTCCAGCAGGCCGAATTCCGCTTTTTCCAGATACCCGCGCAGCCTTTCCTTCTCTAAAAACTCAAAACTCGAAACTAAAAACTCATAAATCTTGTCCGTCCAGCGGGCATGGATGCCGTCAATCTCCGGGTTGTTGGCGATGGACTTGAGCGTGACGTGCGGCACCGTCTTGTACTTGAAGCCGCTGCCCACGCCCTCCTGCGGGTGCGCCAGCTCGTAGTAGTCGAAGACGGCGGTCATCAGCCGTTGGCGGGCAAGGGTGAGCGCCACGCGCGAGGTGTCGCAGGTGATCCAGCGCCGCCCCCACTGCTCGGCCACGTAGGCCGTGGTGCCGCTGCCGCAGGTTGGGTCGAAGACCAGATCGCCGGGGTCGGTGGTCATCAGGAGGCAGCGTTCGATAGTATTGGCCGCAGTCTGCACCACATATGTTTTCTCTGCACTTCCTAGTTGCGTACCTGTCCAGACGTTCGAAACTGACGCCATTACAAAGTCTGTCGCAGATCGTTTGTAGCGAAGTCTGTTACCACGCAAAAAGATTCGTCCCGCCAAGTCCAGTTTTCTAATTCCTTCGGGCGTTGTCTTCCAATGCAAGCCAGCGGGACATTCAAAAACTTCACCTTGAAATTCCACAGGTTCAGAGCCGGACGCAGTAGAACCTTGAGATGTGAGTTGGTCAGAAGCAAACACTACTGCACCACGTGGTAGCAAAGGCGGGTTACCTTTTTCCTCTTCGGTTAGCTTTCGAATCACACCGTTTGGTAATTCAAGGAAGTCGTAATAATTAGTCTCGATGTTTTTCGGTACATAGAGTTTGCGATATTTCACCGACTCAATGTTTTTGGCGTACCAAAGAAGATAATCGCACACTGAATCTAAAAGCTTGGCGCTGAACCCCGTAGTTTTTGTGAAGGTGACCAACGAAACAAAATTCCCCGCCCCAAACACCTCATCCATCAACTCGCGCACGCGATGGACGTTCTCATCTGAAATCTGCACAAAGATGCTGCCGCTCTCGGTGAGCAGTTCGCGGGCCAGCAGCAGCCGGTCGCGCAGGTAGGTCAGATACGAGTGGATGCCCAGTTCCCAGGTGTCGCGGAAGGCGCGGATCTGCTCCGGCTCGCTGGTCAGGTCTTCGTCCTTGCCGTCCTTCACGTCGCGTTTGTTGACGAAGGGCTGGAAGTTGGAGCCGTACTTGATGCCGTAGGGCGGGTCGATGTAGATCATCTGCACCTTGCCCGCCATGCCCTCTTTTTCCAGGAGCGAGTTCATTACCAGGAGCGAGTCGCCGGCCACCAGCCGATTGCTCCAGCCGTGGGCATGTTTGTAGAACTCGACGGCGTGACGCAGCGGCTCGGCGCGCTCGGTGTCGAAGAGCGTCATCTGCTGAGGACCGCCGCCGTTCTTCTTCCGCACGGCCTCGATGATGGTGCGCGGGTCGATGCGCTCGTGCACGTGCAGGGAGACCGTCGGCACCTCGAACGAGGTGTGCTCGGCCTTGCCCGCCCATTGAAGCTGCGGGTCGAGGTGGGGGTCGTAGGCGTAGGTCTTTTTCTTCTGCCCCGCGTCCGGGTCGGTCTCGGGCGTCACCAGCCCCACGGGCGGGTTATTGACGCGCTGCTTGTCCCGATGCTCGTAGGATTCGATAGGGCGTTTGGTCTCGGTATTCATCTTTCATGCCATCAAGTTCTGCCTATTGGTTTCGTCATGCGCCGGTTCAGGAGGCTAACGGCACGCGGTTCAGCCGCACGTGTAGCGAGCGGCTGGAAGCGCATATTGGGCGGCATAGCAAGTGATTTGCTGTTTTTTTACATGAGGAGCCGTTCATATTCTCCATGCGTACCAATCCAAAACCATGTTACCGTATCGCCTTTCAGCAATCCAAGCGCTCTGTATCCCAAACCAATACGCACTGAGTAAACTGGCTGGCTTTCTTTCACGCGCTTAAAGAAAAGGCTTGGATGGTCTGGATTATCTCGCCACGATTTGTAAGCCTGCCGCGCTCGCTGGCGGATTTCTGGGGGCAAAGCCCAGTAATGTTTCCAGAAGGACAGGGTAGTTTGCGATTTCATGGATGCTCGATGAATTCGCCGTGTGCATCGAACATCGGTAATACCTTACCTTCATTCATCTCGGCTTCGACTGCCGCCATCAGCGCTGCTAACTTATCATCATCGGTTGCCGCAAATTGAGCATCCCATATCGCTTCATCCGCCGCAATTTCTTCAAAGGTTTCTTCGGTGGGCAAAGGGTGTGTCTTGAGAAAGAGCGCGAATTGATAAAGTTGCACCGTGCGCGCCAAAGGCATGGCTGCAGCAATGTCTGTGATAGCCTTTATCAAATCTGCGTGAGTCTGTCGTAGCTTTGTTTCCATAATTTCTCTACTCCACCCATATTCTATCACGGTTATCCTACGCTGGCATAAGGCGTTTCCGTAATGCCGCCCAACGGCGCTGCGGATCAGCGGCGGCGAGGCGGCAAGCTTGCTTGCCAGCCAAGCCCCCTGTGTCAGGATAGTTGTCACCTTCGATCGTTGCAGCGGCCAGCGCAAAGCGCCGGACAGAAAGCGGATGAAAATCGGCAGCGCCGATGGCAAGGCGCGCAGCGTCCGTGGCATCGGCCTTGTTCAGCCGTCGCTGGTCGCGACCCTGGACCGCGCGCGACGGCGAGCCCAGGCGGTCGGATGGAACGGAGGTTAGGCCTGTGACCAGCACCCCGCTGGCCATCCACAGCCTCGGTCGGCGACGACCACCCGCCCTGCAAGTGAGTTCGCTGACAAATCTATGCATGTATGACCACGTACTCAGCAAACGAACGCGCCTGAGGTACCGGGAGCTTATCTTCCAGCAATCCTCGCACGTGCATATCAATAGCTGTGTGCATGTTGCGCGCGACTTGATCGCGTGTTTTGCCAGTCGCTATGCAACCCGGCAGATCCGGCGAGTACGCCGAATAGTTGCTATCCGCTTTTTCGATTACAACTAAGAAGCGATACATCTCATTCATCCTGTTCAGCTTTGGGCTTGGTTAGCTGGGCTTGTTTGAGCACGCTGTTGAGCGTGCTCGGTGCAAGATCGTCCCCAGGATGACCGGCGATGGTAACACGACCCGGTTTGACCGGATGCTTGAACTGCCGATGACTGCCTTTGGTTCCCACGAGATACCAGCCATCGCTTTCAAGCAACTTGATCACATCACGAATCTTCATCGTCTGTTGCTTTTTCTTCCAAAGATGAGGGCCGACCGTTGCAGTACTGATATTCTAACACAATTTGAAGAGGAGCAACCTGAATGCATTGTGTGCTTGTGGCGATGTCGCAGCCTCAAGCAGCGCCTTAACGGTGCATCTTCTGCTGAGTCTGCCTACCCTACCACGCGTTGCCAAACGCAAAAATCAGCGTCGGCCCCTGCATAGGCCGTCCGCTGGATTGAACGTTCGGCCCTGATCTTTCCCTTTAACTCCATGCCTCAGGCGGCAGCAGTTTGGTAGATGACGGGTCGATACTTTGGAGGAGGAATGGGCTTGTTTTCAGCATGGGCGGCCTGCAGCCAAAGATGCTTGGCTATCTGTACCTCTTTTAGAGCCTCCTCCGGAGTCTCGCCAAACGCAGAGCACGCCTCTAAATCAGGGATGTCGGCGATGTAGCCTCCGTCTTCTTCAGAATAGAAAATGTTGATATGGTAATCTCGCATCACTCCTCCTTCAGGATCAGGCTATATCGTTCCACTAGCTTCAAGAACTGGCGTATCTGGTAAAGCTTCGCTTGTCCTTTAACCTCTTGGAGATTCAGAAGCTCTGGAATGTCGGGATGTGCGAAAATGTGATGGCTACCTTCTCTGCGAGATAGTCTGAATCCGAAACCCTCTGCCAATCCAATCATATCTGAAAACCGAACGTTCTTCGATCCTACAAGTATCCTTTGGAGTATCTTTCACTTGGTTGTCATTTTAATGATCACCCAATATGCCGAACGGCGCTGCGGATCAGCCGCAGGCGAGCCGAGCGCAGCGAGGCTAAACCTGTCTGCTGGATGCGCAGGTTAGCCAGCGCTCTGCTTATAAACTTCACGACGATGCCTGACAAAGCGCACAACAATCTTTTGCTTCTCCAAATCGCTGGTGTAAAGCACTCGATAATCCCCGACACGCAATTTGAATACGCCTTGCCATTGGCATGTCAGCGCTTCTGGGGTGACAACGTCAAAATTCCCCGCCACCCAGCGTAACTTTTTCAGCACCCGTTGCGCCATGGGCTTGTCCAAGCGGGCCAAATCACTTTGCGCTACTTCCGTAAACTCTACTTGGAACATGTTTCACCATGTCAACCCAAGTCTGGCGGCAACCTCTTGGGCAGGGATTGTTTTGCCTGCTTCATCTGTAGGTAGAGCACGTTGAAGTTCGATTTTGAACTCATCTCTGAGTTCGAGACCTTCGTCAGGATCACTCAACATCTCGGAGAATGTCTGAATAACGGTTTCGCGGATGAGTTTTCTCAAGTCATCCACAGTCAAATCGGCAATGGTTGTATGAGCCATTTTTCTCTCTCCTTATTCGCGAAGACATGCCACTCAACGCGCCGTGCCATCGCACGCATAAGCCGCGCCGCCGAAGGCGGCGTCGGCTTGATGCGCCGGTTAGGCCACCGCCTACGGCGAGGACGACTCCTCCTGCCTACGCTCCGATACGGCCTGCCAGAACTCCTCCTCCGTCAACCCCTCTCCCGCGGCTATGCTCCGCCGTGACTCCTCCAGCAACGCCTGAAAGCGCGGCGACCGCGCCAGAACCAGCCGCTCCAAATCCTCATCGTCCACCGGCGCCACCAATACCGCCACCGCCTTCCCATTCCGCGTGATCACGATCGGCCCTCCGCTCTGACATTCGGCCACATACGCGCTCAACCGCGCCTTCACTTCCGCCAATGGTGCTATCCTCATAGCTCAAACTCCTCTCCCCCTATCTTCAGCCGCTCTCTATCCTTCACCCCAATCGCCAGCACCCGCACCGTTTGCTCAACACGGTCGATCTCGTAGAAGACTCGAAAGCGGTTAGCCGGCCCAAACCTCAACTCCCACGTCGCGCCAAAGGGGGCGGGCTGCTTGAGCAACTTCCGGTTGCGCGTCGCCTGCCCAGGAGTGTGCTTCAACTGCTCGGCAATTACATCCCGAATCAGGCGATGATACTTGCGCTCAATGGCATCGAGGTGGCCTACGACTTCGGGCGCGAAGAGTAGGGTGAATCTGGGTTGCCGTGGCATTAACTATAATTATAGTCCGTATTTTGGTTCTGTCAATCCGCCGCGCGCTGTTTCGCTTCAGGGAAGGTGGCCTAACGCCGCCCATCAGCGGCCCGCGGAGGCGGGCGAAGCCCGCTGTAGCGGCTCCGCTGCATGGGCTTGTTGGGCATCGCCTGTCCTTTCAACTCACACACGCCAGGTATCTCACCCGCAGCAGGCGCTGGACAAGGGGCTTCGCGTCGGAAACTGCCATGGTCAGGGTCTCCTCGGGCAGCCTTCCTTCGTGCACTAGCTCGCTTCGCAGGTCATACAGCCTCTTCGCCCTTTGAGCTAGCCTCTCTGCATCGGCGTCGTTTGCGCTCTGGAGCGTCGACAAGACCAAGTTGTAGATCTGTCGGCGGATCGAGTCCTCTCTCCTAAACAGAAGCTCCCTGTTGAGAGATTCCAGCGATGCGACCTCTTCAGGGGACAACTGCCTTTCTGAGAGGATCTGTTCCACCTGCTTCTTCCAACTATCGAGTAGTTCAAGGACGAGAGTCGGTCGAGCAGTCCCGATTGCCATCGCCTCAAGCGACATAACCAAAGTGAGGAACCGAGCATTATTCGACGATTCAGTGAAGTACGCGCCGTAAAGCTCAAAGGCTACGCGCAACTTATCATCTCGAATAAGTTGGTCGCTACGCGGAAACGACGAGCCCTCGGCAAGAGCTGCGAGCGCTGAGGTTCTTGGCGTAGTGAGCTTGAAACTAACATCCCCGGCAGTAAGCGTACGCAGCCGCTTACTCGTCGGATATACAGCTGGACGCGACCCGTCAATCAGTCCGTCGACTGGGCCATCGATGGGAAGGCCGAAGTTCTTGCTGAGGTTCTCAGCCGCCTTATTTGGATCTTCGGCATAGGCAACGGGTTGAGGCTCCAGAATCGATGTGGTCGACAGTTCTCGGTTCAACAACAGCCACATCAGGCCGGCCCATACGCGAGACAGATAGTCTCTTCCTTCCTGCTCGGAAGGAAAGCCTTGTACGGTCAACACGCAATAAGGCCCACTTGTGGTCAGCGATAGCTGAAGGTTGCCCGATGTCGTTGATGCCTCGTCCTCACCGACCTCCAGACCAGGCGCAAGGCGAAATGGGAACTTCAGTGTATACATAAGCGAATGGCACGCCACAGCGATGCCCAACAATGATTATAAGGATCCGCATAAAATGCGAATTTCTTCATTTCTGTCCATATAATACGCCTTCAAAGCTTTTCTTAAATATAGATTAACCCCCTGTGATGTAAAGATATACCACCTGTCGCTTCTCTTATATTGGCCTATTATGCGGATCAGCATAAAAACCTCTCAACGTTCGTCCACTGAAACCCGTACCCCGGATGGACCCCGGTTGAGAACATGCGTTTAGATCATTGTGGTCTTAATGTCGGCATGCCCCAAGAGTTCCTGAACGGTGCGAATGTCGTACCCGCTTTCAAGTAAATGTGTGGCGAAGGAATGCCTAAAGGTATGGCAGATGACCCGTTCTGTCAGACCGGCCCCCATCACTGCCCTACGTGCCGCCTTCTGCACAAGCGACTCATCGATATAATGGCTTCCCTCCCCGCCGGTTTTGACGTTGCGCCAGCAATTTTCCAGGGGAAAGATCCATTGCCAACGCTATTCACGAGAAACATTGGGATACTTCCGATCCAACGCATCTGACAACGAGACGCACCCCCAACCGTCTACAAGGTCATTCTCATGTATCATCTTAACTCGCTTCAAGAATTCTCGCAACGGGGCTTTGAGAGATACAAAAAGGATGGTGATTCGGTTTTTTGCGCCCTTACCGTTTCTTTCGCGCCGAACCTCTGGCGCTTCCAGCGCTGATTCGATAGCCGATTTTCTTCTCAAGCCAACTATCGAACCATAATCAAGTTCTCTACTGGAAGCCTGAAAGTTTTGTCAATCTCAACTTTCGCAGCCTTCCCATTCCGAATACAGAGTTTGAAATCCGGTCCTACATTTCGATGAGGGACCGTCGTCAAGACAGATCTCTCAGCGATTTGAGAAACGGGAAGGGCATCGCGTCTCCACGGCCAATTGCTGCAGCACATCGAAACGCTGATCTCCCACATCGACATCAATCAATCAGAAGGATGATGTGCAGGCTTTGTTCCGCGTGGGCACCAACCAGTTCCGAGCTGCAACCCTGTTGGGGCTGAGTGAGTGAATGCTGCGATACAAGTTGAAGAAGCCAGGCTTCCGAAAAGCGTATGAGAAGCGGCTTGAGCCTATAGATCGGGTCGCTTTTGCGGGAGGGATACTGCCCCATACCGGATGGCTTACGGTTCTCCTTATCCCAGATCCGCCAAGATGGCCCGGGCAGCCGTATCCCCCTCATCATCGTCCACCCGTGCCACTTGGATGGTGGCTGCGCAATCTCCCATGGCAAACACTTTCGGATTGGATGTCCGCTTATACTCGTCCACAACGATGCCCGACCGATTGAACGCTATACCTGTATGGCCTTCAACCCATAATGATCATCTCTGCCCGATCGCACGTTTCAGATCGGCCTCCGCTAGAAACACCCCGACGATCGCCCGATCGTCGTCGAGTTCGGCACGGCTGAGGTAACTTCGGGCATCGAGCACATCCGTCGACGTGGCGGCTCCTTGCTGGAAGCGCAGATTGGTAATCCGAAAATTCTCGACGGCCTGCATTCGGGCCTCCTTTGCCGTCTTGCAGTTTTCCTGAGCAGCCACCCATTTCTCCCAGGCTTCGACGACTTCCAAAGCCACACTGTCCTTCACGCCCTGCAACTGTCGTTCGACGGCAGCCTGTTCATGGCAGGCCTTGCGGACCTCGTCTCTGGTTTTCCCCCACTCAAAGAAGGTCCATCGGGCCTGAACCGTCAGGCTCAGGTTGTTGTCGTTTCCGAACTCGTTGTGATCGGCGGTCGCATTGTCACCCAATCGTTCGTAACGACCGATCATGGAAAGCTCCGGATAGGCGGGAGCGTTTGCCGCCTGAACGGCAAGCCCTGCCTTTTCGTAGGCAAGCCGCATGGCCTTAAGTTCCGGCCGATGAACCTGTGCCTGATCGAGAAGCGCACCTAGTGATGGAAGCGAAGGAAGCACGTCGGGCAGGCCAGCCACGCACACGGGCTGGTCCACAGGCCGCCCCATGGCCATGTTGAGATAGGCTGCGGCTACGTTTCTATCTGCCTGAACCTGAACCATGCCCTGTTTGGCATGGGCAAGAGCGACTCTGGCCTTCAGAAGATCGTTGTAGGAGATGACCCCCTGATCGAAGAAGCGCTGGGCGTCCCGAACGTGGGCATCCAGTTGGGTCACTTCCTCCCGGGCGACTGCAACGGCACGCTCGGCCAGAACCAGCCGATGCCAAGCCACCCGAGCCTGATGGGCCGCATCGAGACGGGCCTGCTCGGTACGAATCTTCTGGATATCGACATCGAGGGCCGCCAACTTCTTCCGGGTGCTCAGGGCAAACCCTGTAAACAGCGGCTGAACGGCGGAAACGTCCCAGGAGAATCGATCCTGCTTGCCGACCGGAACCTGGTTGCTTCCGAACACCGCATAGGGGGCATCCTTGAAGCGACTGTAGGCATAAGAAGCCGACAGTTTTGGAAACAGGGCAGCGGTAGCCGCCCGATCCCCTTCCATAGCGGCCTTTTCCAGTTCAACCGCAGCCGCTATGACGGATTGATTGGCCAGTGCCTCGGAAACGGCGCTCTCCACGTCGAGCAGCATCGTTTCCGAGCCTTGGACCATCCCAATCCACCAGAAAACCATGCTCAACATCAGTACACCTTGGATCGCGATTCGATTTTTCATTTTCAAAGGCCGTAGAGACTGATAGGATGCTTGAGAAGGGTGGCCCCGTTTCTTCAATGAACGAGTCGGTTGACCTCATGGAAAGCCCGGTCGGCTGCATGAAGGTTTGCCGCATCTGTGGTCGGGTCCGAAACAGCACACCTTAGGCGCCATACCTTTTGATGTCCACGATCCTGACGATGACTCAAAGACCAGCCATTTCCATGAGCGCTTCCAAATCTTCCCGATACGCCCACTCCGGAAGGAACCTACGCTACCTTCCCTGGTTTCTCCTGTTTCTTGCCGTTCTCTCGGTGGTCGGATTTCGGCATCTGTTGCTGTATCGGGTGGCCGAATGGTTCGTCGTCAGCCACCCGCTCGAAAAAGCCGATGTCCTGTATCTGTTGAACGGAGAACACGCCACCCGCCCGTTTTTCGCATCCGATCTCTACCGCCGAGGGTTCGCTTCCCAAGTATGGATCGCCCAAACCCAAAAGGATCCCACCGAAATGTTGGGACTTTATCCCAACGATACGGACGTGAACAAAGGGGTGTTGATCCGATGCGGCGTTCCCGAAGACCGCATCGTCGTCGTTCCCTACCCCAACGGTGTTTCGAGCACTTGGGAAGAAACCCTCGCCATCCGGCGATTCATCGATCGGCATCCGGTCGAATCGGTTCTCGTGGTCACTTCATCCTTGCATACCCGACGAACCTACTGGACATTTCGAAAACTGTTTCACGATACCCCGGTCCGCATTCGAATGGCCGAGGCCCCGCACTGGGGATTCGATCTGACCAATTGGTGGAAGACCGAAGAAGGCGTGTTGACGATGGTGAGCGAATGGGTAAAACTGAGCTATTACTGGTTGAACCATCGACCGGATCGCTGAGTTCCCCTTCCTGTCCGGTCTATCTCGTCTAGGCACGCCGTCACGTTGCAGATCTGCAACCGCGGACATTTCCCAAACGGTGTCGTACCAATCTATCGGCATTGCCTGCGTAAGTCAATCGAAGCCCCGATGTCGACCGGGGTTCCCGCAACGTTTCTGGTTGATGTGCTCGATCGCAAGAGGACAGGTGGTTGGATGTGGATGGGCCGGGTTTCGTTCCACATGACGCAGAACGTCTGTTATCAGTCAACCCATTAATTCGACATATATTTTCAGCAAGGAATCTCGTATTGACTTTATTCGGAATATCCGGTATTTGCCATGAAGTTTCCGGTGTGTTGGTCGTACCTCCCGTTTATCGAACCCATGTCAACGAAAGGAAGAAGACCATGAAAAAAAGTTGGATCATCGCTTTGATCGTTCTGTTGAGCCTCGCAGCATTCAGCGGCGCCATGGCTGCAGAAACCAAACTCGTACTGGCCACCGGCGGAACGGCCGGAACCTATTATCCCTTCGGCGGTGCCATGGCCAAAATCTGGAACAGCAAGATTCCCGGCATGAACGTCACCGCACAAACCACGGGCGCTTCGGCGGAAAACATCCGCCTGGTCAACAAGAAGGAAGCCGAACTGGCCCTGGTCCAGAGCGACACCCTCGATTTCGCCTTCAACGCCAAGGAAGCCTTCAAAGAACCCCTCAAGGAAATGGGCGCCATTGCGGTACTGTATCCGGAAATCATTCAGGTCGTCGTCCGGGCCGACAGCCCGGCCAAGTCTTTCGCGGATCTGAAGGGCATGAAAATCGGCGTCGGTGCACCCGGAAGCGGCACCGAAGCCAATTTCCGTCAGCTTCTCGACATCTACGGGCTGAGCAAGGACGACATCAAAGGCCAATATCTGTCCTTTTCTGAAAGCGCGGAGCAATTCAAGGATCGTCACATCGATGCCTTCATCGTGGTCGCCGGCATTCCCAATTCGGCCATCGTCGATATCGCCACCCAGCATGACATCCGGATCCTCAACATCGCAGGCGATGCAGCCAAGAAACTTTCCCAAAAATATCCCTTCCTCGCTCCAGCCAAGATCCCGGCCAACACCTACAAAAACCAGGCCCAGGACGTCGAAACCGTAGCGGTCAATGCCGTATTGATCGCAGGGAAAGAACTTCCCGTCGATGTCGTCTACAACCTCACCAAAACCTTGTTCGAAAATCAGGCGGATCTGGCCTCCGCTCATGCCAAGGGAAAAGAGCTGAACCTTCAGGCTGCGGTCAAAGGCGTTTCGATTCCCTTTCATCCCGGCGCGGAAAAATACTACAAGGAAAAAGGCGCCCTGAAATAAGCATCACCTGAATGAAGGAACGCCCCGGCCTTTCTTCGGGAAGGTCGGGGTGCGGTTCATGCGACCCAAGAAGCTGTGTTTCTGGATGGTCTTGGGGATCGGACTTACGCTCTGGTTCCTGTTCTTCTATCCTTCCGTGCGCGTGCTGCGCCTTGTTCCCTACCCGGCCGATGCCCCTCTCGGGTACATCCGAGTTTCCCGAGGTGAAACCTTCACCATTGGCTTCATCCACTCCGTGAACCGAAGACCGGTATGGGACACCCTGCGCGTTGAAGAAAACGGTCTCGTCATCGTCAGCTCCCGTTTCGACGCTTTCGGAGCCGGAATGCCCGAAACCACCAATGCAGAAGGAACGCTCCGAACCCTTCCCGATGGCACCCTTCTGTGGACGGTCGATCGTCCGGTTCCTGCAGTCACCCTCCGCATCGGCTGGACGGCCGACCACACCCTATCCATCCGCGGAAAAACACTTCGGCTTGCAGAACTGGTTGAACCCGGAAAGGCACTGACACTGGACGTCAACACCATGAGTTGGTTTGAAATGATGAAAGGACACCGGCTTTTATGAGCTCGAAGAATGCCGCCGACCGCTGCGCGGTTCCGGAATCAGCCGACACCCTGGAAACCGTGCCTCAACCCACGGTCGAAGAAATCCTCAAGAAGGTCGACAAGGAAGCAAGAGCCAGAAAACCTAAGGGAGCGGCCCGGTGGATCACCTACGGCATCGGGGTGGGGTGGTCCGTCTTCCAAGTGTATACGGCCGCTTTTGGATTGCTTCCCGCCCAACTCCAGCGTTCGGTCCATCTCGCCTTCGCCTTCGCATTGACCTATCTGCTCTTTCCTTTCCGCTCGTCGAAAGCCTCCGACAAGATCGAATGGCACACCTGGCTCTTCGCTGCGTTCGCCACCTTCGTCGGGCTCTACATGACCATCAACTACATGCGGATCATGGAGGCAGGGGGAGACTACAGCCGGTGGGATTACATCATCGCAGGATGCGGCATCCTGCTCACCCTCGAGGCCGCAAGACGGGTCGTAGGATTGCCCATCGTCTGCCTGGCTGCCTTCTTCGTGATCTATGCCTATTTCGGGAAATATTTTCCGGGATTCATGGCCCACAGAGGGTATTCACTGGAGCGGATCGCCTCCCATCTGTACCTGACCACCGAAGGCATCATGGGCATTCCGCTCGGGGTATGCGCCACCTTCATATATTTGTTCATCCTCTTTGGTTCGTTTCGGGAAAAGACAGGTTTGGGGCAGCTTTTCATCGACATCTCCAACGCGATCGCCGGATGGGCCTCCGGCGGCCCGGCCAAGATGGCCATCGTGACGAGTGCCCTCGAAGGAACGGTTTCCGGAAGCTCGGTCGCCAACACCGTGGAATCCGGGAGCCTCACCATCCCCATGATGAAACGGCTCGGATATCGTGCGGAATTCGCAGCCGCAGTCGAGGCGTCTTCTTCGACAGGGGGCCAGATCATGCCTCCCATCATGGGGGCCGCCGCCTTCATCATGGCTGAGTTTTTGAACGTTCCCTATCTCGACATCGCCAAGGCGGCAGCCATCCCTGCATGTCTGTATTTCTTCGGGGTCTTCATGGAAGTTCATTTCGAAGCCAAGCGCTGCAACCTTCGCGGCCTCAGCAAAGAAGAACTGCCCCGCTTCGGAGATGTCATGCGGGAGAGAGGACATCTGTTTATCCCGTTATTCGCGATCATCCTCTTTCTTGCGATGGGCTTCACCCCGCTGTATGCCGCCTTGATGGGCCTGGCCACCTGTATCGTCGGCAGCGCCTTGAAGAAATCGACACGCTTGAGCATCCGGGACATTCTCGACGCCTTCGAGCTCGGCGCCCGAAACGCCATTGGAGTGGCCATCGCCTGTGCCACGGCAGGCATCATCATCGGCGTCATCACCCTGACGGGTCTCGGGCTCAAACTCGCCAACGGCCTGGTGGACCTGGCGAACGGGAACCTGCTGCTGACCCTGTTTTTTACGATGATCACTTCCCTCGTCCTGGGCATGGGAGCCCCGACCACAGCCAACTACATCATCACCTCCACCATTGCTGCCCCGGCATTGATTCTGCTGAAGGTTCACCCCCTAGCGGCCCACATGTTCGTCTTCTACTTCGGCATCGTGGCGGACATCACCCCGCCTGTGGCCCTTGCGGCCTATGCCGGTGCAAGCCTTGCCCAGGCAAATCCCCTCAAGACAGGCGTTGTTTCCACCAAGCTCGCCATCGGGGCGTTTTTGACCCCGTTCATTTTCGTATACAATCCCTCGATGCTGCTCATCGACACCACCTGGTTCGGTCTCATCCAGACCCTGATCACCAGCTGCATCGGCATGACCGTCATCGGGGCATCCATGATCGGTTTTTTCCTGACCCATATGGCTTGGTGGGAAAGAGGGGTGTTTTTTATCACCGGCCTGATGCTGGTCGATCCGAATCCGACAACGGATATCATCGGGTTGCTGCTGGTCGGAGGGATTGTATTGTATCAGAAGAGCAAACAACTCCGAGAGAAGAAAGCCACGGGGAAATGACTGGTGGGGAACTCTGCAACATCCACCCGATCGTAAGGCGGGCCCTGCAGCCCGATGGAAGGAGAAGCAGGATGCGGGTTTATCTGTTTGCCACCCAAAATCGATAAGAGATTCTCGATCGTGAGGGGCACCTTGATGGTGCCCCCGACACGGACGGTATTGAGATCCTGACCCAAAACCGGTTGCCCCGTTGGGCGGGCAAAAAGGGAGATGACGCGGGCAGGATCTGTTTCACCGCAAGGTTGCTCTCAGGACTTCACCCGTTCCACATATTGCCCTGTCCGGGTGTCGATCCGGATCGTCTCCCCCTCTTCCACAAAAGGAGGCACCTGAAGGACATAACCGGTTTCGAGGGTCGCAGGTTTGGAATCTCCGGAAGCCGTGTCCCCTTTCACCCAGGGATCGGCCTTCACGATTTTCAAATCCATGAAAATGGGCAAGGTCACACCGATGGCCTTGTCCTGAAAGAACAGCACGTTGCACAAAGTATTTTCCTTCAGCAGTTGAACGGCTTCCCCCACCTGGTCCGCGGTCAAGAATTCCTGCTCGTATGTCGTCGTGTTCATGAAACAATATTTATCCCCCTCCGCATAGAGGTATTCCATTTCATGTTCTTCCAGGTGGGCTTCGTTGAATTTTTCACCGGATCGATAGGTCCGATCGAACTGAACGCCTGTGAGCATGTTCTTGAGGCGGCATTTGTATAGCGCCTGACCCTTTCCGGGTTTGACGAACTCGAACTGCACGATGATGTAGGGTTCACCGTCGATTTCGATTTTGAGACCTTTTCTGAGGTCACTGCTGTCGTACATGTTCCTCTGCTCCTTTCGAGAATTGGGCAAATGCCCGCTTGGCATGTTGAACGAAGGCTTCGACTTTGGTCAAATCTTTACGGAAACGGATGGGCTTTCCTGAGGCATCGCTTGCATTGGTCCGGGTGCAGGAATCGACTCCTGCCGGTTGAACCTGCCGGATGGCTTCGGCAACATTGTCCGGTCCAAGTCCGCCTGCCAACATGACGGGAATGTCGACCGATTGGACGATTGCCCTCGAAAGCTTCCAATCGCACGGCTTTCCGGTGATCCCGACGTATCCCTGAACCGGTTGATGCCCGAGAGAAGGCGGAATCCATGTGTCGAGGAGAAGGCAGTCACTGACATCCTGAAAGGTTCCGGCCAGTTGGATGAGCTTTCGATGGTCTTGCTCGCTACCTTCAACGGGAACCGGAATGCTCCGGGCAATGCGAAGGCCGGGATATCGATCCCGTATCCGCCGTTGGAGTGCAACCCATGGATCAGGATCGATCGGATTTCCGGATGCATCCAGAAGTTCATCGCACAGGTGCAGGATGTCGAACGTCAAGGATTCGACGGCCCGGCAGATGTCCGCTTCGTTGGTGAACAGAGGAATGACGCTTGACACGCCCCCCGAGCGCTTGGTCGCAAGAATCGTTTCCTGGATATCCGAATTGCCGATATCGGAAGGGGTTTGAAGCACCGTACCGACATGGGTCACGCCCAACGCCGTCACCTGAATCGCTTCATGAGGATGCTGAATTTCATATATTTGGATGATCATCCGCTTTGTCTACCACAACCGCCCTGATTTCGCAATTGATTCGAAAGGCTGAGAGCGTCCCCAACAAGACCCCGTCAAAGTCCTTTGATTAAGCCCTGATGATGAAAGCCGCCCCCGTCCATGAAAATGCCGTGGCGGTATCGGGCGGATGGGGCATGGTTGTCGCCACCCCCGAGACATGAAACCCTCACGGCGTCCAGGGGATCTTGGCCTGTTTTGCGCAACCGAAAACGAACTCATGTGCCGGGCCTCGTAAGGCTGGACAAAGGCC
>Ga0101944_10004945_pt1 | contig 15783 bp, 13 predicted proteins | sample DewCreD2012metaG_FD_75245 | JGI IMG/M metagenome (GOLD analysis project Ga0101944, IMG submission 75245) | Hot spring sediment bacterial and archeal communities from British Columbia, Canada, to study Microbial Dark Matter (Phase II) - Dewar... ...
TGCGACGCCGATCTTCTTTCTGCTCGGCTCGCTGGTCGTCTATTTCGTGGTGATGCCGCTTCTTGTGCGCTTTTCGCTCGGCATGCAAGTGCAACTGCCGGGCCGGTGGCTCCTCGAAGCCTCTTACATGGGAAACCGCTCCTCCGACATTCCCGTGCCTCGGGACTTGGACACGATCCCGCGCCAGTATCTGTCCACCTCGCCGGTTCGCGACAACGCGGTGATCAACTTCCTGACAGCCAGAGTCACCAATCCCTTTAAGGGTTTGGCCCCCGGCGCCAGCCTAGACGGATCAACCATCGCCCGGTCACAGTTGCTGCTGCCCTACCCGCAGTTTACTGGCCTGACGTCGGAGGCATACGACGGCAGTTCGCGTTACAACTCCGGCATGCTGCGCATGGAGCGGCGGTTCTCTCAGGGCTTCACGCTCCAAGGCAGCTATTCGCGGTCGCGGCTCAGGGCGCGGACCAGCATGCTAAACGATACCGACGCGGCGCCGTTCGACCAAATTTCCGGCGACGACCGCCCCACCCGCGTCACCATGAGCGGCGTCTGGGATTTGCCCGTCGGCAAGGGCCGCCGCTGGGGACAGCGCTGGAACACCGCCGCCGATTCGCTGTTGGGCGGATGGCAACTCAGCGGGATTTACATCTGGCAGTCGGGCAGGCCCATCTCTCTAGGTAACCGCTACTTCTCCGGCGACCTAAATTCGCTGAGCACAACCTACAGCACCAAAAAGCCCGACCAGCCGGTGTTCGATCTTTCGGGTTTCTATTTCCACGACGCGGCGGTCCAGACCAACGGCGTGGACGATCCAGTAAAGCAGCGCAGCGACCCGCGTATCTCGCTGGCGTACAATATCCGCACTTTGCCTAATTACCTGCCTGCTTTCCGGGGATCTCCCATCTCCGTCCTCGACCTTTCCTTGGTCAAGACGGCGAAGCTCGGCGAACGCTTCAAGGCGCAGTTCCGCGCCGAAATGCTGAACTCGTTGAACTACGTGCAGTTCGCCAACCCCAACACGACTCCCACCTCGGCCGCCTTCGGCACGGTGAGCAGCCAGGACAATAGCCCGCGGATGATCCAGTTGAGCGTGAAGGTGTTGTTCTAAACCCGAATTCCGAAGTCCGCTCGGCGGCTGCCCCCAACCGGACTTCGGAATTCAGGTTAAAAGCATTCACAGTTTCCGAGCACCGTTCAGGTTCAAACTGGCTGCGAATGGATTCCTCGCATCCCGGTAAACTCAGGCACACGAGAGAAAACTGGCTAATTGGCCGCCACGTCCCCCAGCTCGGGCATAACTCCTGTCGTGTGCATAACTTGTAGGAACATTCCGCCTGGTCTTGCCGGTCCTGCCCGAAGAGCCTCGATCGCGTTACTCATGGCGGATCCACATGGGGCTGGCCCAGACGATTTCGCCGTCGTCTTGTTCTCCGCGGACGTAATAGTAGGCGGTCCTGCCCTTCTCCAGACTGTTGTCGCGCCAACTGAATTCCACTTGTGCGGAAGCGGGTTCGGTCATATACACGTATCTGCCATTCCGCACGATAAAAACGCGCGCGAATTTGGAGGTTCCCCACAGGCGCACCGAGATGAGAGGCGGTTCTCTCGTGGTGAATTCTTCGCCCATGAAATGGTCTCCGCAGCGGACGTCCGCAAGAATGTTGTCGGTGGAGGCGTACACGCGGCGCCTCATAAACGCCTCCAGAATGCCCTCGCGCGTGAAATCTTTCACCCAAACATTGGCGTAAGACATGTGCGTGGAAACATGATCGCTTGAGGATTGAAAGCCGAGCCGGTACCCTTTGTCCAAAGCCAGCGTGACGAAGCCGAGCGGGCGCCAGCCCCCAATCGAGTCCGCCGCGCTGTTGGCGCGCGGGGCGTCCGGCATCTCGTAATTCTGGCGGTCTCCCTGATACACTTCGACCACCGGCTCGCGCTCCGGGTCATTGTCGCGCCAATCGGTGCCCATGTCGGTAGCCGAGGTGTGGGAAGCCGCAATGCCGTTGAAGCGCCGCAAATAGCGGTACAGCAATTGCGTGTCCGGCGCAGGCTCGGGAGGGGAGTTTTCAGCCGTGCGCGGCAGCCGGGGAAGGGGACGAACGCCGCGCCGGGCGAACATGACGTTGCGGTGACCCTCGGGATAGGAAACGGAACGCTCGTAAGTAAACATCGGGATGAAGCGGCCATCCAGCCTGTACGCGTCACTCAGTTTCTGTTGAATCCACCAGGAATACTCGCGCCCGCTGCCGTTGTCGTGGTCGCCGAACCCGCCCCATTCCATCCCTGCGGCGTCGATGAAATACCGCAAGGCGTCGATCGCGGGTCCGTCTCCGCCGCCATCGGCGGAAATCTCGGTATGCCGGTGAAACTCGCCTCGCAACAGCCGCAGTGCGTCCCCGCCCACATTCAAGCGGAAGCCGCGCATGAACCGCACCTGCTGGGCTTCTTCCGCCAGTTCCACGCCGCCCGAGTCCGCCTGGACCGCCCTCAACTCCGGCGCGCGGGCTTCCACCGGCAGCCGGAGTTCCGCCGCGTACAAGTCCGTGTTCACGGGATCTCCTCCGTCGGCTCGCTTACTCGGACCGGGCGACTGCCGGTGATCCATGGCGTAGACCATCAAAAGGTGGCCAGGCCCCAGGGGCGCCGCCGCCGGACGGTTGTCGAGAAGTCCATCGCTGTGAGGAAGGAAAAGCGGCCCCTGCCACCGTGCTCCGTCGTAGTAAACCAATTGCTCGTACCACACCGTTCCCACGTTCACCCGCACGCCGCTCGAATTCCGGAAGGCGACATACACCCCTCCCGACGGATCCACCCACAACCGCGGGAAGCTGTTGCGAGGGAGCGAAGCGCTGCCGGGTCCGCTGTTGGGCTTTCGATTTTCGGCGCGCGAGGGATCAGGCTGGAACAAATTCGCCGCCGGCGCGCCGAGGCGCCCCTGCCCGTAACTGCCCGCGCTCGGCTGCACCGGCAGCGCCCTGGCCAAATCGAACACCGTCTCCCGGGCGCTATTCCCCTCGAAGCAGCGCACTCTGACTGTGTGGCCCTGATAGATCGCGTTGCCCGTCGTCTCGTATGCGCCGAAGTCCTTAGCCCATTTGGGGCCTGAGTACTCATAGGCGATCCACAAGCGCCCTTGCGGATCGTACGCTGCCGATGGGCGCGCTTCGAATCCGGCAGTAGAAGCGGCCGCGACTGGCGGCGCGGCGGCGATATCGCGATCCCAACGCAGGCGGCGGAAGTACACGTCATAATGCCCCTGGTCGTAAGTGTCCCACACGACAGCGACTTCGCCCGAAGGCCCGGCGGCGATCGCCGGATCCCAATCGCTCGCCGCAGAGAACGACACGATGAACTCGCTCGCGAAATTGTCCCCGTCGAGCGCGGTGGCCAGAATCTCCAGGTTCTCATTGCGGTACGCCTGCCAAGCGACCCAAACGCGCCCGCTTGAGTCCGTCGCCGCCACCGGGTTGATATCGGTCCCCTCGTCCGACGTAAGCCGCAAAACGCCTCCCCACTTACCGCCTGCGTACGGGCGCGCGTAAAGATCGAAATTGCCGTCCACGTTTGCCGACCAAAAGACCCACACGCGGTTCCTGCCGTCCACCGCCACCGCCGTGCGCATGATGTCCTGTTTCGGCGGGGTGACCGCGATGGGCCCACTCCAAGCCCTCTTCGATTTCGAGTAGTGTAATAGCTGCACTTGGTCGCCGCCCGCGGGCCGCGCCAGAAAATCGATGCTGGCGGGAGGGGTCTTGAAGCTGCTCGCAACTTGCGAACGGTCGCCGTGCGTGAACTCCACGAACGACACCCAGACGTCGTCATCCCGCTGCGCAATCGCGGGGTAGTCCTGTTCCTCCGGGGAACTCGTCAACTGCCACGCCGCCGCCACCCGGTCCACGCGCACCTGCTTGTCGAGGAAAAAGCTGCCCGCGCCCCATGCAATGTCCCTCGGGCGAAAGGAAAAGCTGCCCTGACCGGTATGGATGCTGACCTGCGCGCTCGGATCTTCGCCGCTGATCGTCAGAATGATTCCGTTCTCGAGCATCGGTCCCAGCGCGCCCGGCGCCGAGCCGGAGGGGACCAAGCCGCGGCGCGTCGAAAGCCGCCACTCGGACTCGCCATTCGTGGAGTCGTTGCCCGAGAAGCGCCAACCTTGGATGTTCAAAACTTTGCCTGAGGCGACCGAAACTTGCCCGTTCCAAGGCGATGGCTCCTTGTCCAAAAGCCCAAACAAGATGCGAAACGCCATCCCATCGGGCATTGCCGCCTCTCGCGGCGGCCTGTCCTGCGGGTACAGGAAATAGCCCGCCGCCAGCGCCGCCGCCAGCGCCACGATCCATCCACAGCTCTTCATGGCTCCATTCGCACCAGCGCCTCCGTCCAGTCCTTGAGCCGGATCCCCGCATGTCCCATCCCGGACGCCATCACCCGGCGCGCGCCGGTCCCCGCCAGCCCGAACGCCGCAACCAAGGCCAAAACGAGCATCGCGCTCCTGTTCTGGAAAGTATGATACGCTACCTCCCGCCGGACAGGCGATTGAAAGATGCCACGATTTCGCTTAAACGTGAACGGAAAAATGCACGAGGTCGAGGCGGAAGCCGACGCCACTCTCCTCGGCGTCCTGCGCGATCAGCTCGATTTGACGGGAACCAAAGAAGGGTGCGGCGAGGGACTCTGCGGAGCATGCACGGTCTTGCTGGACGGGCGCGCAGCGCTAGCTTGCGCCACCACCATCGCTGAAGTCAAGAACCGGGCAGTGCTTACCATTGAAGGGTTAGCGCAGAAGGAGCGCCTGCACCCGGTGCAGGAGGCATTCCTCGAAGCGTCGGCTTTTCAGTGCGGCTTCTGCACGCCCGGGATGATTATGGAAGCCGTGGCGCTGTTGCGCACGCGCCCCAAGCCGGAGGAAGGCGAAATCCGCCGGGCGCTGGATGGACATATTTGCCGCTGCGGTACGTATCCGCGCATCATTCAAGCCGTGCAGCTTGCGGCGAAGGGAGGGCGCCGTGGCTAGACGCGCAGGGAGCACGCGCCGAGAGTGGTTCGAACTGGCGGGCGCTGGGCTGCTGGTTCAACCCGTTTTGGAGGGTGCGGGGGGAGCGGTTCTGGGAAGCCGGTTGCACATAGCGCCTGGAGGCATCGTGACGCTGTTCACCGGCAAATCCGAGCTGGGGCAGGGTTCCCGAACGCTTCTGGCTCAGTGCGTGGCCGAAGAAATGCGCATCCCGGTTTCGCAAGTCCGGGTGGTTATGGCGGACACGGGACGAACGCCGGACGACGGCGGCACTTTCGCCAGTTTGACGACGCCCCAAACCGTGCCCGTGGTTCGGCAGGCGGCGGCAGCCGCGCGCGAGATGCTGCGCACGATGAAGCCGGAAGAGGCGATGCTCCGTGAGATCCCGGTTCAAGTGAAATGGACCGACCCGGGTGAATGGCGTGTGCTGGGCTCTTCCGTCAAGAACCTAAACGGCCGCGACATCGTTACCGGGCGTCTCAAGTACTCCGCCGACTGGAAACGCCCCGGAATGTGGCACGGGAAAGTGGTTCGTCCGGACGCCTATCAAGCCGAACTCACTGAGTGCGACACCGCCGCCGCGGAACGAATACTCGGGGTGAAAGTAGTGCGGGAGGGGAATTTCATCGGCGTGGCGGCGCCCACTGCGGCGGCTGCGGAGAGCGCTGCCGCCGCCATTCGCGCCAAATGGAAGGCCAGAGATCTCGTTACGCCGCCGGCGCTGTATGAGCGCTTTAAGCAGACAGCGGTCCCTCCGGTGGCGAATTTCAACACCCGCTACCCGCCGCTGCTGGAGAAGGGCTCGGTGGCTGCCGGCATGGCCGAAGCCGTGCGAAAGCACTCCGCCACCTACACCCTGCCTTATATTGCCCATGCGCCCATCGAGCCGCGCGCCGCAGTGGCCTGGTGGGACGAGAACGGGTTGACTGTTCAGGGTGCCTCGCAGGTTCCATTCGGCGTGCGCAAGCAACTGGCTGGGGCGTTTCAGATCCCGGAGAGCAAAGTACGCCTCATAGGGTGCGACTGCGGCTCGGCCTTCGGAGGAAAGCACGGGCCCGAAGTTTTTCTCGAAGCCGCTCGTTTGGCCAAGGCGGCCGGAAAGCCGGTGCGGGTGGTTTGGAGCAGGCAAGAGGAATTCGTTTGGTCTTACTGCCGGCCTGCCGCCCTGATCGAAGTGCAGAGCGGGATGAGCCAGGATGGCCGCATCGTGGCTTGGGATTTCCGCAATTACAATTCAGGAGCGGCAGGACTTCCCCTCCCTTACGCGATCCCCAACTACCACTGCGGCTTTTACCGCGCCGATTCTCCGCTGCGGCAAGGTTCGTACCGCTCGCTGGCCGCCGTCGCCAACACCTTCGCCCGCGAGGCGCACATGGACGAACTGGCTTCGCTCGCCGGCCAAGACCCGGTGGCTTTCCGGCTGCGCCATTTGGAAAACCCGCGCCTCAAGGAAGCCATCGAGCGGGCGGCGGAGAAGTTTGGCTGGGGTAAGGGGAATCAACCGTCCGGCATGGCCTGCAATCTCGAAAAGAACGGCCACATGGCTTTGTTCGTGGAAATCGAAATGGAGGGCCGGGCGGCGCGAGCGCGGCGCGTGGTGATGACTTTCGATTGCGGGGCGGCGCTCAACCCGGACCATCTGCGAAACCAGATCACGGGGGCCATCATCATGGGCTTGGGCGGCGCGTTGTTCGAAGAGTTGCGCTACGACGCGAAGAAAGTCCTGAACCCCTCGTTCGCCCGCTATCGAGTGCCCCGGTTTTCCGACACTCCGCGCATCGACGTGATCTTGATCGACCGGCGGGAAATCACGCCCGCGGGCGCCGGTGAATCCCCCATCACGGTGATAGCGCCCGCGCTCGCCTCGGCCATATTTCGAGCAACCGGGGAACGCCGCCGCTCCCTGCCGCTCGCGCCCGGTTAATCTCCCGCCGCTGGGCGGGTCTTGGGCTGAGGCAGCCACTCAGGTTTGAAAGCGGCCAGCCATACCCGCCAGCGGGTCTTCGCCACCGAAACGCCGACCATGGCTGCAATCAGAACGATCGAGGCGGCGGCGAGCTGCGGCACTTGCAGGCTCTCTTTGTACCCGTGGAACCAACGGCCATAGACCAGTTCGATATGCAGCCAGTAGACGATCAAGGATGTCGATCCCAACTGCGCCACCCAACTGAAGCCCTTCGCCCCATACTCAGTCCAAAGCCAGGCGAAGGGCAGGATGATGAGAATGACGCCCAGCTTTATGAGGGTGAGCCAGGGGCTGTCGAGCCAGAATTCGGACTTCGGATAAACCGAATACGGGATGTCCGCCGCCCAGCGGGAGGCCATCACCAGAATGACGCCCGCCAAGGCCGACCATTGGAGCACGCGGGGCAGTTTTTCACGGTCGATGAGCCTCAGTATGCTGCCGGCGGAAAGGCCGAACGCCAAGAAAGCAGCCCAGGGGAAAAAGCTGAAATACCTCGGGTCGGGCGCGAAGTACGCGCGCAGGATTTCCGGCGCCCCCTGCCAAGGAAGCATCGCCACGAGCGGCGAAGCCGCCGCAATAGCGAGCCCTGCCAGAGCGCTCAAACGCACGCGGTCGCGGGTTGTACAGGCCGCCAAAACCGACATCAGCCCCAAGCCGAAGCCCATGCAGTTCAGAACGTCCACTTTCAGCAGGTCGGTCCAATGGCTGTAAGGCAAGCTGAATAGATAAAGTTGAATGCGAATGATCAGCGCCAAGCCGAACAGGTAGCCGGCGCGGCGCAGAGCAGTCATCACGCGTCCCCCGGGATCCATTCCCTGGCGTTCGCGGCTATCCATCAGGAACGCCATAGTGACGCCGGTGAGGAACAGAAACATGGCCGGCACGATGCCGCCCACAAACTGCGAAAGAACATAGGGACCGTCTTCCCGGATCTCCTTCGAAGCAAAGGCATGGAAAGTGTGTCCTTGCAGCATGATGACGGCCGCTAAACCCCGCGACCAGTCCAAGAAAGCAAGACGCCCCCCCAGGGGCTTGGATGGCTTCATCTCTTTATCACTTCTGCGGCTGAACCCGCTTTACGCCTTTCGGAGGATTCAATCTGAGCGCCGAATCCGGCAAATCGATGTTCCACTTGGCATCCAAAAAAGTCACTTGCCGGAAGTCCCCAGAGCGCTCAAAAAACTTTTGGCGGACCGTTCGCCCATCGTTCAGGCTGACCCAGATCTCCGCCTTCGATAGATATTCCCTGGCCTTCTCTGATTTCGGGATGAGTTCCACCCGGGCGGTACGCTGGCCGCCGACTGTCTCCTCACCCCCAAGTTTGATGCTGTAGCTGGCCTGAAGTTCCGAACTTGGCGTGCTGAAGCCGAGCAAAAGGAACTGATCCAGCAGTTGCCGGTGCTTGCCAAGGTCGTACTCTTCGATGAGATTGGTTTTGGGATAGTAGATTTCGACTTTTCTTCCCTCAAATGAGTAGGCCTTCTCATCAGGCGTGGTCATGCGCACCAGGACTCGCATGGTCTTGGCGCCGGTTTTCTTGATGGCGATGGTCCCGCTTTCCTGGCTTGTGTCGTTCAATACCTTCGTAAAAGCGGTTTTGTCGATTCTGCCGGACAACGTCCGGAAGTCCGCTGCGGCATGGTCCATCAGCGACAGAATCTTTTCCAGCGGCTCAGCGGAGTACGCCTGCGCCGCGAAGAGGAAAAAGGCCACGATGTATTTGCTGTTTCGCATGGCTCAGTGGATGGGTGAAACTCAGGGTTCTCACGGTCTCATATACGCCATGAAACCCTTAATGTCCTGTTCGGCGTCGAAAATCGTCTCCAGATGGTGGAGCCTCAGCCGCTTGCCGTGTCGCTGATGGATCATTTGCTCCGCTTTCGACCGCCGCTCAGCTTCCGGGATCCCGGTCAGCAACTCCGGCTCAATCCAATACACTTGCGCTCCGTTTTGGGCCGGCAGCATCACCATGCTCGAGGCTTTCGGCTGGTCTCGAAACCACTCTCTGGGAGTCAAGAAAATGAACGCCAGAATCAGGGCCACCATCACGTCGTACTGCCAGCTTGCCCGTGGGTAGTCCCATAACACAAAGCGTTTCAAGCCTGAGGCTTGCCCGCCGGACATATCACCTTCATCCTATCACGGCGCCGCCCGGGCGATGCGATAATGGCCGGAACAGGGCCCTATGAGATGGTTTGGGAGCAACCCGGATTTCGAGGAATGGCTCTACTTGGAAGCCAACCCAGACGTGGAAGACGCCCTTCTCCGGGGGGAATTCCTCTCGGCGCGGGAACACTGGCTTAAACATGGCCGCAAAGAGGGGCGCATCGCTTCGCTGGCGCAGCTTAAAGGACCCTTCCCGCCGGAATGGAATGAAATCGAATACCTGCGTCTCAACCCGGATGTATACGCAGCCGTGCGGAAGGGCGAGTGGGAGTCCGGTTATCGGCATTGGAAAGCTCACGGGGCGGCTGAGGACCGTCCGGGCGGGTTGAATCCTTTTCGGCAGACGCCTCCGGCGGAGGCGTTTCGGAATTACCCCGCCGGCTGCAATTATTACGGTTTCCACTTGCAAGACATCGGTTTGGGAGCGGCTGCGCGCTCCTGTTTCGAGATCATCAGCAAGGTGTTGGGAAATGCCGTGGCCATCCCGCTGCCGTGGGATACCGAAGACTGGGAAAAGGAGCCTTTCCGTCCGAACCCGGAAAAGGCTCCGTATGGCCTCAACCTTTTGCACGTCAACCCGGATGCGTTGCCGCAGTTTTTGTACCATCACGGCGTTGATTCGCTACGCGGGCGGGTGAACATCGGCTATTGGGCCTGGGAGTTGCACGCGGGTTACGCTTTTTGGGGCCGGTTGACCAGGCTGATGCATGAAATATGGGTTCCTAGCCGGTATGTTGCTAAGGCTGTAGAGACAATCTCAGAAGCGCCGGTGGCGGTGGTGCCGCACGTGGTGGACCAGTTGCCCGCCCGGGCGGACCTGAGCCGGGAGGATTGGGGATGGCCGCCGCAGGCGTTTGTCTTTCTTTATGTGTTCGACGTGGCGAGCACCATCCAGCGGAAGAATCCTGTAGGCCTGTTGCGGGCCTTTCACGCCGCTTTCTATGACCGGCCTGACGTCTTGCTCGTTCTGAAATACAACCACGCGCAGCGCGATGCCGCCGGAATCGCGGCCATGGAGAGGCTGGCGGCCGGACTGCCAAACGTAAGGCTTATCTCGGACGCCCTTCCTCTGGAGCGTCTGTGTTCGTTGTATCAGCTTTGCGATTGCTATGTTTCGCCGCATCGCAGCGAAGGCTTCGGACTCACCATAGCCGCGGCCATGTATTACGGCAAGCCCGTGATTGCGACCGGCTTCTCCGGCAATATGGACTTTACGGACGCGTCGAACGCTTTCTTGATTGACTATACGCTGGCTGCTGTGGCGGAGGATGCGGGCGAGTACCGTAAGAATTTCGTTTGGGCTGCACCGCACACCTCGCATCTGTCGCGCTTGCTGCATGAAGTGATCGAACACCCCGAGGAAGCCCGGACGCGCGCGGCGCGCGGCCAGGAGACCGTCCGGCGCTGCCTCAGCCGCGCGGCGGTGGAAGCCGTCATCCGGCGGCAACTGGCGCCGTTCCTCCCGGCGGACTGCTAAAGTAAAACGAAAGGAATCTCTCGCGCATGCCAAGAGCTTTAATTACTGGAATTACGGGGCAAGACGGCTCCTACTTGGCGGAGCTGTTGTTGTCGAAGGGTTATGAGGTGCACGGATTAGTGCGCCGCATTGCGCTGGAGGACCCCGACCACCGGCTGTCGCGCATCAAGCACATCCTGGGACGGGTTCATTTGCACGCCGCTTCGCTCGAGAGTTACGCCAGCGTGCACAATGCGATCCAGGCGGTGCTGCCGGACGAGTGCTACCACCTCGCCGCGCAGAGCTTCGTCAGCTATTCGTTCGACGACGAATTCTCCACTTTCAACGTGAACATCAACGGCACGCACCATGTGTTGGGAGCGCTGAAGAACCTGGCGCCGAAGTGCAAGTTTTATTTCGCCGGCACAAGCGAAATGTTCGGCAAGGTGGAGGAGACGCCGCAGAGGGAAACCACCCGGTTCCACCCCCGCTCGGCGTATGGCATCAGCAAGGTGGCGGGCTACGAACTGACGAGGAACTATCGTGAAGCTTACGGAATGTTCGCCTGCACCGGGATGCTGTTCAATCACGAGTCGCCGCGCCGCGGCTACGAATTCGTCACCCGGAAGATCAGCTTGGGAGTGGCCAACATTCTGGCCGGCCGCGCCAGCGAGTTGCGTTTAGGAAATCTGGAAGCCAAGCGCGACTGGGGTCACGCCCGTGAATACGTCGAAGCGATGTGGCGCATGTTGCAGCAGCCGGAGCCGGACGACTATGTGATCGCCACCGGAGAAACGCACTCGGTCCGCTATTTCGCCGAGCAGGCGTTTGCTCTGGTTGGGCTGGACTATCGCGATTATGTAATCAGCGACAGCAGTTTTTTCCGGCCGGCCGAGGTAGATCTGCTGGTGGGCGACGCGTCGAAGGCCCGCCAGAAACTCGGCTGGGAGCCGAAAATCAAGTTCTCCGAGCTGATCCGGGACATGGTCTACTCCGACTGCCAGGCGCTGGGCGTGCTGCCGGGGAATGTGAAATGAGAGAACCGGGCAGATGTTCATGCGGGCGAAATGAGTGAGCAGCGGATTCCGCCTGGGCAGGAAGGCGTGAGCAAAGGGGCCGACGGGAGCTTTCATCTCGTCCGTTTGCGCGCTAACGTGGAAGCCGCGGCTCGCAAATTGTGTGACGCGGGGGATCAATCCCAGTTCTCCTCAGCCATAGCCCGTTTCCTTTCCCGCCGCCTCGCTTGGATATTCGCCGCTTTGGGTAGGTATTTTGGCGCATTGGACGCTTATCTTGGAGCAGCTGAGTCTTCCGTACAGGCGTCGCTGGCTTTGCTCCGGCAGCGCGCCACAGAGAGAGAGCGGGACGCGGAGATGGTGCGCCGGCGTCTTGACGAACTGGAAAAGGGTTTTCAGCGGTCAGCCGCTGATGCCCGGGAGCGCTCGGCCCGAGTGGATGCATTGCGGTCCCGGCTCGAAGAAATTCAATCGGCTTGCGAAGGCTTGAGGGAACAGACCAACCAGGCGGATGAGCGCCGGCGGCAAGCTCTCGCGGAATGGAGCGAAGGAGTCAACCGGCGATACGAAGCGCTTTCGGCTGGAATTGCCGAGCTGAGCCAGGAACTCCGGCGGGTGGTACTGGCGGTTGCTCAGTTTGAGGAACAAGGGGCGGGCGAAAGGCGAGAACGCGAAAACCTCGCTGAGCAGGTGAGGCGCGCCATATCGGATTTGCAATCGAGGGTGGAAGCGTTTCAGTCCGAAATTCGCTCTCACCACGCGCCAATCGCATTGTCGCCAGGATTGGACCGCTTGTATCGCGATTTTCAGGACACCTTTCGCGGAAGCAAGGACGAGATCAAGAGCCGGCTGAAAGTCTACTTGCCTGAATTGACGGGCTGCGGCGCGGGGGGCTCGCTTGGTCCAGTTCTGGACGTCGCTTGCGGGCGCGGAGAGTGGTTGGAATTGCTTTTCGAACACGGATTGCGCGGAGAGGGCGTGGGCTCCAACCCGTCGATGGTGGAGATGTGCCTTGCATGCGGTTTGACCGTCCATCAACAGGATGGGGTCGATTTCCTGGAGGCCCAGCCTGAAGGGAGTTGGGGCGCCGTGACCGTCTTCCATCTTGTTGAACACTTGACGTTCGACCGCAGGATCCGCCTTTTGAGCGCAGCGTTCCGCTCCCTTGCTTCCGGAGGTCTGTTGATTCTGGAGACGCCGAACCCGGAGAATCTCCTGGTGGCGGCTCACAATTTTTACATGGATCCCACTCATGAACGGCCGATCCCTCCCCGGTCTCTTGAGTTTTTCGTCCAGGCTCGCGGATTTGTGGACGTCCGCATCGTGCGCCTGCATCCCTATCCCGACTCTTACCGGCTGCCGGATGAAATTTCGCCCGTAGCCGAAAGGCTCTATGCCTTGCTTTTCGGTCCGCAAGACTACGCCATACTCGCTAACAAGCCTTAGAGGAGCGTGAATAAATGGTGTTCCGGTGGAGTGACTCGCACACCGAGCCCACGGCTCACGGATTCGAGAAACGCATTCTGGTGCGAGGTGGCGCGTTGCCGGATGTAACGCAAGTCGCGGTGGCAGTGATCCCTTCGGAGAGCGTGATCGAGCCGCATGCCCACCGGACCATGTACGAAGTCTTTTTCGTCTTGGAAGGGGATGCCGTATATGTAATTGACGGAAAAGAGTATGAAGCGTCCCCGGGGGACTTGGTGGTGGCGCCTCCGGGCGCCATCCACAGCGTTCGCGTGGGCCGTCAGGCGCACCGGGTTTTCTATTGGGGGATCGCCACCGGCCCGAGTCCGGGCTAAGCCCTGCAACCTGCGGTTTCCCGGGCCAAGTCCCTGCCAGCCAATTCCTCCGCCAGTTCCTGGCGGGTCACCACAGCCGTGCCGACCTTCGCCACCACCAGCCCGGCTGCCAGATTGGCTAGAGCTACGCTCTCCTCGATCCGGCTCCCGGATCCCAACGCGGCTGCCAATGTCGCCGCGACGGTGTCTCCGGCGCCCGATACGTCGAAGACCTCGCGCGCGAGCGAAGGGAAATCTCGCCGCCAGCCCTCCGCCGAAAACAGCGACATCCCTTCGGCTCCCCGGGTCACCACCAGCCAGGCGGCTGCTGAATCCCGCAAAGCGCGCTGCGCCGCCGCTTCCAGCCCGGCTGCGTTGTCGGCAGAGATAGAAGTGGCTTCGGCCAACTCTTTGAGGTTAGGCTTCAATAGGGTAACCGAATGATAGCGCCGGAAGTTTCTGCCCTTGGGGTCCACCACCACCGGCTTGCCGCACTCCACTGCCGCGGCTATGAAGCGCTGGGCATGCGGGCCCGACAGGACGCCTTTGTTGTAATCCGATAGCACCACCACATCGCACCGCGGCACTGCCGCAGCGAAATGCTCCAGAAGCGCAGCCAAAGTGTTTTCCGAAATGGGATGCGTACATTCCTGGTCGACGCGCAAAAGCTGCTGGCCGTGGGACAAATAGCGCTGTTTCACCGGGGTTCGCCGGCCATTTTCAATCGCGATGCAAGGGCGGCAATTGGGCAAAGCGTGGAGCAGGTTTCGCACTTCCTCGCCCGCGCCATCATCTCCGGCAACCGCCACTACCGTGACGGCGCACTCCAAGGCGCAAAGGTTCCGCGCCACGTTCCCCGCTCCTCCAAGCATCGAATCTTGGCGCTCAATGCGGAGAACCGGAACCGGCGCCTCCGGTGAGATCCGGCTCACCTCGCCGTACACAAACCGGTCAACCATGACATCGCCGGCGCAAAGAACGTTGACCTTTTGCAGCTTTTCCACGCACGCCCGGAGAGAACGCAAATCCTTCATAAAGCGGGGATGGCTTGTAACCACCGAGTATAGCAAGAGCTTGCCGGCGGGCTTGCCGAGCCGCTGTGTTAGAATGTGGGGTCTGAGCCGCCGCCTCGGGCCGAAAGTGTGCGGAATGGAAGCGCTCGCCCTGTTGCGGCGAGGGGTGTGATTGCCGCAAGCGTCGTGAACCCAAATGGCAGTGAAAAATGACAGATACAGGCTGCTGAGCCGGCTTGGCGCCGGACTCTGCTTGCCGCTCAAACGCCTCTTCCTGGAAAAGCGGCTCTACCGCGCTGCCCCCGATTTAGGACGGGTTCCGAATCCCTTGAGCCGAGAGTACCTGCTCTTGATCCAGCAGCACGCGCGGCTCGAATTCGTCGATGCCGTCATCGCCTTGCGGCAGGAGGGCGAGATCACCCGGTCGCTGGAGCGCCTCTACCGTTATCTGGCGAGTTTTCTGGCCCTCAAAGCAACGACGGCGATTGTGGATTCCCTTCTCGTGGAAGCGAAGCTCGCCGACAAGGCCACAGGCGTTCCGCAATGAGGGTCGCCATCGTCAAGCCCGACCATATCGGCGATTTTGTGCTCTCGGTACCTGCGATCACCGCGATTGCGGCAGAGTTTGCGGATACCACGCTTTTCCTGGCATCATCCACTCTGCCGCTGGCGCGGCAGTTGTTTCCAAACTTGGACATACAGCGCTTGGATCTTCCGCACTTGGCTAAATTCAGCGCTCCGGCGCGGGATGCCGCCTTGCACCCGGTTGACCTCAGCGTGTTTAACAGGGTCTACTTTCTCAGGCAAGACCAAATCTTGACTCCGGCTTGGACACGGCTGATTGCCCGCGAGGCGGTGTTGATTGAAGACTGCAACGAGGTTCATGAGACCAAACTCCAGCAGGACGCGGTTTGCCGCTCCGGCATCGAATACCGCCGCCCGGACGCCTTCACGACCGCAAAGCCGCTTTCCGGCCATCCGAAGCGAGTGGGGTTGTGCTTGTCCGCCGGTTTCCATGCCAACCGCTGGCCTACAGCGCGCTGGAGAGAACTCGGCCGCTTACTGTTGGGCGAAGGCATAGCCGTGTATCTGATCTGTGGTCCCTTCGAGCGCTCCGAGGGGGAGATGCTTGCCCGGTTGTTGGGTTTGAACGTGGAGCGGCGGCTGATCCTGGGCTCCGCGGACTTTAATGCCTTCTGGGAGCGAGTCCAGGAAATGGATCTCGTGGTTGCCAGTGATGGCGGCGGGGCGCATCTGTGTTCGCTCTATGTTCCCATCCTTTCGTTGTTTGGCGGTAGCCCTTTTCGGCGCTTCGCCCCTTTTGGCGTGGGCAATCGCGTTTTGACGCGCCTGCCATATTGCTCGCCCTGT
>Ga0101944_10004946_pt1 | contig 15779 bp, 14 predicted proteins | sample DewCreD2012metaG_FD_75245 | JGI IMG/M metagenome (GOLD analysis project Ga0101944, IMG submission 75245) | Hot spring sediment bacterial and archeal communities from British Columbia, Canada, to study Microbial Dark Matter (Phase II) - Dewar... ...
CACTACCTGGTGGCCCTGTTGACCGGTTTCGAGGCGGAGCGCAATCCGGCCCGTGGGCTGCAACTGGTGCCCGTCATCGAGCGCGAGGCGATCCTGGCCTCGCGTTTGAATCCCGCCGTGGACCATGGTGGACCGGATCGATTGCTTGGGGAGCTCTATCTGCGCGCACCCGGTTTTCCCATGAGCCTCGGTGATTCCGCAAAATCGGCGGCTCATTTTCGCCGAGCCCTGACCCATGACGCTGACCACCTGGAAAACAGGCTGGGCCTGGTGGAAGCCCTGATGGCCGGGGAGGAGAACAGGGAGGCCTGTCGGGAGTTGAGTATCGCCATCGCCGGTGTGATCGGGCAGGACCGGATGAAGGAGTCCGTCAGGACTGCGCTGAGACTGCTGGACAAACTGTGCTCCAGGCTGGAGGACTAGCCGCGCTCGCTGAACCCGGGTTCAGCGGTCTTCACTCTGGCGCCCGCTTGACAGGGTCTGGCCGATGACGCCGAGGATCACGGCATCGGCCAGCAAAGCCCCAAGGGTTTCTACGGTCTTGCGGAAGGGCGTGTTCCTGACCGTTTCCCAGCGCATATCATCGGAGGAGTGCTCCGGTTTGCTCAGGTTGTAGACAACGGGTGCCTTGAGCCCCCGCAGGCTCCCCGCGTGAACCCTCAGCCAGGCATCTCCTCCGGGAATCACATCGGTGAGATATTCAACGAGCACCTGACCATTGTCGAACACGGTCGTGGTCGTTTTCCTTCCGACATCGAAATGACCCAGGGCGGCGTCCGGAAGGACCTCGACCAGGTTCCACCCTGCGAGAATCAGGTTCTTCCCCATGCGATTGACACTGGACGGGACGCCTTGTACGAGGTCCGTCAGGAGGGCCTCCTTGGTCTTCTTGAAGAAGTGAGTCACGCGCTCCACCAGGCCCGAAGGCTTGCTCTCGCCGTCAGGGGTGTAAAGGCCAAATGTCAGCGCACTGGCCGTGTTCTTGACAAAGTTCCCCAAGGTCCCCAGCAGTCCGTTCCGGCGCGTCGTTCGGATCTGTCCCGAGGCGTCGCGATAAGCCATTTCAGCACCGAAGGCCAGGTTCTGCAGGAACCTTTTGCCATTTTCCCAAGCATCGGACAGGTCCTTGCGGATCCTGCGGGTGAACGTGCCATGCTCCCGAAGGTCCTCCACGGTCCTTTTCCGCAGGTCATAGGCGTCGCCTCCAGGATTCCGAAGGAGTTGATCATCCTTGTACTTGCCCAGGTCACTCAAGAGACCGGTTTGCTTCAGACCATCGGCGCGACGGTAGGCATCGGCAACCCGATCCGGGGAGGTTTCAAAACCTCTCTCCAGGTTCAAGCCGGCGTGCGGCTGCGGTTGGCCATGCGTCAAAGGGCAGGATTTGCCGAGAACTCTGGACGGAGCTGCCCCATCCTCGGCAAGGGAGAATCCCTCACCGGCAGGCTCCCTTTGCAGCGGACGGCTGCCTGAATCCCGCAAGGGCAATGCGATGGTGACTGGTGGTGCCTGGATTTTCATGTCATGCCGCGCCGATCTCTGGTTGCCTCAATCAATGAACGGCCCAATATTTTGCAATGAATGAGCCACGGCCCTGCAAATGATGCAGGTCCCGTCGAATCTCTTACCGGACACGGAATTCCACCATGGACGACGCCGATTTTCAGAGAATCCTCGATAGCATGGCGCTCTCGTGGACCGGCTATCGCCGGGTTCGAAAAGCCGTCAAGAGCAGGCTATCCCGCCGCATGATGGAAATCGGGGCGGCAACTGTCGAGGATTACCTGCAAATCATCCGGGAAGACCCTGTCGAGCGCGGGACGGCGGGCATACTCCTCACGGTGCCCATCAGCCGATTCTTCAGGGATCGCACCCTGTGGGAATCCCTCGGAGAGCTGATCACGGGGACTGACTGGCGGAAAAGGACTTCGTGCACGGCATGGTGCGCCGGGTGCGCGAGCGGCGAGGAAGTGTACAGCCTCAAGATCCTTTGGGAGCAGCTGAGTTCCGCCACACCGCTGCCGCCGCTCGAGATCGTGGCGACGGATGTGAATGCTGCATTGCTGGAGCGGGCCAGGCATGGAGAATACCCTCCCAGCAGCCTGAGGGAAGTCGATGAAACGTCAAAGCAGCGCTATTTCACGAAAGCCGGCGGCGTATTTGTCGTCCTGAGAGACCTGGCTCGGGGAATCCGCTGGACCGTCCATGACTTCACGAACACTCCTCCCCCTTGCAAGCGGTGTGATCTCATCTTCATGCGAAACAACCTGCTGACCTATTACGACCCATCGATCGTCACCCCCGTCCTCAAAGGCATTGTGGAGGTCCTTCGGGACGGAGGTCTTCTGATTGTGGGAAACAACGAGCGCTTGCCCGACGGCTACCGCCCGCTCAAAGCCACCGTGGCCTACAGGTCCATTTTCAGGAAGGAGACAGGACCCGCGAACGGGTAAACGGACCGATACCTTGCAAGACCCGCTGCTTTTCAGGCACGTGCTGAATGCTTACTATAGAGGTGCAAACGAGTCAGGAGGTGACAGCCATGAAGAGGAAAACCCTGGGTTTGCTGGCTTTGGTGGTCACTCTCATGTGGATGCTGGCCGCCGCGGGTCCCGTCGAAGCAAAACGCTACTCCCGCTACCACAATTATAAACACCACGGCTACAGGTCGTCCGTCGTGACGTCATTCCATGTGCCGTACTACGCACCGTTCTACGGCTATTACCATTACCGGCCGTACTACTACAGGCCGTACTACTACAGGCCGTATGCCTATGGCTATCCGTTTTTCGGTGCGCCGGTGACCTATGGATGGCCGTTCTTCTGGCCTGGCGTGAGCTTTTATTTCCGTTTCTGAGGTGTGTACGGAAAGCGGGTATTCATTCAGTCTTCCGGCAACGGTCTTGAAACGCCTGGGTGGTCCAACGCTCCAGAATGTCAGGATAGGTGGGGTCTGAAATGATCGTCTTAGTCCTCGGGCTCGAGAGGGTGACGCTCACCTGTCCGGCGGCAAGCCACCGGATACACTGCGCATAAACCTCGTATTCCAATGAAAGCCCTCTCTCGCGAATCGTCTCCAGGCTGTCATCGGGCCAAATGGGATAGATCGCCTGGGCAATGACAGGTCCCGTATCCTCTCCCTCGTCCACGAAATGCACCGTGACCCCCCCCCAGCGGCAGCCGTAGTTGAACGTGTCCTCATACCCGTGCCGGCCCGGAAATGCGGGAAGTAGAGCCGGGTGGATGTTCAGGATCCGCCAGGCGTTGTCCCGGTTGTAATGTCGAATGAAATAGGGACTGACCAGGCGCATGAAACCCGCCAGGCAGATGAGATCCGGCTCATAGCGATCGAGCACGCCGATGAGCTGGTGCTCGGCGCTGACGAGGCGGCCCAGCCGCTCAAGGCGGGCGGTCTTGTCGGCGATCCGCAGGATTTTCTGGACTGCATCGAGGTCCACGAGATCCACGGGACAGGCTTCCTTTGAAGCATCGGCGCCATTCCGCTCCAGAATGGAACCGTAGTCCACCACGTGATGCGGAATTCCTGCCTTCGCCGCTCGCACCAGCCCATAGGCATCGCCGCGGTCGCTCGCCACGGCTACGATCTCCGCGTTCAAATCCCCTCTCACCGAACGGTCGATCAGTGCCTGGAGATTGGTTCCACCCCCTGAGACGAGGACGGCGATGCGCAGCTTTGCGGACTCGGAGTCGATTTCCATTGTCTTTCGTGATTTCCTTCCCGGCCGGGGCTAGACGAAGAACTCGACGGCGTTTCTGAAAAACCTTATACCGTCACCTTCGGAAGGCGGTTTCTCACCGGCTCGCCGACAGATCTCCCTGCGATGGGTCCAGTCGGGATGATTCGTCCAGTGATTGAAGGCTTCGGGATGCGGCATCAGTCCCGCGATGCGCCCCGTAACATCGCATATGCCGGCGATGTCGCCCAGGGAGCCGTTGGGATTGGCCGGGAATTCCCCCCTGGCGGGCATGCCGTCTGGGTTGGCGTATCGGAGAATGACCTGGCCCTGATCCTTCAGACGCCGCAGAACGGACTCCTCCGCATGGAACTTGCCCTCCCCGTGGCGAACGGGAAGCTCGATCCGTTCGATCCCCCGGGTGAAAACACAGGGAGATCGGGGATTGGCGGCCAAATGCACCCATTGGTCCCGAAAGCTCCCGCAGTCGTTGTGGATGAGCGCCACCTCCCGGCTGAGCCGGCCTGGCTCGAAGCCCGGAAGCAGCCCCAGGTTCACCAGGACCTGGAAACCGTTGCAGATGCCGAGCACCAGCCCTCCGCGCTCCACGAAATCCAGCACGTCGTCCTTCATGCGGAATTTCATGCGCATGGCCATGACCACTCCGGCCCCGTGGTCGTCTCCCCAGGAAAATCCCCCTCCCACCACCAGCAGCTGGTAGTCGCGCAGGCTCCTGGATCGGCCGATGAGATCATTCAGATGGACGCGGTCCGGAACCGCCCCGGCGACTTCCAAAGCATAAGCCGTTTCCAGATCGCAGTTGAGGCCAAAACCCGTCAGAACCAAAGCCCGGACAGGGCTCATGGGCAACTCCTCCTCATCCATGGGGAATGCCCCCATCCATCAACTCGAGTACGACTTCGGAGAGCCGGCCATCCAGCCGTCTTTCAGGCTCCGGATGTCCTCGTTCACCAGAAGGCTTCCCGAAAGCCCGTAAATCAGCAGCCGCGGTTCCTCGATGATCTCTCCCACGGGCGCACAGGCCATCCCCTCGAAGAACCCCTCGAAACGTTCCTTTTCGATAGGGGGGACCGTAACCAGGAAACGCCCGCAAGATTCGCTGAACAGCCTCTGATCATCCCTCAGTTCCCCCTCCACGGGCAGCCTGGCGAGGTCAAGACGCATCCCAAGCCCGCTCCCAAAACACATCAGGGCGGCGTGCACGCCCAGGCCGCCGCGGTAGATCCCGTGGCATGAGGCCAGGACCGCCTCGGCCACGGCCAGCTCGAGAGCTTCGTAGAGAGGAAGCACCTCGGCAGGGTTGAGCCGGGGCACATTCAAGCCCACGTAACCCAGGAAATCGTAGTATTCGGAGGCTCCAAGCTCGTTGCGGGTGACTCCGATGACATAAAGCAGATCGCCGGCCATCTTGGGCTCCAGGGTGAGACACCTCGAGATGTCGGGCACCACGCTCGTGGCCGTGAACTGCATGGTGGGAAGCCCCGAGACCTTGTGACGCTCTCCGAACCGCCCCGGCAGCCGTCCGTCGACATACATGCTGTCCTTGCCCGAGAGCAGTGGAATTCCGAATGCCAGGCAGATATCGCGCAGAGCCCAGTTGGCCCGGACCAGCTGGGCCGCCTTGGTACGCCCGTCCGGATTTTCGATCGGGTCGAACTGGATGGACGGCCAGCAGAAGTTGTCCACGCCGCCGATCTCGTCGAGCTTCCCGCCCACCGCGAGGATGCGTCGAACCGCTTCATCGATGGACGCCGCCACCATGGGGTAGGTGTCGATGATCGAAAAGGTGGGATGGAGGGCCTGCGCCACGGCCAGCCCGCGACTTTGGCCCAGGACCGGTCTCAACACGGCGGCATCCGCCGGAACATCCCGGCCGCGCCCGACAAAAGGCTTGATGACGCTGCCCCCCTGGACCTCATGGTCATACTGGCGCTGAATCCATTCCCGGGAGCAGATGTTGGGCCTTCGGAGCATTTCCCTCAGAAGACTTCCGTAATCCGAAGGCTCCCCCAGCACCGGCTCGCAGAGACCGCGATGCTCGGGAGGCGTCCAGTGAGCATCGAATTCCCACTGGGGAAACTCCTCGGCAAAAAAGCTGAGATCGAGGTATGCCGCCGTCTTCCCCCTGTAACGCAAGTCCAGTTTGCCGGATGGTTCGTAGTTGCCGATGACCGTGCTTTCCACTTCATGCCGGGCCGAGAGGGCCATGAACCGATCGATCTTGTTCGGAGCAACGGCAACGGTCATTCGCTCCTGGGATTCCGAAACCCAAATCTCCCAGACATCGAGCCCCTCGTACTTGAGGGGCACCCGGTCGAGGTCCACCCGAGCCCCGCCTGCGAAGCGCGCCGACTCGCCCACGGACGAGGAGAGGCCCCCGCCCCCGTTGTCGGTGATGAAATGGATCAGGCCCTCGTCCCGGGCCTCCAGCAGGAAATCGTGCATCTTCTTCTGGGTGTACGGATCTCCGATCTGGACGTGGCCCGCCGGAGTGTGCTCGCTGTAACTTTCGCTCGATGCGGTGACACCGTGGATTCCGTCCTTGCCGACCCTGCCGCCGCACATGACAATCAGGTCCCCGGGCTCCGGACGTTTCTCGGCCGTCGGCTCACCGGCGATCTCCCTGGGCATGATCCCGAGGGACGCCACGAAGACCAGGCACTTCCCAAGGTAAGCGGGATGGTGGAAAAGGTTTCCGAACGGAGTGGGGACGCCGTGCTTGTTGCCTCCGTCCTTGACCCCTTCGACCACCCCATCCAGGAGACGCCGGGGGTGCAGGTGAGGCCTCAAGGGCCCCGGGTAGTCGCGGGGTCCCACGCAATAGCCGTAAAGGCCCGCGACCAGTCGCGCTCCCTTTCCAGTGCCCATGATGTCCCGATAGATCCCCACGATTCCCGTGAGGGCTCCGCCGTAAGCCTCCATGTTGGACGGACTGTTGTGGGTCTCGCCGGTGATCACGTAGTCGTGCCGGTCGTCAAACCGGGCCACGCCGGCATTGTCCCAGAGGACCGAGACCACCCAGTCCTTCTTCTCCTGGATCGCCAGAGTCGGCGCTTCGATGCACGTCTTGAAGAGGTTGTCCACCACCAGCTCCTGCCCCGTCGACAAGTCACGGTAGTGGAACTTTCCCCGGAACGTGTTGTGATTGCAGTGATCGCTCCTGGCCTGGGAAATGGCCTCGAGCTCCACATCGGTCGGCAGGGAGAGGCCCACCTCGCGACGGGCCTCCAGAACGCCGTCACGAAGGAAATAGCTCCGAATGACGGGAACATCCTGGGGATTCAGCGCCAGGCTCCGCTCCCGGCTGAGGGCCATGAGCGCCTCGTCCGATGGAATGGGAAGCTCGGCCACTTCCGGCACGTGCTCCAGGATGACCCGGGGCAGAACTATCCCGATCCCGACCCGTGGATCCCACTCGCCGCGGGAATAGACCTTCCAGTGCTGGATGATGTCATTGGCCAGAAGCTCCCCGGCTACGGTCTCCACCTGCCAGCGCTCCAGGGGGGCATCCGCCAGGAGATAGAGTCTCGAGGTGTAGGCAGCCTCCTCCCTCGACAACGGTCTTCCCAGGAAGTCTCCGATGGCCTCGATGGCGACACTGCCCGCCGTGTCCCGGACGCCCGGCCGAAATCCAACCCAGACGGCCCAGTCAAACTCACCCGCCAGCGGTTTGTAACTCGACTCCTGGGTGACGGGATTGGTAAAAATCTCCCGGCGTACAGCCTCAAGTTGCACGGCATCCAGCGAGGTGTCCAGGGTGAGAATGTGGATCACGCGCACATGCCCCACCCGCCATCCGAAATAATCACGCATCTTCCCGCAGAGCCCCGCACCTTCAGCGTCAAACAAATGGGGCTTCAAGGCGATTTCCAGCCGCTCCGCCATGATCGTGTCTTCTGTTTCTAGGCAATCAGCAGCTTCACTGCTATTGCCATGAGGATGATCCCTCCAATGATTTCCATGCGCTGCCCGAACTTCCTCGAGAGGCGATTGCCGAGCTTCATGGCCGCCCAGGTCATGAAGCACGCCGTGATGCCGATGCAGACCGCCGCAAGCAGGAGACTCTGCCCGAGAACCCCGATGCTGAACCCCACCCCCAGGGCATCCATGCTCGTGGCCAGGGAGAGCACCACCAGGCTCATCCCCCGGGTCGGGTCCCTGCACTCCTGGTCGGGCGAGATTTCCTCGGGGCGGAAGCTCTCGTACGTCATGCGGGCGCCGATGAAAAAGAGGAGCCCGAAAGCCAGCCAGGGCCCCCACTGGCGCACCAGGCCGAAGGCGTTCACCCCGATGAACCAGCCCAGAAGCGGCATGAGAAACTGGAACAAGCCAAAATGAAAGGACAGACGGAAAACCTGGCGGGGTTGACAGAACCTCGTCCCGACGCCCATGCCCACGGCAAAGGCATCGCATCCCAGGGCGACGGCGATCAGCGCCGTTTCAACAAGCTGCACGATTCACCTCGATCGCGCAACGCTCAAGTGTAGTAACAGCTGTAAATGCTCGCCGTGGCGTCATATTTGGCGGACATGTCGGCCAGAAGCCTTTCGGTATCGCGCTCAACGTTGAGAAACTTCACCCCCATGCCCCGAGGTGAAAGGGCGTCGTTGGGCCCATACATGTTGGTCCAGACCACCTCTCCCTGGAGCTCGATGGTGTTTTTGAAACCGGGAAACTGAAGCACGACCTTGACCTTGCTGTTCAATGGCAGAGGCTCCTGACATTCGATCAGCACACCCCGTTCACTGAAATGCATGGATGTTCCCCATCCGCTCTGCGCCTCGGAGGTGTAGGTGACCTGGCAGGGCGCCAGCTTTTCAGCGCCCTTTTCCTTACCCGGGGACTGGTTCTCTCGTTCTGTCATGACCGGTTCTCAACGAAGGTCCGCATTGAATTTTTTCAACACTTTCGCCACCAGCGCACCGTGCAGCTCGTTGACCTCCTCGTCCGTCAAATTGCGGTCGGTTGCCCGATAGGTCAAGCGGTATCCAAGACTCTTCTTCCCGGACCCGAGCTGGGGATTCCTGTAAATGTCAAAGATCTCGACCCGCTCCAGAAAAGCGGGCTGCTGCCGCCACACGAAATCTTTGGGCTCCTGGGCAGGCAGGCTCTCGTCCACCACCAGGGCCATATCCCGGACAACGGAAGGATATCGCGGCAGGGGTTTGAAAAGGGGCTGGGGCTTTCTCAATTCGAAGATTCGGTCGAAATCCAGCTCGAAGAGAAGCACCTGCTGCTTGAGGTCAAAAGCCTCCTGAACGGCACCGTGAAGCGTCCCGAGGGCCCCGACCCGGCAGTCCCCCACATAAACGGAGGCCGACGCCCTGGCATCCAGGAAGGTTGGAATCTCCCGGGCGGCGAAAGTGACCTCATCCAGGTGAAAGAGCTCCAGGATCGCCTCGACCATCCCCTTCACATCCGAATAGTCCACCGGACTCGATTCCCCATAGAGTATGTCCGGACGCCGCAGTCCGGACATGAGTCCAACCAGCTGGTGCGGTTCGTCCGGGAGGACCTCGGAGGCTCGAGGAAGGAATACCTTGCTCAATTCAAAGATCCGCATGTTCTCGTTGCGATGGTCCAGGTTGTGACGGGCCGTCTGAAGGATGCCGGGAACGAGGCTCGTCCGCATGACACCCTGCTCCTCGCTGAGGGGATTCATTACGGGAATCGGGGAAAGGCGGGGATCACCATCGGGAAGCCGCATCCTGGAAAGAGCCGCCGCGGAAATGAAGGCGTAATTGATGACTTCGTCGAAGCCGGCCGCGCGCAAGGCTTCCCGGGTCGCATTTCTGGCCTGCATGTAGGGGCTCACCGGCTCCGCATGTACGGCCGCCATGGGGAAAGTGACGGGAATCTGGTCGTAGCCCGCGATTCGCGCCACCTCCTCGGCCAGGTCCACCTCGCGGGTCACGTCAGGGCGAAAGGTGGGTGGGATCACCCTGAGGCTCTCGCCGCCGTCCATCTCTTCCACCTGCATCCGCAGGGATCGCAGGGCCCCGGCCATCTGAGCTCCCGTGAGAGATGTCCCGAGGAAACGGTTGGTTCTCGGGACGCGCAGCGTGAGCACCGGAGGACGAAAAGGATTCGGGTAAACGTCGATCCGGCCCCGCGCGATCCTCCCGCCCCCCGTCCGAGCCATCAACTCCGCGGCACGATCCAGGGCTAGAATCACACCCTCCGGATCGACGCCCCGCTCGAAACGGTAGCTGGATTCGGACCTCAGCCCGACTTTCTTGGTCGTCCGCCGGATGCAGATCGGATCGAAACAGGCGCTTTCGATGAGCACATCGGTTGTGTCGGGGTAGATTTCGGAGTTGAGTCCCCCCATGATCCCGGCAAGAGCCACCGGCCCCTCTCCGTCGCAGATCATCAGGGAGTCATCGAAAAGGGCCCGCTCCACTCCGTCCAGGGTCGTCAGCCGCTCGCCGGGGTGAGCCCTACGCACAACGATCCGGCGCTCCCTCAGCCGATTCCAGTCGAAGGCGTGGAGAGGCTGTCCCAGCTCCAGCAGAACGTAGTTGGTCACATCCACGATGTTGTTGATGGCCCTCAGCCCCGAATCCTCCAGGCGCCTGCGCAGCCAGTCGGGGGAAGGAGATACGGTCACACCCTCGACGATGCGGGCCGAATAACGCGGGCACCCGACGGGATCATCCACCTGAACCGACGTGAGCTCGTCGATGGGTCTCCCCGACTCCATGAGGTTCTCGGGCGGAAGCATGAGCCGCGACCCGCAAATGGCGGCCACTTCGCGGGCAATGCCGAGGACCGAGAGACAATCCCCCCGGTTGGGCGTGACGCTGACTTCCAGCACGATCCCCTCGATTTGAAGGGCCTCCCGGAGAGGGACACCGACGCGTGTCTCTTCCGGCAGAATCCAGATGCCGCCGTCATGCTCACCCAGGTTCAGCTCCATCCGCGAGCAGATCATCCCCTGGGACGCGATGCCCCGGATGGTCGTCTCACGGATCACCAGCCCACCCGGAAAAACGGCGCCCTCCAGGGCCAGGGGAACGACGGCCCCTTCCCGCACATTGGGCGCCCCGCAGACGATCTGATAGCTCGTTTTCCCATCCGAGACCGTGCAAAGACTCAAGCGATCGGCATTGGGATGAGGACCGACTTTTTCCACGCGGGCGGTCACCACATGGCTCAGGTGCTCATGCCGGTCGTGGATGGCCTCGACCTCCAGGCCGGCCATGGTCAACCGGTCGGCCAGTTCTGTAACCGGAAACGGAATGTCAACGTAGCTCCGAAGCCACTCAAGGCTGATATTCATGTCCTGTCCTTAATCCGTACCCCACGGACCGGGTGCATGAACCGCCAAATCCGATGCAACTCCCGTGACCGCCGGACCGGGAGGCTTCCGGGGCCTGCTGGATGGTTTCGGGAAATGACGATGCAGCATTGCGAGGTGGGGATCAGAACTGTCTGAGAAACCGGAGGTCGTTCTCGAAAAACAGCCGAAGGTCGTCGATGCCGTATTTGAGCATGGCGATCCGCTCGATGCCCATGCCAAAAGCAAAACCGGTCACGGTCTCCGGGTCGTAGCCGACCATTTTGAACACTTCAGGATCCACCATGCCCGACCCGAGGATCTCCAGCCATCCCGTCTGTGAACAGACCCTGCAACCTGTTCCCCGACACATGACGCACTGAATGTCCACTTCCGCACTGGGCTCGGTGAACGGGAAAAAGCTCGGCCGGAATCTGAGCCCCACATGGGGGCCGAACATCTGATGAACGAAGACGGTGAGAATCCCCTTGAGATCGCCGAAGGAGATGTTCTCGCCCACCATGAGCCCCTCAACCTGATGAAACATGGGGGTGTGCGTGACATCCGAATCACACCGGTAGGTGCGGCCGGGGGCGATGATGCGGATGGGGGGGCGGCGTTTTTCCATGACCCGGACCTGGATGGGCGAGGTGTGGGTTCTCAGGACCACGTCTTCGGAAATGTAGAACGTGTCCTGCATGTCCCGGGCAGGGTGGTCCCTGGGAATGTTGAGGGCCTCGAAATTGTAATAATCGAGCTCGATCTCGGGCCCTTCCACGGCCTCGAAGCCCAGACCGCTGAAAATCCTGCCGATCTCGAAGGCCGTCTGGGTGATGGGATGCAGATGCCCCTTGAGGGGCCTTCTGCCGGGAATCGTGACATCGAAGGACTCGGTGCGGCTCCGGAGCTTCTCGCGGGCCAGGTCCATGGCCCCACTCAAAAGGATCTCCAACTCCGCCTTGGCCTCATTGAGCACCTTGCCGACCCGGCGCCGCTCCTCCTCGGGAAGGGCGACGAGCTTCTTGAAGAGCGCCGCAAACTCCCCCTTCCGCCCTAAATACCGCACCCGGACCTGCTCCAGCGCCTTGACATCGTCTTGAGCGCCGGAAACCAGCCGTGAAGCCGCCTCCAGAAGCGATCGGATCTCGTTCTCCATAGGGTTCAGCAGCCGCCTAAGCCGCCTGCCTGGCGACTTCCACGAGTTTGGCGAAAGCAGAAGGGTCCGTCATGGCGAGATTCGCCAAGGCTTTCCGATCCAGCTCGACCTGCGCCACCTTCAAACCGCTGATGAACCTGGAATAGCTGAGGCCATGCTCACGCGCCGCCGCATTGATGCGCTGGATCCAAAGGCTGCGGAAGTCCCTCTTGCGAACCTTGCGGTCCCTGTAGGCGAACTTCAGGGCACGATCGACGGTCTCCGATGCCGAGCGGAGGAGCCTCGACCTTCCACCCCGAAAACCCTTGGCCTGGCTGAGTATCTTCTTGCGGCGCTCGCGCGATTTGACAGCTTTCTTGACTCTTGGCATTGATCGGAACTCCTACAGATAAGGCAGCATGCGCCTCAACGCGCTCACATTGATAGGATCCACCACCGTGCTCTGGCGCAGGCGCCGGGTCCGCTTGGACGGCTTCTTGGTCAGGATGTGGCTCTTGTTGGCCCTGGCCCGCACGAACTTGCCGCTTCCGGTTTTCTTGAAGCGCTTGGCCGCGGCTCGATTGGTTTTCAACTTCGGCATTCCATCCTCCGTCGCCGGGCCCGGTTCGAGAACCTCAAAACCCGACACATTCCCAAAATTTCACACACCGAGGCGCAACACTCCGTCTTCCGTCTGGCTGATCCGGAAAAGTCGCACCACCACTACCGCCGGGACCATTCCATGAACACGAATTTGAAAGTTTATTTGGCTCCGCGGCGAGTGTCAAGCTCTTTTACTTGGAGTGACGGATCAGGACTTGGGGGCCACCACCATGACCAGATTGCGCCCCTCCATCTTGGGCGCCTGCTCCACCACCACCTCGTCCTTGAGCTCCGCCTGAATGCGTTCAAGAACTTTCATCCCCTGGTCGGCATAGGCGATCTCCCGCCCCCTGAACAGGATGGTGATCTTAGCCTTGTCCTTCTGCCCCAGAAAGCGCCTGATGTGCTTGATCTTCACCAGGAGGTCATGCTCGTCTGTCTTGGGACGTATCTTGACCTCCTTCACCTGGATGACCGTCTGCTTCTTCTTGGCTTCCTGGCTTCGCTTGCTCTGCTGATACTTGAACTTGCCGTAGTCCATGATCTTGCAGACCGGCGGCGTGGCATTGGGAGCGACCTCCACCAGATCGAGCTCGTCCTGCGTCGCCAGCTCCAGGGCCTTCTTCAGCGGCAGCACACCCAGCTGTTGACCCTCACGCCCGATGAGTCGAACTTCCGGCGCCCGAATTTTATCATTGACGTTGACCTGCTTCTCCAGATTCTCGCCTCCTTTCCTGAATGAATGTCCCCCCTCAGGCAATGCCCAGCCCCACGCGCCCCTTGCTCGCATCGAGGCATTCCTGCTCCACCATGGCAACGAAGCTCTCGGGGCTCATCAACTCCAGCTGCGACCCATCCCGCCGCCTTGGGCTGATGCCCCCAGCCTGAACTTCACGGTCTCCAATGACCAGCATGTAAGGAATCTTCTGCGTCTGGGCCTCCCGGATCTTGTACCCCAATTTTTCATTTCTGTCATCGAGCTCGACGCGGAGGCCCGCATTCCTCAGGCTTTCGAAAACCGCGCGGGCGAACTCGTGCTGGGCGTCAGTGACGGTGACCAGGATCGCCTGGACCGGTGCAAGCCACGTCGGGAATGCCCCCGCGTAATGCTCGATGAGGACACCCATGAAGCGCTCGATGGCCCCCAGGATCACCCGGTGCACCATGACCGGTCGATGGCGGTTGCCGTCATCCCCCACGTAGGTGAGATCGAAGCGGTCCGGAAGGGTGAAATCGCACTGAATGGTCGCGCACTGCCATCTCCGATCCAGGGCGTCGCGCAGCTTGACGTCGATCTTGGGTCCGTAAAACGCGCCCTCCCCTTCGCAGATCGAGTACGGGATCCCCTTGGCCTGAAGGGCGCTGACCAGGGCGCTGGTCGCCCTCTCCCAGTCGGCATCGGTGCCAATGGCTTTCTCCGGCCGCGTGCTGATCTCCATGTCATAGGAGAAGTCGAAAATGCCCATCACGTCGATGACAAAATCGATGATGGACTGGATCTCTCCGTGCAGTTGGTCGGGGGTACAAAGAATGTGCGCATCATCCTGGGTGAACTGCCTCACCCGCAGGAGTCCATGGAGCACCCCGGACTTCTCGTGGCGGTGTACGGTCCCCAGTTCGAAATAACGCAGTGGCAGGTCCCGGTAGCTCCGCACCCTGGACTTGTAAATGAGCATGTGGGACAGGCAGTTCATGGGCTTGATCCCGTAAGACTGCTCATCGATCTCGGTGAAATACATGTTCTCGCGATAATGATCAAAATGCCCCGAGCGCTTCCAGAGCTCCGTTTTCAGTAAAGTCGGGCCCTGAACCAGGTGATAGCCGCGGCGCAGGTGCTCCTTCTTCTCGAAAACCTCGAGAATATGGCGGATCAGAGCTCCCTTGGGATGATAAATGACCATCCCCGCGCCCACCTCGTCGCTGAAGCTGAACAAATCCAGCTCCCTGGCCAACCGGCGATGATCGCGCCGCTGAGCCTCCTCGAGAAACTTGAGGTACTTCTTCAGCGAATCCTTGTCTGGAAAAGCCGTTCCATAGATCCGCTGCAGCATGGTGTTGCGCTCATCCCCCCTCCAGTAAGCCCCCGCCACGCTCGTCAGCTTGTAAGCCTCGAGGCATCCGGTGTCCGGGATATGCGGACCGCGGCACAGGTCCACGAAGCCGCCCTGCTCATAGATGGACACCGTGGAATCCTCGAACGATTCGATGAGCTCGATCTTGTATTTCTCGCCCGAGGCATTGAAGAATTGAACCGCCTCCTCCCGGGAGAGCACCCTTCGATGAAAAGGCAGCTTCTCGGCGATGATCTGGGCCATCTTGGCCTCGATCCTCTCGAGGTCCTCCTGGGTGAACGGCCGCTCCACCTCGAAATCATAATAGAAACCGGTTTCAATGGCCGGTCCTATGGCCACCTTGGCTTCGGGGAAAAGACTCTTCACCGCCTGGGCCATGATGTGTGACGCACTGTGTCTCAGGATGTCCAACCCCTCGGGCGAGCTCGCATTCACGGGACGGACCTCGGCATCCTCCTCCAGTGTCCGGCTGAGATCCACGAGATGACCGTTCAGGTAAGCGGCGACGGTTCCATTCATTCCCTTCCCCCAGCTCCGGAGGGCCTCTCCAACGGAGATGCCCTTGGGAAAGGTCCGGCGATGGCCGTCTTCAAAAGTGACTTGAATCGTTTCCGATTGCATCTGAAATTCCTGTGCTGGCTTCATGCAACGTAAAGGATCTGACCGGGGCTCCCAACAAAAAAAGGCACCGCGCCTCGTTCCGAGGGAGGATGCCTATTCTTCGGGAGTCAACCGAATGGTCCGATTGGTTTGAGGGCTGCGCTGGAGCGCGATCTATCGAGCATCGACAAAGCGAACAGGCGCCTAATTCAGATCAATCCTTCCACCGTGGGTTGAACGCGGCCGCTTCAGTTCATCACTTCTGGTAGGCACGGGCGGTTTCGAACCGCCGACTTCTACCGCGTCAAGGTAGCGCTCTCCCACTGAGCTACGTGCCTACACGTTGGGAGCATCGTTATCGATGTACCCATGGA
>Ga0101944_10004947_pt1 | contig 15779 bp, 8 predicted proteins | sample DewCreD2012metaG_FD_75245 | JGI IMG/M metagenome (GOLD analysis project Ga0101944, IMG submission 75245) | Hot spring sediment bacterial and archeal communities from British Columbia, Canada, to study Microbial Dark Matter (Phase II) - Dewar... ...
GGATCCTGCGCAAACTGCGATTACATACCATTCTGCCACGGCAAATGGAGTCGCACTCGCTAATTTTGTTTGACTTTAATGATTAGTTGCATCAAATGCGTTCGTGGTTTACCGCAAAATACAAAAGCTAACTTCACCATAGCAAACCAATAAACTAATCCAGTGGTATCTATGGCTAAACTCAACAAAGTCGATGAAAAAGTGGTAGCAACCCTCCAAGCAGAAGGCAAAGAATTAACTCTCCAAGAAATATCTGACAAAACTGGAGAATCCTCAAAGAAGGTTTTCCGTTCTCTACGTAAACTTTTTGAGAACGAAATCGTCTCGACCCAAGCCCGCAAGTATACGCTGGCAATTACTGACACGAAGGCGATTAAGGCCAAGCTTGCAGCGAAAGGGGACGAAGACGAAGCGCCAGTCTAAAAAGAAATAGCGGCTTGCTGTTTACAAGGTAATTTCGGTACCCTCCTCTGTATCTTTTTACCTCGTCATATGGTTACGTTGCCGAGAAAGAGGGTTTAATTTTAAAAACTGAATAAATCGCTGATACCGACGGCTTTGTTGTTGGATTTTTGAGAGCCTCGAGCGGGCCTTGCTCCCGCGGCCTGCTGCTTACAAGGCAGCCGCTCTACTGGGCTGAGCTATCGAGGCACCCAGACTTTGCCCAGAACACACAACACATAAAACTTTACCCAAATAAAAGTTACTACTTCACAAGGTAAAAAATAGAAAATTAGGTAAAAATTAAGCTGTCTATTTTAATCCGTTTTTGTTGAAGAAGGGTCCGTACTTTTTGTCTGTGCCCAAAATGTGATTAAACACCCATTCTTTTAGGAAAACCAATATGTCAATGGAGAGCGCGGTTTGGCCTGTGTCGAATTTTGTTTTAAACTCCGCTACTCTTTTTACGAACGCATCATGTTCCCCTTTATGGTAGACGTATCCGGGGTAGTTCCATTGTTTCATGTATTTTTCTTCTGTTGCAAAATGCACTTGCGTGTACCCTACAAGGCGGTCCAAGAGCGATTTGAGGATGGAGTTGCCTTTGCCCTGTGTCATGGCAAAGTGTAGGTCGTTTAGGTATGAGACGAGGTTTTTGTGTTGAGCGTCGATTTCTGCGACGCCGACTGAGAAATTATCGTTCCATTGTAGTAGTGGCATACAATCACTGCTTGTAGGTTTTGTGAAAAATGTATTAAACCGTTATGAAATCTAAGTTAAAATTAGAAATCTATCTATTTTTATTAAATTAAAGACTAAATCGGTAGTTCTACTATGAAGGTTGTTCCTTTGCCCTCTTGGCTCTGGTAGGAAATTTTGCCCTTCAACCCAGTAACTAACCGTTTAACCACAGCTAAACCCAACCCTTGCCCCTTAGATTTAGTTGTAAACAGCGGCGTGAAAATTTTGTCTCTAAGCTCATCAGGGATGCCAACACCTGTATCTTTTACGCTGATCACTAAAGTGTTTCCTTTCTTTGTCGCTTGTATGTCCAGTTTTCCCCCGTTGGGCATAGCTTGCACTGCGTTGTTTACGAGGTTGCTGAGTATCCGTTTGAGGTAAGAGGCGTCGGTTTTAACTATCAAGTTTTCTGGAACCGACACTGTTGTCTCAATATTCTTTGGAAAGTTAATGCCGACCACGCTTGAGAGTAACGTGTTAATGTTGACTTCATGAAAAACAGGCGATAAAGGTCGAGTGTAATCTTGCAGATCGCTTACTATTTTGTTGATGTAGAAGACGTTTTCCTCAATCGTTGCGAGGCTTTCCTGTACGCCTTGGAGTTGTTTGCATTGGGGGATTTCGTTAAGTTCTTCTTTAATCAAATAGAGGTCGCTGGTTATGGCTTGTAGCGGGTTGCGGATGTCATGTCCAACCATCCCCGCTGTTTGGCCGATAGCGGAGAGTCGCTTGGTTTGCTCTTCTTCCGTTTTGTCTTCTATTATGATTATTATTCCCTGAGTTGAGGGGTACGTTGAAATTTCAAAAATTGCATCCTTACCTGTTTCTCTGCTTACAGTGTTCATCATGAACCGCGCAGGTTGCTTATTCCGAAGAGACTCATAATACGGCGTAAAATCAATCGACATCATCTCAGGCAAAATATCAAACATCTTCTTGCCCAATGCATCTTCAGCTTTAATTCGTGTCACTCTCTCTGCAGCTTTATTCCAATGAATAACCGTTAACTCCCAATCCATAGCAACGAAAGCTTCACCGAAACTCTCATACAACTCGCGGTAACTTTGCTCGCTTTCCAAGATTTTTTTGGTGCGCTCTTCAACAATTTTTTCCAAATTAGCTGCATAATCTTGGAGTTTAACTTTCGCCTCCAGCAGAGCTTGTTCAGCTTTTTTTCTTTCAGCGACTTCTTTTTCAAGTTCCTCTTTAGACGCCGTTGTCTGCTTGAGGTTTCTTACCATCGCGGCAACGTCGGAGGATAATTCGCCGATTTCGTCTCGTCTGTGCTTTTCTGAATCTGGGTAGTTTAGATTGCCTTGGCTAATAGTTTTTGTTTTTGACCTAAGAATTGCTATCGCATTTAGTGTGCGCCTAAAAACTAGTCCATAAATGAGAAAAAAGTAAGCGCCAAACAAAGCAATCAACACCACAATCAGCGTCAGATTCGCCAAATTTACCTCGTTAGATTGGTGGTCCAGCCAGTTTGAAAGCCGCTCAGCGTCAAAAGTTAATTGCTGTGTTTGAGTAGCCATCTTGTTCCATAGTTCCTCAAACATGGGTATGCCTGAACTTTTGTTTAGAGGCGTATGTTGAAGTGTTGTGACAGCGTCGTTGAATGTGTCGTTAGCGACTATTAAATCTAAAAGTACTGTTTCAACAAGGGTTTGTTGTTCTTGGCTAGTTGAATTTAATCTGCAAACGTCATCGTAGAAAACTGAAACCATTGCCCTCCAGTCAGATAGGTTGTGTTGGTAGAGGAAATAGTTGATTGAAATGTATCCAAGGCTGTTTGCTCTGATTTTTGCATTACTTGCGATGTCTTGATGTTGGCGTAATTCGCCTAATCTTAGGTGCGTAGCAGCTACTGAGGAAACGATGATTGCCACAACAGAAGCAAAAACAAAAAGGGTGATTAAGAATTGGGTTCTTAATCTCATTTCTCTTCGTTATGTACTAGTAGGGTTCGTTACTTTTCAACTATTCTGCTCTCTTTTGAATCAGCCCTTAGCCCATAGGTGTTTATCAACGATTAAACCGCAAAACTATCTGAAAACAGAAACGACCAAAAGTATATTCTTAATCATTTAGGGCTTCAGACTTCCTTTCTTTATATAAGGGAGGGGAGGTAGACGCTGAGACGTCGCGTGATTCCAGCAGGTACGGATACGGAATCGTATGCGGATTTATATGAGGTGTAGTAGAAAAATCGCAGTTGACTTCGCCAAAGGTTGCACTGCTTGCACAATCCTCCACAACCAGCGTGCAATCCCCAAAACCAGCCGAAACCAAAATCAGAAGTCACAGCTAAGACTGCTGGTAGTTGTTGTGTATAGAGGATTTTTTGTAACAACAACTAAGGAAAAAATCGAATTCGAAAAGGCGCATTTAAACGTCTTAATTAGCTCAGAGAGGCGCAGAAAGAACGGTTCTGAAAACGTTTGTGGCTTGTTTCTTTAGTTAACACTAAATTTAGAAAATAAAGTTTGGTCCCCCTTTCAATCCAGAATGCTAAAAAAGTTTAGCGTTTGCCTTTAGCTTTTTTCGCTTTTACTGGTTTCTTTGCTTTTGTTTTCTTGATTTTTTTAACTTTTTTAGCTTTTGGTTTTGCTTTGCAGTTGGCTAAGTGTGCAAGCCACCTTCCACTAAACGGCAAGTTCGAGAAGTCCATGCCGCATCTTGGGCATTTGGTTGTTTTCTGGAAGCCGTTTACTTCTTTAGTGGAGTAACCTAAATTCTTTAACTCAACTGCAACAGTTTGTTTGGCTAATTGCATTTGGCTTATCATATATCAAACCACCTTTAAACCGAAAATGGTTGCTGTCGATACTTATCATTTATGAAAAAGCTATCTAAATTTGAAATAAATATCAACATCCAAATTAATCGCCCATAAAACAGAAACTTGCCACTTTTTTGAGGTGCCAGTTTAAACAAAACCCCACAATGATGTTCTATATGGTGCGACAGGTTTTTATGAGGGTTTGAAGAATTGATAATTTCCCTAACATTTAGGGGCGAACCCCGACAAAAACGGGGTGCGTGTGTAGGAGAAGCAACTTCGGCAGCCAATTAAGCGCCGACGACCAACCCGAGTAAAGTGTAACGTAACACTTATATTCGCGTAGTCTGCTTCTTATGCAATCCCAGTAACATGGGTTACACAAACAAAAAATGCAACTCCCCACCATAACACGATGAGGAGTGAAGCGGTGAATGGGCGGATCCATACTGGACGCTCAAAATGACACCATGCACAGGCCAAACATATACAACGACGCCAATACACATCAATTTGAGACAATATGTGATTTCATCAAACGCCAAACAGACACTACCATTGGCCCGTAACATGCCACGCTGTCTGGAGGATGGCTCGGCTTGAGAACCGAAGAAGGGCGCGGCAAGCCGCGATACCGCCTCGGGTAAGCGCAAGCAGCCTTAGAACCGAGGATACCCGAATGAGACTTCTCACCACGCAAGTGGTGCTCCTTTACGGAGCGGGAACCCCCCGAACGGAAGCATCTTAGTAGGGGGAGGAAAAGAAACCAACACGGGATTCCCTTAGTAGCAGCGAGCGAAATGGGAACAGTCCAAACCGAATCCCAAACAGAAATGCTTGGGAGATGTAGGGTTAAGGGCCTTGCTTCCTCTTCGCTGGCAAAGTTGAAGTGGTCTGAAAAGGCCCGCCATAGAGGGTGATAGCCCCCTAAACGTAAACCAGAAAGAGTTGAGCGAGAGTCCCAGACTACCACACCGTGGCTTCGGTGTGGAAAGCTGGAAGTCACCAACTTCCAAGACTAAATATACCTCAAGACCGATAGCGCACTAGTACGGTGACGGAAAACTGAAAAGTACCCCGGAATGGGGGTGAAAAGTGCCTGAAACCAGACAGTTACAGACGTGCATGGCCCGGAAGATACGAAGCTTTCTGAAGGAAACTGTAGTGATGCAGCTGTACGAAGAAAGCGGATCAGGGTCATGCGCTCCGTCTCGAAACACGGGCCGGGGAGTTTATAGCCACGGCAAGCCTAAAAGTGTCAAACTTGTAAGCAAAGGGAAACCAACAAGCACGCAACTCCGCAAGGAGCCAGGTGCAGGGTCTGAAAGGGCCCGAAGTCGTGTCTATACATACTAGAAACCAGACGATCTATCCCTGGGCAGGACGAAGCTAGGCGAAAGCCTAGTGGAGGCTCGAAAGGGTTCTGACGTGCAATTCGTTCCCCAGACCTGGGGCTAGGGGCTAAAGACCAATCTAGTCTGGTGATAGCTAGTTCCCTCCGAAGTGGGCCTGAGCCCAGTCCCAAGCGAGGCAGCTGGTGGGGTAGAGCACTGATTGGAAAACAAGGATCCGAAAGGGTCCACTTTCCTTTCAAACTGCGAATCCACCCGCACCTTAGACCTTGGGAAACGGGTTACAGGGGGTAAGCTCCTGGACCGAGAGGGGGACAACCCAGACTGAGGTTAAGGTCCCCAAGTGCTGGCTAAATGTCAAACCAAAGGGCGTCGTCAGCCTCAGACAGCGGGGAGGTAGGCTTAGAAGCAGCCATCCTTCAAAGATAGCGTAACAGCTCACCCGCCGAGGCTGACGGCCCCGAAAATTGACGGGGCTAAGCCAGCCACTGATACCTCAGAACGCAGCTTAAGCTGCGCTGGTAGGAAGGCGTCCTGATTGGACAGAAGCTGGGCTGTGAGGTCCAGTGGACCGATCAGGATTGCGAATCCCGGTGGTAGTAACAGCAAAGAAAAGTGAGAATCTTTTCCGCCGAAGGGGCCAGGGTTCCCCGGCAACGATCGTCAGCCGGGGGTAAGTCGATCCTAAGGCATAACTTAACCGATTATGCCGAAAAAGGGAATCCGGCTAAAATTCCGGAACCATACAGGTACGCGCGGCAACGCAAGCTTAGTGTTGACGTTTCGGGGTAAACTGAGCAAGGTCTTCGCCTTGTTTAACCATATAAACCCAGGGAGTGCCGTAATGGCGAGAACTGGGCGAAAATGGGAATAGCCACCCGTTTTAGGGAGGTTCAGTCGATCTCTGGAGCCACTGAAAAACACACTAAGAAGGATCCTGTATGACCGTACCTAGAACCGACACAGGTGTCCCTAGGCGAGAAACCTAAGGCGTGTCGGGTATACACTAATGCGAGGGAACTCGGCAAATTAGCCCCGTACCTTTGGTATAAGGGGTGCCTGTTCTTTTAGCTTCGGCTAAGAGAGCAGGTCGCAGTGACAAAGGGGTCTCGACTGTTTAATAAAAACACAGGAAGCCGCAAGAGCGAAAGCTTGTGAACGGCTTCTGAATCCTGGCCAGTACAGGTACCTGAAACCTGGGTCCAACTGGGCTAAGGGCCTGCAAACGCCGGGAGTAACTCTGACTCTCTCAAGGTAGCCAAATGCCTTGTCGGGTAAGTTCCGACGTGCATGAATGGATCAACGAGGGCCCCACTGTCCCCGCGTAGTACCCGGTGAAACCACATAACGTGGACGAACAGTCCACGATCTCCCAGCGGGAAAAGAAGTCCCTGTGGAGTTTTACTGCAGCCTGCCGCTGGAATACGGTTGTGGATGCAGAGCGTAGTCGGGAGCCGTCGATCTGGGGTTCTCCGGGACCTCGGGGAGGCAACAATGGAACACCGACTTTCTGCAACCGTGTTTCTCACCGACCCCTTGCGGGTTGGAACACCGGTAGGTGGGCAGTTCGGCTGGGGCGGCACGCCCTTGAAAAGATATCAAGGGCGCCCTAAGGTTGGCTCAGGAGGGACAGAAACCCTCCGTAGAGTGCAAGGGCAAAAGCCAGCCTGACTGAGTCCCAAACAGTAAGGGACGCAGAGGAGAAATCCGGGCTTAGCGATCATCCATGCTCCCCATTGGTGGGGGCTGGATGTGTCAGAAAAATTACCCTAGGGATAACAGGCTCGTCGCGGGCGAGAGTCCCCATCGACCCCGCGGCTTGGTACCTCGATGTCGGCTCTTCCTATCCTGGCCCTGCATAAGGGGCCAAGGGTGAGGCTGCTCGCCTATTAAAAGGGAACGTGAGCTGGGTTTAGACCGTCGTGAGACAGGTCGGACTTTATCTGCTGGGAGTGTTGGCTGCTTGAGGGGAAAGGGTCCCTAGTACGAGAGGAACGGGACGCTGTGGCCTCTAGTTAACCGGTTGTCTGATAAGGCAGTCGCCGGGCAGCCACGCCGTTGTGGATAAGAGCTGAAAGCATCTAAGCTCGAAGCCTCTCCCGAAAAGAGGCAGCCATTCCAGTTTCACTGGACGAAGGCTCCCATAAAAGATGGGTTTGATGGAGCCGGGGTGTAAGCTAGAAGACTTCGGTCGACTAGTTCAGCCTGCGGCCACCAATCGCCTGAGATGTCGAGTCAATGTAGTGTCTGAGCGATATTTGACTGAGACACATATTGCTTCAAAACGGTGTTTGTCGCTGTATATGTTTGGTCTGTGCATGGTTAACCGTTTGTTTGTTTATGTTCAATTTAGCAGGCTTATGTTTTGTGGTTTAAAAGAGGAAATCGTGCCTCTTTATTTAAAGAACCACGCGACGTCTCAGGGTAGAGGTCCCCTCCCTTATTTAAAGGCACAATATCGCCGTTTTGTTGCTCTGTCAATCTCCCCATTCTTTATATATAGAAATGCTAAAGGTGGCGTTTTTAGCTTCTTTTTTAGACGTGTTTGCCTTAGTGTGTTCCTTTCCGGTTGTTGTTTTTTTACATTTTTCAGTAATGCTGTATATACTCTGCAAGTTGCTGTCCTAAAGCCTCGGCTTAACCGCCATCTTTCATGGTTGAAAAAGCGAATGTAACAGGTGCCACACACACAGCCATATCACTGTTTTCATGCTTAATTGTGGGTGTAAGCCTCGAGAGGTTGCAGGACTCCGACATCTCCCCCAATGTGTGCCGTTAAGGGTTTAGCATTTTTCCCTTTTCTCCTGGGAGCCTGCAGCCTCCCATCCTCCAAACACATCGGTTTTAGTGCGCAATATTTCTGGTTAAGAAACATCCCTTATTTAAACGCTAAAAAACTTGAACATGGAGAGACATACCGGTTGCAGCAAGGCAAGAACCGTGATGGCATAGGTTTTGAAGCCATTTTGATAGCCTTGTTCTTTGTTTTCGGCTTTGTAGGCTTCGTTTGTGGCGGAGTGTGGTTGTACACCTCAATGGCTTGCTGGTGTGCAACGATTTTTGTGTGGTTCTTTGTTGGTCAACGGTGCAAAGGCAAATCTGAAAGGCACACTTAAATCGGCGTTTTTTGGCGTTTAACAAAAGTGATAATAGGGTGTTTGTGCCTTTGCGGTTTTATGAGTCAACCTGTGCCTGTACCGAAAAGTGAAATAAAAGTCTCCCTTGCGCTCATTGCAGTACTCGTTATTGTCGTGGCTGTGAGTTCTCTTCTGATGCTTACCCCGTATTGGTATCTATGGCCTGTCATACTCGGTGTTGTTCTGGTTTTGGTTGCCTATTTTTCTGCCTCAAAACACCTTTACCGTTGCCCGAATTGCGGTGAAGAATTTCGTATAAGTGCATTGCAGGACTTTTTTGCACCGCACGGCATCAGCAGAAACCCAGACGGCGAGTTATTAGAATGGAAACTCCTTAAATGCCCTTCCTGCAGCAAAAGAGAGAAGTGCTACCGCGTAAAAAATAACCCTTAACCCGCCTGTTTAACAGTTAGCTTTTTTTACTATCATAGCGTTCTAAGTGTAGAGAGCGCAGAAGGTAGCGCTGCCAGACCAAATTTGCAAATTTGGTCCTTGTGATCATTTTGGTAGCGGCAGGGTTGCCAATTTCTGCTTTTACAAGGGGAGAACACAAAATGATAAACAATGATGAGCGCGTAGTAGTTAGAGGTCTCAAAGATGTTGCCGCAGCCGAAACCAAAATCAGCTACGTAGACTTCAATGGGTACCTTTACTATGTAGGCTACAACATCGATGACCTAGTGGGACGAGTCATTTATGCAGAAATCGCATACCTGCTGATTCATAGGCGTCTTCCAAATAAGCAGGAACTAGAAACCTTCAAAAACGAATTAATCTCAGCCATGAAGTTACCCGATGCGGTGGTTGAAAGCATAAAAAAGACGCCGAAAACCTGTCATCCCATGGATATATTGCGCACCGAGGTTTCCCATTTAGGTGAATATGACCCAGAAGGTAGCGACTTCTCCCCTGAAGCTAACTATCGACGTGCAACACGGCTTGTTGCTCAGGTTCCTGTTATTGTGGCGACTATACATCGAAGTCGCCTAAATCAGCCTGTTCCTGAACCCAAGCAAGAGTTCGGGTTTGCCCAAAACTTCCTCTACATGTTCAAAGGCGCAGTTCCTGAAGAAAGCGAAACTAACGTGTTGCATCGATACATGACGCTTCATGCTGACCACGGCTTTAATGCTTCTACTTTTGCGGCTCGTGTAACCGCATCCACTAACTCAGACATGTACAGTGCAGTAACTTCTGCTATTGGCGCGCTTAAAGGTCCCTTGCACGGTGGCGCAAGTGAGAAAGTTATGGATATGCTTGATGACATTAACCTAGAAGAAGAGGTAGAAGAATACATTAACGGGTTGTTGGGTGATCAGAAAAAAATCATGGGGTTCGGTCACCGAATCTACCGGGCGCAGGATCCAAGGACCAAGCATCTTAGAGGTATGGTGGAGGATCTTTGCCACCGCGACAGAACCTTGAGTTTGTACAATAAATGCATAAAAATCGAAGACATAGTTTTTAAGCGCAAAAAAATCTACCCCAACGTCGATTTCTATGCTGCAGTCACAATGGACGCATTAGGCGTACCTAAAGAGTTCTTCACACCTTTCTTCGCCACAGCTAGGATATCTGGCTGGGTTGCGCATGTGATTGAGCAGTATGAAGATGCGGTTCTTCTACGTCCAGAATCAAAGTATATCGGCGAATTCAACAGGCCTTTTGTTCCAATCGAGAACCGATAAAGAGTCGCGGTAATAGCCGTTCAGCTTTCTTTTTCTTTTTTTGTCATTTAGCGTTTGTCGAGTTTGATTACTAAATTTAGCTTGAAATCGTTTTTTAACTGTTGTAGTGGCTGTTAGGTCGGCGGTTTCTTGTGTGGGGTATAAATTTGGTATTAGTTGGGTAACATTTGGGTAAACGCTAATATTGATTTTCCATAACGGATTCGTTTACCAACATAAAAAGGAAATAAAAAGACATGAATCAAAAAATAGTTTCAATTTTGTTACTTGCAGTTCTAGCAATCGGAACAGTGGCATCTCTGCAATCAATCAACGTCGAAGCAGCAACATCGATGAAGACTTATGCAATCTCTGACGCAATTCCTAGCACCATAGGCTTAGGTGAAGAAACTCTCCTCAAATGCGGTATCACTGAAGCATTAGCCTCCGCATCCTACGGATGGACAGGAATAAAAATTGTCGTAACAAAACCTGATGGTACAACCGAAACACTTGGCCCCTTCACAACTGACTCAACAGGCTCAACATACACACTCTACACACCAAACCAAGTCGGCAGATACAACATCACAACATACTTCCCAGAACAAGAAATGCCAGTCGACACCTACTCAAATGAAAGAGGCTCCTATGTCTACAAAGGAACAATTATGCTTGCAAGCGAGGCATCAAGCTACTTCATCGTAACCGAAGAAGCCTCAGCAACATACCCAGGTCATGCATTGCCCTCTGAATACTGGAGTCGCCCAATCGACGCACAACTACGCGAATGGTACAGCATATCAGGCAACTGGCTTGCCCGACCCGACAACGGCTTAGCACTCTACAACGATGACGCACCAGACACGGCACACGTACTATGGGCTCAGCAATTGACCACCGGCGGATTAACTGGCGGCGTAACTGCAGATACCCTGGTTGCTTCCGAATCTGGTGATGCATACGAAGGCAGATTCGCAAATTCAGTTATACTCAACGGAATATTATACTACAACACTCAAGGCTCAGGAACATACGGCACAATCGGAACAAACCAAATCAGAGCAATTGACTTGCACACAGGCGAACCCTTAGACTGGTATATAAACAACACATGGTTGTCCTTCGGTCAAGCACTATACTTCGACGGCTACAACGTTGACGGCGTATACACCTACTTATGGTCAGTATCTGGCACAACCTACACGGCATATGATCCTTTCGACGGCTCTTGGGTTTATACAATGACTAACGTGCCCTCAGGCGTAAGAACCTTCGGTCCACATGGTGAAATCCTCATTTACCAATACAACTATGCAAAAGGTTGGATAGCTCTTTGGAACTCAACAGAATGCGGTCTACAGAACGCAGCAGTCGGCACACCATACCATGGTAGCTGGGCTTCTAACGTAGGTCTAAGAACCTTCAACGCCTCTTTGCCTTCATGTTATTCATGGAACGTTACAATTCCAGAAGGCACAGTCGCTTCCGGCTCATACATCATTGCACACAAATTCTACACTGAAGACAGAGTTGTCGGTATACAATACAACCAAACAAAAGTACGTGTCTGGGCCCTTGACATCAGCGATCTAGACAAATCATCAACTGCCATAACTAGCTACATATTCGACAAATGGTGGGATGCACCAACCGAATGGTACAACGGAACAAACACTATCCACTATGTCGGCGCAACAAACTACGTTGAAGACGCTACATACGGCGAAGGCGTAATCGGACTCTGGTCAAAAGAATTAACAACCCATTACGGATTCAGCGTTAAAACAGGCAAATACCTCTGGGCAACTGAATCAGAAAACTACCTAGATGCATACGGTTGGGGTAACATGGAGCACACCTGGTACTATGCTTACGGCAAACTGTACTCAGTCGGTGTCGGCGGCATCCTATATGCCTATGACCTCTCGACAGGTAACACTGCATGGACCTACAACTTGACCGATGCTTATGGTGAACCCGTCACTGGCAACAACTGGTGGGGCTGGATTGCGCTAATTGCTGACGGCAAAGTCTATGTCGGCACCTTAGAGCACTCCGCTGAAAACCCGCTGCCAAGAGGCGGCCCATACGTCGCTGTTAACGCAACCGATGGAAGTGAAGTCTGGCGTGTTAACGGTATGTTCCGTTTAACTCGCTGGGGCGGAAACAGCGTCATCGGTGACAGCATCATCGCAACCATGGACACCTACGACCAACGCATATACGCAATCGGCAAAGGCCCAACACAGACCACAGTTGTTTCACCCACATCCTCAGTTGAATACGGCAAAACCATCATAATCCAAGGCAGAGTCACAGACGTCTCTCCAGGCACATCCACCACCGCTATGCAGTTGCGATTCCCCAACGGCGTTGCAGCAGTCTCTGACGACAGCCAAAGCGGATACATGCTCTACGTCTACAAGCAATTCGAATGCCCAACCAACACAACAGGCGTTCCACTATCTATTGACGTTGTAGATGCAAACGGCAACTACCGCCACATCGGCACAACCACCAGCGATGCAAGCGGAGCATACAGCTTCGCATGGCAACCTGACATACCCGGACAATACACAGTCTACGTAACCTTCGCAGGCTCTAACGCGTACTACGGCTCCTACGCACAAACCGCCTACTACGTCGAAGAAGAACCCGCAGCAACAGCAACCCCCACACCCCAACCACAGTCAGCAGCTGACCTCTACTTCGTGCCACTCTCTGTTGGCATGATAGTAGCAATAATCGCCATCGGCGCGATTCTTGTAATGCTGCAACTCAAGAAACGACCATAAAGGTGCAAAAAAATGCAAAAAACAAATTCCCCCTCTTTTCTTTGTTTGGATCTGGCTTTAGAAGCTGGGGCTGAGAGGGCTTCTGGGTTTAAAATTACGAAGTTGCGATCGTGGTTTTCATTTTTCTTTTCTCCTTAAAGAAAACTGACCCAGAGCCTCAGCAAACCCATATTCTTTGTTAGGCTTTTAAATTTTGTTATAGAACAAGATGCCTGCTTTTTTTTGTCTTTCATCGTTGGGTGTTGCTTTATTGTGTGTTTTCGTTATTTTAGGTATTCAAAATGAATGCTGTGGTTAAAATTATGGGAAAGAGAGTTGTTGTTTATTTTATCAGGAATAGGTAGCATATGTAGGAGCCGACGGTGAAAACTACGCATACTCCGATTGCGGCTAATATGGCTTTTATTGAGTCACATACATGCATTTTTCCATCTCCATTTTGTTGAGATTGGTATCGTGTGAAATAATATAAGCAAAATTTCTTTTCCATACTTATATCAAAAACCGAAACTATGCCAAGCTCGGTATATGCCAACTATTTTTTCTGATAAAACAATTCCTCATTGAATGTTGTAGAGAAAGAATATGTGGTTTTGTCTTTATTTAGATACATCTTTTTGATTACTGCATACAAATTAGTAAATTAAATGAAATATAGAAAAAAATTTAGATTTTTTACTTTTTTACTGGTTATTTTTGATTATTTGTCGGATTCTGAAAAACCTTATATAGTAAAACCAAAAGACCCCTACTTCGATTCGCCAAAATCGGTGAATCTTAAGGAGAAAGAAAATTTGAATTATACCCACAAACTAGCAACTTTGTTAATAGCAATATTTGTCGCTTCAATCGTAACCTCGATACCCATACTAAACATAAACGTCCAAGCAGCAACAACAATGAAAACCTACCCAATTGTCGACGCCATACCCAACCCAGTTGCAGTCGGCCAAGAAACCCTACTCAAAGCAGGCATCTCCGAAGCCCTCCCCTCCGCATCATACGGGTGGACAGGCATCACCATCACCGTTAAAAAACCAGACGGCACAACAACCACACTGGGACCACTAACCACTGACTCAACAGGTTCAACATACGCAACATACGTACCTGACCAAGTAGGCAACTACACCGTAACAACCAACTTCCCCAACCAAACCTACCCAATAACCTATACGCCCTCCGGAAGAACTCAACCCATCCAAGCAGGCACCATAATGCTAGCAAGCAGCAAATCCATGACCCTAGAAGTAGTCGAAGAACTCTCCATACCATTCTATCCAGGACACGCGTTACCAACAGAATACTGGAGCCGACCAATCGACCCACAACTCAGAGAATGGTACAGCATCTCCGGCAACTGGGTAGAACGACCCTTCAACTCAGTGGTACAATTCCAAGACGATGCACCAGAAACGCCCCACATCCTTTGGGCTACCCCCTATGAACAAGGCGGCATATCAGGCGGTTTATACGACGGCGAAAACAACATAATCGCAGACATGTACGGCGGCGACGCATACGAAGGCAGATTCGCAAACGCAGTAGTCATCAACGGCGTACTATACTACAACACTCAACCAAACGGGTTATACGCGCAAGTAAGCATACCTGGAATTCAAGCAATCGACCTCCACACAGGCGAGAAACTTTGGTTCCTAAACAACACCTTCCTGTCATTTGGTCAAACCATGTTCTACCCAAGCTACAACGTAAACGGCGTCTGGAACTACCTCTGGTCAGTAAATGGCAACAACTACACCGCATACAGCACAAACGATGGCTCATTCCAGTTCATGTTCTACAACGTACCCACAGGCACAAGAATCTGGGGGCCAAACGGTGAAATCCTCATCTACCAAATCAACTACGCCGCAGGCTGGATGGCACTTTGGAACTCAACCCTTGCAGGCCTACAAAACGCGGTCATGGGTCAACCCACCTATGGCAGCTGGTCTTTCGGTACCTTAGGCATGGATGCAAACGGTAGAGGCTCACGCGACGTCGGCGGTCCAACAAACCCAACTAACGCCATAGGTCAGCAGATAAACTCAGCTTTCCCAGTGACTAGATGCCTCAACGGTTCACTAGCCAAATGCTACTCATGGAACGTAACCATACCCAAAACCTTAGCCGCAAACTCTCTTAGGGCCTATGAAGGCGACAGAATCGTCGGTATTGCCTTCAACCAGACCATGGTGCGTGTCTGGGCTCTGCCACTCAATGGAATAACAGCAACAAGAAACGCATCCATAAGTTCAGGCTCAATATCGCCCATATTCGATAAGACCTGGACTCCGCCGTCTGAATGGCTCGAAGGATCAAACATACTATACTACACAGGCGCATCAAACTACGTTAAAGACCCCATCTACGGCAACGGTGTCATCGCAGTATGGTCAAAAGAATTAACAACCCACTACGGCTTCAGCCTCGTCGACGGATCTTACCTTTGGGCTACCGAACCTGAGCACTATCTTGACTTATACGGCGCAGGAGCAGGAGAACATACTTGGTACTTCGCTTACGGCAAACTCTACTCAGTTGGCCTCGCAGGCATACTCTACGCGTACAACCTCCAAACAGGTAAAACCGATTGGACATACACACTAAAAGACCCCTACACTGAGCCCGTTACTGGTGAGAACTGGTGGGGCTGGATTAGCCACATCGCTGCAGGCAAAGTCTACATCGGCACACTAGAACACTCAGCTAACAGTCCAATGCCCAGAGGCGGACCATACGCATGTGTTAACGCAACCGACGGTAGCGAAATCTTCCGTGTAAATGGCATGATGCGTTTGACTCGTTGGGGTGGTAACCCTGTTATGGGTGATAGCATCATCGCAGGCTACGATACATAC
>Ga0101944_10004949_pt1 | contig 15774 bp, 14 predicted proteins | sample DewCreD2012metaG_FD_75245 | JGI IMG/M metagenome (GOLD analysis project Ga0101944, IMG submission 75245) | Hot spring sediment bacterial and archeal communities from British Columbia, Canada, to study Microbial Dark Matter (Phase II) - Dewar... ...
AAGTTACCCTTGGTTTCATTCTCTTTGTACAGCGGGTAGCTGTCGATGGAGATGCTCATGCAGCTCATATCGGTGTTGCCGGCGATGATTGACAGGTCCTGCATTTCAGAGTCAGCTAAGTAAGTGCGCTGCAGTTTATCGATGTAGGGGAGCTGATTACCTTCCTGATCGATCATGTGGAAGTAGGGGTTGCGTTCCAGCAGGTAGTTGCCGTTGCCCTGGTCTTCTTTGATGATGTAGGGGTTGACCGTGGGGAATTCTTTACCGCCGGTATCCATGAAGGTGTTATCGCAGCCGAACAAACCGAGTTTTGAACCGAAGAAGGTCCGCCATTCATCCATAGAGGTCAGTTCAGCCTCCTTCATGGCAGCCAGCAATGTCGCTTCATCCGCATAGTCCTTGTGATACTGCTTCAACCAGTGGGCGGGATAGATCAGTTTGTAGTAGGTGCCGGGCCACATGGCGATTTCTGCATTGATAAAGGCGCCATAGGGAGCTGCAAATTTATACTGGAACGTTTGGGAGTCGATGATGACAAGTTCTGTCTCTCCACCGCCCCATACCAGCCAGGGTGCCGGCACCGGGTTGAGCTCTTTGTTCAGCAGAATGTCTTTGATGCGGAATTCGACATCGGCGGTCGTTACCGGTGTACCATCCGACCACTTAAGGCCGCGGCGGATCGTCCCGGTGAAGACCATACCATCGGGGCTCATGCTGAAACTTTCCAAGAGACCGGGCTGCATGGGATAACCAAAGACGGTAGATACCACGTCCCAAGCAGGGCTGGGCGGCATTTCGATGTTATTGGCGGCGTTGATATGCCGCAGGTGCCAGTCACCGGTGGTAATAATGGCGTCGAAGCGCAGAGTTCCACTGTATTCGCCGATGTGATCGAGCGTGCGGAAGACCAGCGGGTTCTCGGGCAGGCGCTTTTCAACGGGAGGGAGCTCGCCGCTGGCTACACGGGCATCGAGGAAGGGGGATTGCTTGAATTGGGTGATCTTCTTGTTGGTCAGGCTCTCGAAATCCGCCAGGTTGTAGTAACCGGGATCGACATCGCCAACTTGGGGGGTGGCGGTTGGTTTTTCAACGGTAGGCTCAACTTTGGGGGCTTCGGTTGCTTTTTCTTCTTCCTTGGGCGCCGTAGTCGCTTCTTCCTTAGGGGCAGTAGTATCCGTTGGCGCTGCCGGACCGGAGGGTCCGCTGCTAGAAGGCTGACAGGCAGCCACAATGGCGCCTGCAGTGGTCAGCGCCATCAATTTTAACATTTCGCGACGCGAAAACTTCTTTTTCATCTTTATCTCCTTAATTGGTTAATATATGGTTCTCAACAAAACAAACAACACACACAACACACAACGACACCCAAGAAATTCGTTATCCATCACCTCCAATCCATAAAATCCATAATTTTCTATATTCTGGCAACAGAGACGCGGGTTTTGATGCCTTCCAAGGTAATTTCAGCAGCATGATGACAGGCAACAAAATGCTCATCTCCCATATCGTACAATTCCGGCACTTGCTGTCTGCAAATGTCGGTAGCATACTCACAGCGGGGGTGGAATGAACAGCCCGGCGGTGGATTGAGCGGGTTGCCGATTTCACCCGGCGCAGCTTCCAAACCGGATTCAATGGTTGGGTCCGCCAAGGGGATACTTTTAAGCAGCGCAGCTGTATAAGGATGCTTGGGGGTTTCAAATAATGCCGCGTTCTTCGCCAGTTCAACAATCCGCCCCAGGTAAGTTACCGCAACACGATCGGACATGTGGCGGATCACCCCCAGGTTGTGCGAGATGAAGAGATAGGTCAGCTTGAATTCATCCTGTAATTCCAACATCAGGTTGAGAATCTGGGCTTGAATTGACACATCCAAAGCGGAAGTGGGCTCATCGGCGACGATAAAACTGGGATTGGTGGAAAGGGCGCGGGCAATGCTGATGCGCTGGCGCTGACCGCCGCTGAAGGCATGGGGATAACGCTTCATATAGCGCTCATCCAACCCCACCCGCTGCATCAGGTACGCCACCCGGTCTTTGACCTCGTTTCGGTTGAGGGTGGTGTTGGCGTACAAAGGCTCGGAAATCAACTCCAACACCGTCATGCGCGGGTCGAGGGAGGAATTGGGATCCTGGAAGATCATCTGCGTCTTTTTCCTGAACCCGTTGAGCCGTAGTTCCCGGTTCGAAGCCCGGCTGACGTCAATTTCATCACCGTTAAAGTTATAGACAACTGTTCCATCGGTAATATCAAATGCCCTCAGGATAGCCTTACCGATGGTGCTCTTGCCACAGCCCGATTCACCGACCATGCCGAGAGTCTCACCTTCATATATAAAGAAACTGACATCGTCAACAGCTTTGACCATCCCGGTCGTTTTCTTCAACATCCCCTTCTCGATGGGAAAATATTTCTTCAGGTTGGATACCCTGATTAACGCTTTTTTCTCTGCCGGGCTATTCACCATTTATCCTCCGTTCTTACCATATTGTCCCTTGACGATGTTGTGTTCGCGGAAACATCGAACCTTATGGTTCAACCCAATATCGACCAATTCCGGAGTCTTATCCCGGATACACTTTTCCAAGTCACGTTCCTCACAGCGGTCGTAGAAACAACAGCGGTCGGGAAGATTGATCGGCTCGGGAACCGCACCCTTAATCGCACTGACCAGCCGCTCCTCGCGCGGATCACCAGGGTCGAGGATGGATGCCATCAGTTTGCGGGTGTAAGGGTGGCGGGGATTGGCAAAAATTTCGCGAACCGGTGCATCTTCCACGATCTGTCCCAGGTACATCACGCATACCCGATCGACCATTTGCGCCACCACCGCCAGGTCGTGGGTGATGAAGATCATCGACATACCGTATTGCGTTTGCAGGTCTTTGAGTAATTTGAGAATCTGTGCCTGTACCGAAACATCCAGCGCTGTCGTCGGTTCATCGGCGATCAGCAGTTCCGGGTTGCAGGAGATCGCCATGGCGATCAAAGCCCGCTGGCGCATGCCGCCGGAAAGCTGGAAAGCATACGAGTCGATTCGTTTTTCTGCTTCGGGGATGCCTACCTGCCGCAGCAATTCAACGCTCTGCTGACGGGCTTCTTCTTTGCTGACTTTGTTGTGCAGCATGATCGCTTCCATCATCTGGTTGGCGATGGTATGCACCGGCGAAAGGGCATTCATCGGTTCCTGAAAGATCATGTTGATATGTTTGCCGCGAATCCGGCGGATCTCATTTCCCATCGGGTTTAGCGAGATCAGATCGACCGGATCTTTACCGGGTTGGTGAAAATACACTTTTCCCTGAGATCTGCCGGGTTTGCGGACGATCCTCAAGATCGACCTTACGGCAATGCTTTTGCCGCAGCCCGACTCCCCTACCAAGCCGATCACCTCGCCGCGCTTCAGATCGAACGAAATATCGTCCACCGCCCTCAATAATCCCCTGGACAGTTTGAATTCTGTGCGTAAATTTTGAACCGATAGTATGGTATCGCTTGCGGACATCGATCAATCCTCCTTGTATGGGTCTGCCGCATCGCGCAGTCCATCACCCAAGAAATTGAACGCCAGGACGGCGATGATGACAAAGATGCCGGGGATCATGATCCACGGATACAACGCAATGGTCTTGACATTCTGCGCATCGGAGAGCAGGACACCCCAACTGATGGTAGGGGCTTGCAACCCTAAGCCCAAAAAGCTGAGGGCGGTCTCGCCCAGGATCATGCCGGGGATACTCATGGTTAGAGAGACGATCAGATAACTGGTGAACCCCGGCAGCAGGTGGCGCAGGATGATCTTGCCGTCGGTCACCCCGGAAAGCACCGCTGCGGTAACGTAATCCACATTGCGTAAGGAGATTAGCTTGCCGCGCACCACCCGGGCTAAGCCGGTCCAGCCGGCTACCGCCAGGATGACAGTGATGGCGAAATATAACTGAAGCTGCGACCAAGGACGATGGATGGCGGCCGATAACGCCATCCATAAGGGTAACATCGGGATGGACATCATAAACTCGATCAGACGCTGAATCGCCATATCGATCCAACCGCCGTAATAACCAGAGATACCGCCCAGCAAACAGCCCAAAACAAAGGTAATCGCTACCCCAACCAGTCCAACGGTTAAGGATATGCGGGTGGCATGGATATTCCGCGAGAACAAATCCCTGCCCAGCTTATCCGTCCCAAAGATAAAGAGGGGATTGCCTTCCTGCCCGGTGATCAGGTGGACATCGGATTTGATCAAACCGAACAGTTTGTACTCAAAGCCTTTGCCAAAGAATACCACATACAGCCGTTTATCTTTATTGATAAAATATTTCATTTGCAGGGTATCGGGATCGCGCTGGCGGTCGAGCGCATAATAATACGGATGGAGGGAAAAGACTTGCCCATCCCAGAAATAAATCGATTGCGGCGGACTGACCGTATAGGCATCAAAAAACGCCTGCGGGTCGTTAGGAGAAAGGAATGGGGCAAAGATGGCACATAGATAAAAGAATGCTAACACAACCATACCAAGGACTGCCAGCTTATGCCGGAACAGGCGCATTAGAACCAGCTTGGTCTGCGATGCCGTATAGATTTTTTCGGCTGCCGCGGTTGTTTCCTCTCCCAAGACATCTTCTGTGGTTAACTGTTTGATATCATCTGTCATGTTGCCAGCCTCTCTTTATTCAAAACGAATGCGCGGGTCGGAAATCACCAGGACAATGTCCGAGATAAACGTCCCCAGCAAGGTCAACACGGTTAGAATGAAAACGATACTGCCTGCCAGGTACATATCCTGCGCTTTCAAAGATCCCAGCAGAAGCGGACCCACCGTAGGCATGTTGAGGACGACATCGACAATCGTCGCCCCCGATACAATGGCTGGCAGAAGGTAGCCGATGGTGCTCCACATCGGGTTCAGGGCAACCCGCACCGGATATTTTAAAATCAGACGGGTCTCCGGCAGCCCTTTGACGCGGGCAGTCTCTACATAATCCATCCACAATTCGTCCAGCAGGGTGGCGCGCAAGGCACGAATATTGCCCGCCGTGCCGGACATACCGATAACGATCACCGGGACGATCAGATGTTGTATCATATCGACAAATTTCGCCCATGACCAGGGGGCATCGCGGTAAATATCCGAAAACAACCCCCCGACCGGTATGCCAAATTTTTGGTACAGCCAATACATTAAGAACAACGCCAGTAAGAACGAAGGCGTTGCGACGCCGATGAATCCGAATACAGTAGCGATATAATCTCCAATCGAATATTGGTGAGTGGCAGAATAGATGCCGATTGGAATAGCCACAATATAGGTGAACGTAATCGTACAGAGTGAGATCATCACCGTTGCCGGCAAGGTGTTGCTCAGTAATTCTCTTACCGTTTTTGCCCAAAAGAACGAACGACCGAATTCCCCCTTGGTAACGATATTCGAAAACCATTTGAAATAGCGGATTAAAAACGGCTGACCGTATCCATACTGAGCTTTGAGCGATTCGATCCGCGCTTGATCGACCTTTTCTCCCCGCAGCTGTAGCTGATTGATATAAAGCGAGAGGAAATCACCGGGAGGCAGCTCAATGACCACAAAGGACACAATCGATATGAGCCAGACCGATAACAGCATCAATAGAAAACGCTTGCCTAGGTATTTTGCCATTTTTTTATACTTCTCCCAAGGTAAATTTTCTTTCTACAGGTAGAGGTTACTCATATCTTCCATATTCATCACACAAAGCGGCGACCATTCCCACCCGTTCTAAGATGCCGTCCGGGGGAACCTGGTCTGCCACGCCCAAAACATAGGCAGGTTTTCGCTTCATCACCTGCAAGACATGTTGGGTATGTTCAATAAAATCCGCTTCCGGAAAGTTTGGCGTGAAGATAATGCCGGGCATACCGCCCCAGATGATCGTATCGGTAGTTACCTCCGCCGCGATCTCTTCCATCGTCATATCGCCGGAGGGGCACGGGGTAGCCGCCTCGATGACATCGAAGCCGGTCTCCGCCACATGCTTCAACAAGCCCTTAAGCGTGCCATCCATATGGATGAAGGAATATTTCCCTGCCTGCCGAATGCGTTTGATCCATTTACTCTCATATGGGCGCAGGTATTGCTTGTAATAACGGGCGCCCACCACTTCGCTGGACAGGTTTTCGGGGATCATGATGCATTCTGCCGGCGAATCCACCGCGATTTCGGCTGCCCGGTCATACTTGCGTTCCATCATGTCAAATATCTCTGCCATCTCATCCGGCGCATCCGCCAGCAGATAGACCAGGCTGGTGATGCCGATATAGGTGGTAACCATTTGCATGAACGGACTGCGCGGGGCATAACACAACACCACACCGTTATCGCCGATGATGCCCTTCCGCCGTTCAGCTTCGGCGTACTCGGGGGTAAATTCTAAACTTTGTAAATAGCTCCTGAAGGCAGGCAGGTCTTCGACCTTATCCACAAAATGCTTGACATAGCCCCAGGAGAAGGAAGTCGGCAGGTACTGCTGTACCTCGATCAGGTCGCCCTTGGGGGTATGCATGGTTCGGATTCGCTGATCGCCGCTGATAGTTTCTGAAAAAGTAATGCCCGGGTTATGCTGCTGGAAAGCAAAATATCCTTGCAGATAAAATCCCACGCCCAAATCGCGGTTCAATTGAAAATAGCCGTCTCCGCGATACTTTGGCGGGAGTTTTCCGGCCTTTTCGGCGGCATGATACCAGTAATCTAAGTCCCCAAACCAAGGTACCCGATCGGGTGTTTCGTGGTTTAACAGGGCAAGAATACGTTCTCGATTGGCCATCCCCCTGCTTACCGATGTTCTCTCCTCTTTACGCAGCTTTACCATTCAGATGCCTGTCTTCTTTCTGGACCGTTTCAGAATAAGCAAACAAAATTTATACAAAATAGCCGGAAAAGTAACAAAGCATGCATCGCCTCAACTTCCCCGGCACAAAGCTAGGTCTCTGCTAATATTCAATTTTAATACCATTAATTAGAGCTATCGATAAGGGGGAAAACTTTTCTCTGCTATGAAAATCATCATATCAAACATCCAAAACAGCGTCAAGTGCTTTAAAGGTTTTTTGACTTACCAAATTCACCTATACGAGGAAAAAATCCTGACACCATCCTTTCTATCCGAAATAATTGTTCGACTTCGAACATTTTATTATTAATGCCTATTTACAAAGCACCGTTTATAGCGCGGTAAAACCCCGAAAAATCATCTTTTTTTGTAATAATTGGGATATTTTTCTGCTGATTTCTCAAATCAACGTTTTCCCCTATTGACTTCAAATCAGCATATTTTTACAATAAGAACATATTTTTGTTTGATCGAAAAAGAACAATCGAAAATTCTGCATCTATCCACTTCCCCCCAATCCATTTGCCGGACGGGTGTTTCGTGTGGAATGAGAAATAATGGCGGGTTGTGCCAACAGTATGCTTAACCCATCGCAGATCATTTAGGATAATCAATTGAAGAGTAAACAACGACAGGCACAAATTAATCGGCTGGTTGACGAGAAAGGATATCTTTCGGTCGGCGAGCTTAGCAAATGGTTCCATGTTTCCGAAATGACCATCCGCCGGGACTTAGAAGAGCTCGCTTCGACCAACCGCATCCAGCGTACGTTTGGCGGCGCGGCACCCGTCAAACCCGCTCAGGTGATTGAGACTCGCGATGTCGCTTTAGGGCTGAACGATAAAGCCATCGATTTATTGGCGTTTCAGGCTGATGTACTGGTTGCCGCATCGCTTCACCCCCGCCATGCCGATTTACTGCGGGAAAGCATCAACAAACGCGGCATCCCGGTTATTTCCGAATCCTTCCAACAGCCTTATACGGTCAGTTGTGTAAGCATCGATGATTACAAAGCAGGGGTTGAAATAGGGAATTGGGCTGCAAATTACCTGTTACAGCGGCCGGAATTACTCCCCCCCGGCGGAAAGGTGACTGTACTGGACCTGACCTATATATATAGCAACACGACCAGCCGCAGCCGCGGCTTTTCAGATGGTTTGCGCGCCATTCTGCCTGTCTCCCCCGATATTCTCTCCCTCAATGCCAACTCCCAAACACACCTGGCATTCCAGCTTACCCAGGATGCGCTTTCGGTTAATCCCAATATTCAGATCATCTTTTGTATCAATGATACAACCGCATTAGGTGCATTGGAAGCCTGCCAAAACCTTCACCTGAATACCAATAAAATCCAGGTGATCCCGTTCGGCTTAGAAGGCAATATCATGAAGAACGCGTTGATGGAAGACAGCTATATCAAAGCCGGGCTGGCGATGTTTCCCGAACTGGTCGGACCTGCCTGTGTAGAAGCAGCTATCTCTGCCTATAATCGTCAACCCATGCCGGAGGTGATCCATACCCCGCACCGGGTTTTGACCAGAGATACCCTGCAGGAATATTACACCCAGCGGGGCGATAATTGGAAAATTTGCTGGGATGCGGTGCGCCGAAAAATCTCACCGCAATTCGACTTTGAAAAAGAGCGCCGCCATATCGGCAACCTGCCCGCCTGTATCGGCATCATCCGTCCTTTTCGAGAACACGAATGGTATCAAAATTTGCTAACAGCAATGAAGGAATATGCCCGATATTACCAAATCGAGATTCAAGGCATCGACGTTGAGCAGACGATCAAAGATGAAATTGATTCACGCCAGCGCAGCATCGCCCAGCGGGCGGTCCAAGAGATCCAAGCCGGTGATGTCATCCTGATGGATGGCAGTCCGATTACCCAATACATGGCAGAGTCTTTGACCGACCGGACAAACATTACTGTTATCACAAATTCACTGCATGTTTTTGATATCCTGCGCAAGAATAATAAGATCATTTTATTCCTTACCGGCGGCGTGCTGCGATCTTCCAGCATGACGCTGGTCGGTCCCACGGCAGAGTCAACGCTCAAGGACATGCGGGCAGATAAGCTTTTCCTCTCAGCAACCGGTGTATCGCTCAACTTTGGAATTTCCCATACTACCGTCGCCGAAGTAACCATGAAGCAAGCCATGATTCGTTCTTCTCGGCAAGTGATCCTGTTAGCAGATTCCACTTGTTTCGGTCAGGAATCGGTTCTGCAGGTCGCGCCGCTGCGCAGCGTTCAGACGATCATCACCGATGATGGTCTGGTAGCCAGCATACGGCTGCAATTAAATCAATTGGGTATTCACGTGATCGTTGCCTGAGCCCTTAACCCAAACGCTGAAGGACCGGTAAAAGGCTGGCACGAACTTCGCTTTCGGTACGTAGAGGATAGGATAGTCCCCAGGCGCGGCAAGCCGCTTGGGCATCCCGCGAAAAATCGTCGATCTCCTGTCGCAAGGCATGGGCAACCGCAGGCGCATCGCCGGGTCCAAAATAGCGCAGGACTGCTTCCTGCTGAGACGGGTTGAGAGCGTGCCTAGCACTAACCACCCACCACGACCAGTACTCGTGCGGATAAAGCGCATTTAAGATCGCCATGTGATCGTTGAACAGCTCGCGCTGAGCATATAACAGTTTAAACGGGTCTCCCCGCATGAGGTACTTGATATGGATATAGACATATATCCAATAACGCTCGATGTGCCAGAGGAGTTTTTCGGGCGTGTATTGGGGGTGCGGCTCTTCCTGCAGGATGGGAGAAAGCAGCCCAATTTTATCAAACAGAATCTCCACTTTGCCACACTGGGTCAGCATAAAGCGTCCCATCCCATTACGGACTGATTTGACCGTTGCAATGGTATTATCATACTGCGAAAGACAGCCATCTTTCTTGAGAAAAATGGCGTAATTTTTGATCTCATCGCAGTTCATCGATTCGGGCCACCAAAGGACAATCTCCGGGCTGAGAGATTTGAACAGCCCTTCCATTTCGCGATCGATATCGGCAAAGTGATCGTCTTTTACTACAAAGACCGGATCGACGTCAGAATATTGGTCCGCCGTGCCTTTGCCGATGGAGCCGTATTCCCACGCTGCGACAATGCGTTCATCGGCGCGGTATATTTCGATGGTTTGTTCATAGACTCGTTTCAGGTGTGAGTTCATAATGATTTCTGGAATTATAACCGAAAGAAGGCGTGCGGAATGACAATTCAACGCTGGAGAGCGCCCGAACCAGACCTGTGAGGTTTTGAAAACCTCACAGGTCTATGGTATGGCGGGGAGGACGTCGCCCGTTTTCTGATATCGGGTATAATTACCGCGCTGTTTCGCAGTGTGATCGCTGGAAAATTGTAAGTTTCGCGTCAGAAAGGTGATATGAAACAATGTCCACCAGAAGATTAGCCATTATCGCTATCAGTATTGCCATGGTCGCTGCCCTGATTGCGGTTGTGCCGGTGCCCGTCCCCGCGACCGGCGGTTATACCCACCCCGGGGCGGTTGCAGAGGTGTTCATCGCCTTGGCGTTTGGACCGGTGGTCGGCATGATCGCCGCCGGAGTCGGTGCAGCCACCGCCGATTTGCTGCTGGGATACGCTAGTTTTGCACCGTTATCGCTGTTAGCACATGGTGCTTTGGGATTCCTGGTCGGATTGCTGGCATGGAAAAAGCCCGCCTGGATGATGTTCGCCGGCTGGGCGATCGGCGGGGTTGCTCTCATCGCCGTTTATTTCACCGGCGAGGCGTTTGTCCCTCCTTATAGCCTGGGACCCCTTGTCGCGCTGGCAGAGGTGCCGGCAAACGGCTTCCAGGTGGCGCTGGGCATCTTGGGGATTGGACTGTACCGGCTGGTGAAAGCAGCTTATCCTCAATTGGATCAGTTAGGAGAGACGGTTCGCTTTCGACAGGAGTAGGCTGACGGAGCAGCAGAGATGATCCGCATCTCCCATCTGAGTTTCGCTTATCCATCTTTGCCGGAGGATGATCCGCCGGCATGGGTATTGCGCGAGATCGATCTTCAGATCGAGGCGGGGCAGTTCGTTGCGATCATGGGACCAACCGGGGTGGGCAAGACCACCTTTTGCCTTGCCCTCAACGGCATCTTACCACACCTGACCGGCGGCAGAATGCGGGGGGATGTTTGGATCGATGGTAAAAATACCAAACAGGCGAGTGTGCCCGAACTGGCGCGGCAGGTTGGTTTGGTCTTCCAGGAAGCCGAAGCCCATCTCTTCAACACCAGCGTAGAGGATGAAATTGCCTTTGGGCTGGAAAATCTGGGGCTGCCGCGGCAGGAAATTCGCCAGCGGATCGATTGGAGCCTGGGGGTGGTGGATATGGCGGCTTACCGAAATCATTCGCCCGCCCGCTTATCGGGGGGGCAGCAGAAGCGCATTGCCATCGCAGCGGTGCTGGCAATGCTGCCCCAGGTGTTGGTCTTGGATGAACCGACGGTGAATCTTGATCGGCGCGGCGTGGCGGAATTGCTGCCCATTCTGCGCAGCCTCAGCACCGACCGGAAGATGACCGTGGTGATGGCATCGAATGAGAGCGAGGTGATAGCGGAATATTGCGATCGGGTTATTGTCCTGGATGAGGGGACGGTGGCGTTGGACGGGACGCCGGCACAGGTATTTTCCCAAGTCGATCGGCTGCACGCCATCGGTGTGGACACCCCGCAGGTGTGCCAGGCAGCCGTCTATCTGAACCGGGCGTATGCTGCCGGTTTCACCTTCTATACCCTCAATCAGGCGCGGGATGACCTCGCCGGGATGCTGGATGAAAAATCTCGTCAATCCTAACCCCGGTCTGCCCTGTTTGGAGATGGAGGAGGTTTCCTTTGCTTATGAACCATCCCATGCCGTTCTGCAAGCGATCTCCCTGGCGATTCCTTGTGGTGCCCTGCTTGCCATTACCGGACTGAACGGCAGCGGCAAGACGACCTTCGCCCGGCACTTCAACGGTCTATTGCGACCGAACCGCGGCACCGTCCGCCTGTTCGGGGAGGACATCCGTTCCCGATCGATCAGCCAGTTAGCCGGCTGGGTGGGGTATGTCTTTCAGAATCCCGACCACCAGATTTTCAGCAGCAGCACCCGGCAGGAAATTGCCTTTGGTATGCGCAACTTGGGCTGGCAGGAAGATGCCGTTCAACAGCGTACCGATGACGTGCTGGAGGAATTCTGCCTTAAGCCATACGCCGAAGTCCAGCCGGCGACCCTGAGCTTTGGCTTGCGCCGGAAGATCAGCATTGCCTCGGTGTATGCCACTTCGCCGCGGGTGCTGATCCTGGATGAACCGACCGCCGGGCTGGACCGGCGCAGTACGCTAGAATTAATGGCGATCCTGGAGGCGTATAACCGCCAGGGTAACACCATCCTCTTTATCACCCATGACCTGCGGCTGGTGGCGGAGCGGTTTCCCCAATGCCTGGTACTGCACGAGGGGCGGATCCTGTTCTACGGCGAGACGCGCGAATTCTTCAGGAATGGTGATCTGCTGCGAGAAGCTCAGCTTGGCGTTCCACAGATCACGCGGCTGGCGCAAGGGTTAACCTCTTACGGCGTACGCCCGGATATCCTCTCGGTGGCGGAATTCTGCGAGGTGTACGGCAGTTTGCTGGGCAAAGGCAAACGGCGAGCCGGCGGGGAGGGTGGATGAGAATCGCCGAAACCTTCTACATTCATCGCCCCAGCTGGCTGCACCGGGCAGATCCGCGGGTAAAGGTATTCTTTGTCCTGGCTGTTTGGGGAATTCTCTTTGTTTATAACACCCTGCCGGCATCGTTGACGGCGGTGGTGGTACTGCACGGGCTTCTGTTCAGCGCCGGTATTCCGCTGCGAAAGGTAGGGGGGATTTGGAAAGCGATGCTGCCGATCAACCTGTCGATCCTGATCGTGTGGCTGCTCTTCCAGCCGGTGGGAGACGTGGTATGGCAGTTCGGCTGGGTGCGGGTGACGGTACAGGGATTGCTGCAAGGGGCAGCATTGGCGCTGCGGATCGATGCCCTGGCGTTTTTGCTGTTCACCTGGCTATTTACTACCGACGCAAACGCATTGGTGCGCGGCTTCGTGCGGTTGGGAATGCCCTATCCCTGGGGGTTAGTGTTGACGCTGGTGCTGCATTATATTCCATCTTTCCAAAGCCAGTTTTACGCCATCCTCGAAGCTCAACAGGCGCGCGGGCTGCGGGTGGAGGGCAAGGGATTCCGGCGGGTGCGCGCCCTCATGCCGGTGCTGGTAGCCTTGGTGATCCAGGTCCTGCGCACGGCGGACCAACTGGCGTGGACGCTGGAAGCCCGCTGTTTCGGCATCAAGGGCGTCCAGCGCACCTTTCTCCACGAGACTCGTTTCCGTTGGGCGGATTATGGGTATCTTGCCGTTATCTTGGGGGTAACGGTCTTGTTATTTTATCTTCGGTTGAGGTAAGTAAGACAGCCATGTTCTACCCGAAATGAGCTGCTCCACCGTTGGCGGCACAGCGGCTGCGGAATAATCGGTCATTTGCATTAAGAGATCGCGGGCAATAAAACCAGATGCTCCACAAGCACGCGGACACCGATGGCGATCAGGATCAAACCGCCGAGGATTTCCATGCGCTTGCCAAAGCGTTTGCCCAGGCTGTTGCCGGTCAGTAAGCCGATGGCAGCAAAGATCACCGTTGCCAGCCAGATAGTCAGAATGGAAAAGATGACATTCAGGCGCATGATCGCCAGGCTGAGACCGACGGCGGTGGCATCCAGGCTGGTGGCGACGCTGAGAAGGATGAGGGTGGCGCCGCGGGAGGGATCGCTGCCCTGCGAATTGTCGTGATTGGGATCGAATCCTTCTTTGAGCATCCTGCCGCCGACAAAGAGCAGCAGGGCGAATATGATCCAATGGTCATAATTTGCCAGATAACGTTGGACGGTGGCGCCGGCTGCCCAGCCGGCCAGGGTCAAACCACCTTGAAATAAGGACAGGTGCCAGATCAGGCGCAGGGAAGAGCGCAGGGAATTGCAGCGCTGGGAGGTGCCGATTCCGAGAGACACGGCAAAAGTATCCATCGATAAGCCGATGGCGATGAGTAAAATTGTCAGAGCTTCCAAATTATCTTTCCTGCGGCTCTTAGCAGCCAAAACGTCAGGCGATTATACTACGATTTCGAAAAGTAAAAGATGGATTGTCTAAAGTATTTACGTATAGGGGATGTCATGTTAGACTTTTTCTAATCAGTTTTAATATGATTGTATAGGTTTATCGGATTTCTATATCATCATGTCCACCCCGCGCCAACGATTCCTCGACTTTGTCCGGCATGTGCCAGGAGCGCCGCCGATAGTCTCCCCCTTCCTGCCCAAGCCCGAACTGCTGGAGAAGACCTTGCGCTGCCTGCATCTGCCGGTGAGCGGCGATTCGGTGCAGGACGAGATCGTCCTCTCGCGAGCCTTGCATTATGAGCCGATGTTCATGATCGACTTGGCAGGGCAGATTTTCCCACCCGATGATCACGGGAACCGCCCACAGGTGCGGGATGAGAACGGGATGCTGGAACTGATCGAGGAATGCCGGCGCGTGGTCGAGCGCGAGCAGCCAATCCGCCGGTTTTACCGCGGCTGGCGCGAACGCATCGGAGAGGACGGCGTAATCGTGATCGGACACCCGCTGGTCACCTGGCTCAACGGACAAGCCAGCCAGGAAGATATGATCTATCTGGAAAAGGACTATCCACAGACTTACCGCGCGGCCATGGAGGCGATCATCGAAGCTGCCTTGTTTGTCTTTGGCATCGCTCTGCAGGAGGGCATCGATTTCATGAGCGAGGGCGGATACGGCTTGGAGATGGTCTCGCCGTCCTGGTACGAGCGGTACGACTTGCTATATATCCCGCGCCTGTCAGCCTTCACCCATCAGCGCGGCGGATTGTTCTGGTATCATAACTGCGGCAAGAGCCGCGAGCTGATCCGGCGGGGACATTTCAACCGGCTAGGCGCAGATGTGATCGAGACGATCTCACCGCCGCCGGAAGGCAACAACGATCTCCATCAGGCTCGCCAATGGATCGACCCTGCCATTTGCACCAAAGGCAACCTCAGCCTGATCCTCCTGCGCGATGGCAGCAAGGCGGAGGTGGAGACCGCCACCCGTGCCATGGTTCGAGCGGTGAGCGGCTACCCCCATATCTACTCCACCGCCGATGCCGTCTTCGGCGAGACGCCGGCCGAGAACTTTATTGCCTTCATCCGTACTGCCCGCGAAGAAGCCGAGAAATGGATTTAGGAACGGATGACCATGAAGTCTCCCTGGTCAAATCGGTTTATTCATGCCGGCAGGCGTTTTTACGAAACCTGGAAATCGCGCGCCGGGCAGCTCAAGATGGAAGTGTATGCCATCTACCTGGCATACGGCGATCGGCGGGTGCCGTGGTACGCCCGTCTATTCGCCGCCGCTGTGGTCGCCTACGCCTTCAGCCCAATTGACCTGATCCCGGATTTCATCCCCGTGCTGGGCTATCTGGATGACCTCATCCTCATCCCGCTGGGAGTGAAGCTGGCGCTGATGATGATCCCCGCTGAGGTCATGCAGGAGAGCCGGAAGAAGGCGCAGCAGGCATTTGGGGATGGAAAACCGCTCAGCCGGGCTGGGACGGTTATGATCGTGGCAGTTTGGGTCCTTTTGGCTGCTTTGGCGCTCGTTTGGTTGATTCGGGCAAGCCGCTGAAATATTTATAACTAGACGGCGGAAACGAGACAAAAAACGGTATAATCATTTTAAAATTCATGCTCTGCCGGCACCCAAATTAAAACGCAGGGCTCGTTTTGCCATCATAGTTCTGAACCCTTCCTCTTCGAGCCGGGAATATCCCCTTCAGTCAGTATGGAGTTATTCCACATATAGGATCG
>Ga0101944_10004951_pt1 | contig 15767 bp, 12 predicted proteins | sample DewCreD2012metaG_FD_75245 | JGI IMG/M metagenome (GOLD analysis project Ga0101944, IMG submission 75245) | Hot spring sediment bacterial and archeal communities from British Columbia, Canada, to study Microbial Dark Matter (Phase II) - Dewar... ...
CACGGCTTTCCATGCCTGGGCCGACAGTGCAGAAGAAGTGTTTCTCCACGAACTAACTTCCCTGTAATCCTCCATCATGGCTGATTTTCCTTTGATAAGCCGGAGGAAAGCTCTCCAGCAATTATCCTTTCTCGGCAGCGCTGCCCTGCTCGGGGGAATTCCTGCATGGGCTCATGCAAGGCAAAAAGAAACTTTTCCGTTCTCCCAAAATGATTTTGGCAAAGACTTCCGGTGGGGAGTTGCCCTCGCTGCCTTCCAGAATGAAGGGGCATGGAATGCCGACGGCAAAGGAGAATCTATCTGGGACAGGTTCAATCACACAAAAGGAAAGATCAAGGATCACTCAAATGCTGATGTAAGCTGTGATTTTTACCATCGCTATCCGGAAGACATCGCCCTGGCTGCAAGGCTTGGGTTTGATTCGTTCCGCTTTTCTATCTCATGGAGCAGAATCTTCCCTTCCGGTACCGGTCAGATAAACCAGAAAGGCGTTGATTTTTACCACCGCGTAATTGACACTTGCCTGGAAAATGGCCTTCAGCCTTTTATCACCCTGTATCACTGGGACCTTCCTCAGGCCCTTGAAGACCGCGGAGGTTGGATAAACCGTGACATTGTGAACTGGTTTAGCGAATACGCTAATACGGTTACGCGATTGTACGGAGACAAAGCCAAAAACTGGTGTGTGCTTAATGAACCCATGGGATTTATCGGCCTGGGATATGTGCAGGGAATTCATGCCCCCGGACATAAGAAAATGATGAATTTTTTCCCGGGCGTCTTGCATGCCGGCCTTTGCCAGGCAGAAGGAGGCCGCATTGTGAAAAACAACGTAAAAAACGCTTATGCAGGCACAACTTTTTCCTGTTCCCATGTGGATCCTGCCAGTAGTAAAGAAAAAGACATCAAGGCCGCTTTGCGTATGGATGCCCTTCTTAACCGGCTTTTTATTGAACCTCTTGTGGGCATGGGATACCCTGTTAAAGATCTTCCTTTTTTAACAAGAATGGAAAGGTACATGCAGGCCGGAGATGACAAACGGCTGCAATTTGATTTTGATTTTATCGGCTTACAATATTACTTCCGTGTGGTGGGAAAAAATGCTTTCTGGATGCCTCTGCTTCATTCACGCGAAATCCCCGCCGAAAAAAGAGATGTCCCCATGTCGGAGATGAAAAGAGAAATCTACCCTGAAGGCATGTATCATATTCTTAAAAAATTTTCGACATATCCCATTAAAGAAATTCTCGTTACAGAAAACGGATGTTGTGTGCCTGATCTCCTCGAAAACGGGCAGGTTCATGACACAAAACGGATTGCCTTTTTCAGCAGTTATCTGCAGCAGTTATTAAAGGCCAAACAGGAAGGGGTGAATGTAAAAGGATATTTCGTGTGGACACTGACCGACAATTTTGAGTGGAACGAAGGTTATGCTGCACGATTTGGGATTGTGTACACCGACTTTGCCAGCCAGAAACGTTACATTAAAGATTCGGGGTATTGTTTTCAGCAAATGCTGCAGCCATCGTCTTTTCAGCAGGCATGAATCAACTGCAGACCCCCGGAGATCTCTCAGAATAACTTCCGGAACCCGGAACAGCTGTCTGTAAAAAAAAAATTACCTTTATTTGCACCGTTTACAAAAAATATGTATTTTTGCTCCGAAAATATACAGAAAGGAAGCAACGGGGGACAGAAAGTCCCCTGTTTTGTTGAAGTAAAATAAAATATTCCGGATATGGAAAATCTTAATTTAATTGAAACATTTGCGGATTTCAAAGAACTGAAAAACATCGACAGGGCAACGATGATCAGTGTGATTGAAGATGTGTTCAAAACCCATCTGTCCAAAAAATATGAATGTCCGCCCGAGAATTTTGACATCATCATCAACATTGACAAAGGCGATTTTGAAATCTGGCGCAACAGGGAAGTAGTTGCCGACGAAGAAATAACCGACCCCAACACCCAGATTACTTTATCCGAAGCAAAAAAGATTGATGAAGATTACGAGATAGGAGAACAGGTGTCGGAAGAAGTCAGGTTTGCCGACTTTGAAAGGCGTTCCATTCTTGCCCTCCGGCAGAATCTTATCTCGCGTATTTCCGAGCTGGAAAGAAATAACCTGTATAATAAATACAAAGACCGTATTGGCGAAATTATTACCGGCGAAGTGTATCAGGTATGGAAAAAAGAAATCCTGGTACGTGACGATGAGCAGAATGAACTTGTTCTCCCCAGAAGTGAACAGATTCCCACGGATTTTTTCCGCAAAGGCGATACAGTGAGAGCCATCGTGTATAAAGTGGAAATGAAAAACAATACACCCGTAATTATTCTGTCAAGGACTTCGCCTGTTTTTCTGGAACGTTTATTTGAACTGGAAGTACCGGAGATATTTGACGGATTAATTACCATTAAAAAAATTGTGCGTGTGCCCGGCGAAAGGGCTAAAGTAGCTGTTGAATCCTACGATGAAAGGATTGACCCGGTAGGTGCTTGTGTGGGGATGAAGGGATCGCGCATTCACGGAATCGTGAGAGAATTACGCAACGAAAATATCGACGTAATTAACTATACCAACAACATACAATTGTACATTTCCCGTGCGTTAAGTCCTGCCAAAATATCTTCCATCAAAATTGATGAAGCAAACAAACACGCCGATGTGTATTTAAAACCCAGCGAAGTTTCCCTGGCCATCGGGAAAGGAGGGTTGAACATCCGGCTGGCCAGTCAGCTGACAGGATACGAAATAGATGTATACAGGGAAGTGGATGATGAGGAAGATGTAGACCTTGATGAATTTGCAGATGAAATAGAAGGCTGGATTATTGACGCCCTCAAAGCCATTGGTTGCGATACAGCAAAGAGTGTGCTTGAGTTAAGCGTGGATGAACTTGTCAAACGAACTGATCTGGAAGAAGAAACTGTCAAGGAAGTACTCAAAATACTGAAAGCAGAATTTGAATAAACCTTTATTTTTTGTAGTTTTGGGACTTCAAGGAGAGATAATACTATGACCGAAACAAAAGGAACACGGCTCAGCAAACTGGCAAAGGAATACAACATTGGTATTCATAATATTGTTGAATTTCTTAAAAAGAAAGGCCACGAGGTTGAGAACAGTCCGAATACCAAAATATCTGCTGAACTGGTTGCTCTTCTTGAAAAAGAATACAGTACCGACAAAACAGCCAAGAAAGAATCGGAGAAAGTTAATTTAAAGTCTCTCCGTGAAAAGAAGGAAACCATCAGTCTGGATGACATCAAGGAAGATAAAACCAGAAAAGAAGAAGAGGATGAAGAAGAGATTGTCCGCATTAAATCAACCATTGAACCGGAAATAAAAATTGTTGGCAAAATTGATCTGCCGGCAAAACCTTCCAGAGAAAAAGAACCAGAACATGTAAAAGAAAAAACTTCTTCCCCCTCCCTTGAAAAAAAGACTGAAGAAAAGACTGAGACAAAAGAACAGAAACAAAAAGCAAAAGAGGTTCCGGAACAAAACATTACAACCAGTGCCTCAGAAACAGTTTCTCCCGTAGAAGAAAAAACAGAAATACAACCTGAATCGGAAATTCCTTCACAAGAACAGGCAAAAGAACCTGAAGACGTTACAGAAAAGGTAAAAGAAACAGAAATACCGGAAGAAGACAAAAATTTCATTAAAACCAAAATAGAAAAATTAACAGGGCCTACTGTCCTGGGAAAAATTGATCTTCCTGTCGCCGATGACGGACGACCTACCTTAAGCGATCTGAGAGAACTCGGTAAAAAGAAAAAACGGAAACGCATCCGGGTAGATAAAATAAGTGTTGAAGAACAAAAAAAATTTTCCAAACCAGCTGATCGGGAAAAAGACTTCAGAAAAGGCTCTCAGGGAGCCGCAAAGAAAACAAAAAGGCCCATCCGTCCGGAAGTGGATGAAGAAGATGTACAACGGCTGGTTAAAGAAACACTGGCAAAACTGACCGCCGGAAAATCCAAATCGAAAGCAGTTAAATACCGAATCGAAAAAAGAGAACTTGTCCGGCAACGCCAGCAGGAAGAACTTGAACGGCAGGAACAGGAAAAACAAATTCTAAAAGTAACTGAGTTTATTTCGGTAAGTGAACTTGCCGCCCTGATGAATGTTCAACCGACCCAGATCATTCAGACCTGCATGTCAATAGGACTTTTTGTCTCCATCAATCAACGGCTGGATGCCGAAACGATTACCCTGGTGGCTGAAGAATTCGGATATAAGGTAGAGTTCATTACAGCCGATCTGGATGAAGTTTTGAAAGATGACGAAGAAGACAAACCGGAAGATTTACTGCCGCGTCCTCCCATTGTAACTGTGATGGGACATGTGGATCACGGTAAAACAAAACTGCTGGATTACATCCGCAACACCAATGTAGTTGCCGGTGAAGCCGGTGGCATTACCCAGCATATAGGAGCCTACCGGGTAACACTGGATAACGGACGCGAAATAACCTTCCTTGACACGCCGGGGCACGAAGCCTTCACAGCAATGCGTGCCCGTGGGGCCAAAGTCACTGATATTGTGATCATCGTAGTGGCTGCTGATGACGGTGTAATGCCACAGACAGTAGAAGCCATCAACCATGCCCAGGCGGCAGGAGTACCCATGATATTTGCCATCAACAAGATAGATAAACCTACAGCCAACCCCGACCGGGTAAAAGAGCAACTGGCAGCCATGAACATTCTTGTTGAAGAATGGGGAGGGAAATATCAATCACAGGAAATTTCGGCCAAAGACGGAAAAAATGTCAATCTTCTGCTCGATAAGGTGCTCCTGGAAGCTGACATGCTGAACTTACGGGCCAACCCAAACAAAAAAGCTTCGGGCACGGTGATTGAATCTTCCCTTGATAAAGGACGGGGATACGTGGCCAATGTCCTTGTACAGAACGGCACTTTGCGGGTAGGCGACTGTGTGCTGGCAGGAAGCACCTATGGTACCGTAAAAGCCATTTTCAACGAACGGGGAAAGAAACTTGAGGCTGCGGGACCTGCCATGCCGGCATTGATTCTTGGATTGAACGGAGCTCCCCAGGCAGGTGAATATTTTAAGGTGATGGACGAAGACAAAGCCAAAGAAATTGCCAACAAACGCGAGCAACTCCAGCGCGAACAAAGCCAGCGGACACGAAAACATATCACCCTCGATGAAATCGGACGCAGGATAGCCATCGGAAACTTCAAGGAACTGAACCTGATTGTAAAAGGCGATGTGGACGGCTCTGTCGAAGCTTTATCAGATGCCCTGCTGAAGCTTTCCACCCCGGAAATACAGGTGAACATCATTCATAAGGCGGTGGGGCAGATATCCGAATCGGACGTTTTGCTTGCCGCAGCCTCCAATGCCATCATCATCGGATTCCAGGTGAGACCCTCCCTCAATGCAAGAAAACTGGCAGAAAGAGAACAAATTGACATCCGCCTTTATTCCATCATTTACTCGGCTATCGAAGAGATTAAAGATGCCATGGAGGGAATGCTTTCTCCGGAAATCAAAGAAGAAATTAAGGGCACTGCTGAGGTAAAAGAAATCTTCAAAATTTCCAAGGTAGGGACAGTAGCAGGATGTGTAGTAAAAGAAGGGAAAATCCCACGTTCCTCTAAGGTAAGGATAATCCGCGATGGCATTGTGGTATACACTGGTGAACTAGGCTCTCTGAAACGGTTCAAGGACGATGTGAAAGAAGTAAGCGCCGGACAGGAATGCGGTCTTAATATTCAAAACTTTAACGACATCAAAGTAGGCGATGTAATTGAGGCCTTCCAGGAAGTAGAGGTGAAGAAGACATTATAAATTTCCCGCGGAGAGAATTTGTAAAAAATAAAAAATAAAGTATTTTTGCACCGCCTGAATCAATAAAAAGGTTCGGTAGTTCAGTTGGTTAGAATACGTGCCTGTCACGCACGGGGTCGCGGGTTCGAGTCCCGTCCGAACCGCAAAAAAAGCCTTCCTTAGGAGAAGGCTTTTTTTATTATATTATCTCACCTGTTTTTTGCTGAAAATATTTTTCAAAAAAACGGCACCGGAAAAATTACCGATTGAACAACAATTTTCTCATCAGTTTACTGGCCCGTATGGCATCCTTTGTTTTAATCACCGATTCTATTTCATCCATGCTGGCTTTGTCCATTACCTCTTCAAGGGCATCGAACCAGGCTATACTCTCGGCCACAGCATCCCGTCCGTCTTCGCGGTAAGCAAACTGATCCATGGTAAACCATCCCTGATAACCTGTCCGGCGAAGCCAGAAAATAAACTCAAGGTATTCAATGGTATGGACCGTGCCTACCATCATGTCATCATCGGCCAGGGAATAGTTGTCGTTCATGTGTAAATGCATGAGATTGCCATTCCATTTCTTAATCATTGCCACACTCTCTGCTGCATTCTCGTAAGCAAAAAAATCATGGCCGATATCAATACAAATACCACAGTTAGGCAACCCCACTTCCTTTACAGTAAGGATTGTTGGACCTACGGTATTGATATAATTATGGGTGCGGGGTTCACGTATTTTATATTCCAGCGCAATGCCCATGTGAGGTTTGTATTTACAGGCTTCCCTCACTCCATCGGCAAACCATGTCCGTTCCTGAATATAATCGGCCTGAAAATGGTAATCATAACCATCCTGTCCCGGCCAGATGGTAATATGAGAGGCTCCCAGATCTTCGGCTGCATCCATGGCCTTTTTTACATCGGCCAGGGCTTTTTGCCGTACTTTTTCATCTACAGACGACAAAGACCCCTGTTTCCACAAATGGCCATCAAACAAATTAGGAACAAGCGAAGCTACTTTCAGGCGGGTGTCCTTAAGACATTTCTTGATGATATCATATTCGCTGTAAAAAGTGTCATCGGCCACCATGTCCACTCCTTTGATTTTGTCAATGGAGGCAACCCTTTCAAACAACTGGGGAATTGTGTACTTCACCGGCGAATATTCATGACAATGCCTGTCATTGCAGGTCCCCACATTCCCCAGAAAAACCGAATATTTTCTTTCCATAGCCATAAGATTTTATTTTTTTAATGCCGACAGATTTCAAGAAACAACCATAGCCCATTGTTTCCCTATCAAAAATAATTCAAAAAACAGCAAAAGGAGTCGTTAAGATTACCTAAAAATTCCTCCTGATTTTCATGTTCCTTCTCATGCATACAAAGTGCGGGTAAGAATTTCTTTCTGAACAGCTTTGTTCAGTTCCACAAAACGGGCACTAAACCCACCCACCCTCACAATGATATGCTGATATTGTTCGGGATGCTCCATGGCTTTTTGCAGATCATCTTTCCCTACCACAGTTAACATCAGTTGGGCACCTCCATGGTTAAAATAGCTTTCAAGCAAAGCTTCAAGTTTTGAACGGTACTTACTAAAAATTTCTTTTGAAAATTTTACATTCTGGACAGCACCGGCATGAATCGAGGTATCCATCTTTAGCATAGAATTAAACATGGCGGTAATTCCTTTTTTATCCATTCCCATCATAGGTGAATTACCGTTGGCCATGCTGGTAAATGCTTTTCGCCCATCGGCCGAGGCACAGGTAAACCGTCCAAGAGTTGTATTGGCATCGTTGTTGATATTCACCACCAGATAATGATGCAAACCCGTCCGGTTCCGTTGATTACGGGTATACAAACACACATGTTCGTGCACCCTCCGCGCCATTTCATCGGCTTCTTCTTCATCATTTCCAAACTTAGGCAGGTTAAGCAATTGCCGGTGGAGCTGGCTGTCCCCTTCAAAATCCTTATCCATGGCATGAACTAATTCTTCGAGAGAAATCTTCTGCTGATCATACACCATGTAGCGAATGGCAGTAAATGAATCAGCGGTATTCACGTTGCCATAAGTTTCCATGGTTCCTCCCAGGTAACGGGCTCCTCCGTTTAAAATTCCTTTTCCCCGTTCAAGACAATCATCGAATAAAATGCCAAGCAGAAGATAATCGGCTTCTTTTGCGGCCACTTTGTATTCAATCTCTTCCTGTTCGGCAAGAATATCAATGAAATATTCCAGTTTTTTTGCATACGCACTCCACAGGTCATCAAAAGAACGAAATTCCACTCCTCCCAAATCAATGCCTGTGCGTTTGCCGGTTAAGGGATCAATGCCCTTGTGCAGGGTTACTTCAAGACATTTGAGAAGATTCAGTACGCTACTGGGAGTTGCTATGCTTTTATGGTACAACACATACTCTCCGCATCCGAAAGGCAGGTAATCGACTGCTTCTTCGTAAGGCACTTCCATGGCTTTCTGCACGGAAGGAATATTCACCTCATCATTGTACAACATGGGGAAAGTACTTCCCTTGCCGAGAACATCAAGCGCCCGCTGATACAACAAAGGATTTTGTCCACGGTAAAAACGGAGGGTAAGCTGGGGAAGAATATCCATTACCCTGCCGGCTGTTTCAATGGCAAGCAAGGCAAGCCTGTCGGCTGCAGGTTCATTGGATCGTCCACGGCCTCCCACAATGGCACGCCCGTCGTAAGGAGCCATCCGGGCAATCATGATCCGCCAGTATCCTTCAAAAAGTTTCAATGCACTCTCCCGGGTAAGAATGCCATGGTTCAGATCCTCTTCCAGAAAATCTCCAAGGTAATCATCTATTCTTCCATAGTTTTGAGAACCGGAGACAAGGCAATACAGGAAAGTCAACTGGATGGCCTCACGAAGTGTGGCTGGTTTGTCAGAAGCAATATGGCCAAGGGACACCGCCATTTCTTCCAGTTCTCTTTTTCGCTCGGCCGACGAAGCCATCCTGCTTTTTTCCCATGCCTGTGCTTCATAATAAAGACATACATCACGAAAACACCCGAGGGCGTCAAGGCATGACTGGTAAAAAATCTTTTTTTCTTCGCTGGTTGTATGTTGTTTTCTGGTAGCAATTTCCTCTTCCAATCCTCCAATCCCTTTCTGAACAAGCTTTTTATAGTTGAGATGAGTACCGGCGATCCGGTAAAGAGGAAAAGCCACTCCTGATTCACCGGTCCAGTTGTCGCCGGGCAGGCCTTCTTTTATATGAGGAGGATATGCCTGGCGGGTTTTGAAACTGCTATGATGATTTTTCCAGAATTCTCTTAATTCAAGCAATAGTCGCCTGTTTGAAGATGTCAACGAAGGATCTTCAAACAACAAGGCTGTTTTGGAAAAATTAAACACATATCCAAATCCCCCTTCATTTCCATCGGCCTGAGGAGTAAAAGACAGGGCAGGCCAGTGCAACCGTCCGGCAAATAAATCCCCTTCTTCAATGTCGCCCATAATGAAAGGATATTGAACCTTTAATATCGCTGCTTCTCTCACGGCAACAGGTGAATCCTGATGCTGAAGATACACCTCTGTAAAATCCTTCATGTATTTCACCATCCGGTTAACATCCATCTTTGACCTGGCTCCCACAGGAATTACTTCCATAACACCACTGTTTTTTTACAAAATTACCCCCTATTTCTGCTTCCTGTTTCGTTTATTCTGCCCAATAATGATACTTTTATGAATTTTTTTAATATTTTTATAAAAAAATAATCATGATTGTATAAAAAATATGAAAACATTGTACGAACACATTCAGATTGATGAAGAAAATCCTTTTAAAATAAGCATCTTCAACAAGGTAAAATTCAATTATCCTTTCCACTATCATCCCGGTGAATATGAAATCACTCTTACCCTTGGTTGTGAAGGATACCGGATTATTGGCGACCGGCTGGAGGATTTCGGGGATTGTGACCTTGCTTTAATCGGACCGGGATTGCCTCATGGATGGAATACATACCATCCAATTCACTCCAAAAAAGCAAAGGTAATTGTGATCCAGTTTAACCAGCATTTTTTTTCTCTGCTGCTGGAAAAGCCCTTCATGGCCTCTATCAAAAGGATGCTTGAGCTTTCGCACAGGGGTATTGTATTTCACGGAAAAACGCGGCAAAAAGCCATGGATCTTATTTTGGAAATGAAAGACCGGCAGGAGATAAAAGAATATCTTGCCATTTTACATCTCCTTTATTTTCTTTCCCTCTCGGAAGAATATATCATTCAATGTGCAGCTTCATATACCTACAGAGGCAACAGCGAAGAAAAAAGCACATTTGACAAAGTGTACAAATACATTCTGGAACATTATACCCTGCCCATTAAAATTAAAGAAGTAGCTTCACTGGCTCATTTAAGCGAATCGGCTTTCAGTCATTATTTCAAAAAAAGAACATTGAAAAGTTTTTCGGATTTTATTACTGAATTAAGAATTGCTCATGCCTGCCGACTGGTGCAAACGACGGAAAAAAATATTTCTGAAATTGCCTTTGAAAGCGGATTTAACAACCTGTCGAACTTCAACCGCCTTTTTAAAAAAATCAAAGGTTGCCGGCCCGGCCAATGGAAAAAAAAGCTCACACAAGCAACGAATAAATGAAAAGACCTTTTTACTCAGCTTGCTTCATTTCCTGAAATTCCTTCTCCCGCTTCTTCATCATATAGTTCAGCACAACATATCCGAGGATGGCCGAGAGGGATGAGCCCAATAAAATGGCTATTTTTGATATCTTAATCAGATAATCATCATCAAAAGAAAGCAAAGTAACAAAAATAGACATGGTAAATCCGATCCCTGCCAGCATACTTACAGCCAGCATTTCCATCCAGCGTATTCCTTTGGGTAAAGAACAAAAGCCCAACGCAACACTTGCCATGGCGAATAATGTAATCCCCAGAGGTTTCCCCAGCACAAGGCCAGCAATGATGCCAAGGCTGTTCGTATGAGTAAATTCTTCCACCAGATTAAAATTTCCCCCAAGAGAAATGGCGGTATTGGCAAGGGCAAACAAAGGCATGATAAAAAAAGCCACCGGCTTGTCAAGAAAATGCTGTATCCGGTAAGAAAGGGACTTATCCGGTTCGCCTTCCAGCGGGATGGTAAAAGCAAGCAAAACCCCTGCAATGGTGGCATGCACTCCGGAATGATGCATAAAATACCACATGACCACCCCTCCCAGCAGGTATACCCATACATTTTTAACCTTCAGCCGGTTGATCCCCAGCAACAGGAGAAAAATCCCGAGAGCAATGAGCAGATTAAGATACACAATGGAGGAAGAATAAAAGAAAGCTATCACGATGATTGCCCCGAGATCATCAGCTACTGCAAGGGCTGTAAGAAAAACTTTAAGAGAGAATGGGACCCGTTTTCCGAGAAGAGAAAGAATCCCAACCGAAAAAGCAATATCAGTAGCGGTAGGAATTCCAGCCCCTGAAATCGTCGGTTTTCCATAATTGATGGCAGCATAAATGGTGGCCGGAAGAATCATCCCTCCCAGTGCTCCAATTACAGGCAAACTCCCGTTTTTAAAATTAGACAGGGTACCGCTGTAAAATTCTTTCTGAAGTTCCAGTCCTACAAAAAGAAAGAAAATTGCCATCAAACCGTCATTTACCCATTCAAGTATGGTATAAGGCCCTAACGTTAACTGCCAGAAACGAAGATATTGTTCTCCCCATGCAGAATTGGCCGTAATCAATGAAATCAGCGTCACAATCACCAGCATCAGTCCTGCCGACTTTTCATTTTCAAAAAAATCATAAAAAACCTGCCGGAAAGTTATCCGTTCAATCCCTGTTGTCTTGTGCTTTCTAAACATACCTCACGCTCCTTCCTTCTATGATTCAAAAAAGGCATTAATAAAAGATGTTTTATCAAAAAGTTGAAGTGCTTCTATCTTTTCTCCTACTCCGATGTATCTTACCGGGATGTTAAACTGATGTGAGATGCCGATGACCACGCCTCCTCTGGCTGTTCCATCGAGTTTAGTAAGGGCAATGGCATTGACACTGGTGGCAGCAGCAAACTGGCGGGTTTGTTCAAAGGCATTCTGCCCAGTGGTGGCATCCAGCACAAGCAATGTCTCATGGGGGGCCGAAGGGACGACTTTCTGAATAATCCTTTTAATCTTGGAAAGCTCGTTCATTAAGTTCACTTTGTTATGTAACCTTCCGGCAGTATCAATGATTACCACCTCTGCCTGCCTGGATACAGCAGCCTGCATGGTATCATACGCCACCGACGCCGGATCGGCACCGGTTTGCTTCTTAATGATATCTACTCCGCAACGTTGAGCCCAGATGGAAAGTTGTTCGATGGCAGCTGCGCGGAAAGTATCGGCCGCGCCTAACAACACTTTTTTACCCCCTTGTGTAAAGCGGTATGCCAGTTTGCCGATGGTGGTGGTTTTCCCTACCCCGTTCACCCCCACCACCATGATTACATAGGGCCGGTGAGGCAGATCGCTTGTAAAATCGGTGAACTGGCCGGCAGTAGAGTCTTTAAGCATGTTCATCATCTCCTCTTTCAGGAGATTTTTGACTGAAGCAAAATCAATGTCTTTTTTTTGATTCAATCTTTTTTCAACCCGTTCAAGCAATTCGAGTGTAGTTTGGGAGCCCACATCGGCCGCAAGCAAAACTTCTTCAAGATGATCGAGAATTTCCTCCCTGACGGCAACCGTTTTGCCAAGAAAAATACGTGAAAGTCTGGAAAAAAAACTTTCCCGGGTCTTTCTCAGCCCCATTTCCAGCAATTCTCTGTTCTCTGCCCCTGCCATCTTTTAGGTCAAAAAACAATGAAAGCCTTCTTTCCTTTACAGAAAGAAAGCTTTCACTGTACACAAATTTTTTTTATTTACTTCCCAGAAAATCTTTGATGTACTCATTATGCATCACTTCTTCCTGAAAGGTGTAAGCTCCTGTTTTAGGAGACTTAACCATTTTAATTACGCGGGTAAAATTCTTTCCCACGTTTGTTTTCATTGATGCAACAGCTTTCTTTGCCATGGATTATCTTATTTTATTTCTTTATGAATCGTATACTTTTTAAGAATAGGATTGTACTTTCTTAATTCAAGACGTTCAGGGGTGTTTTTTTTGTTTTTTGTGGTAATATATCTTGAAATGCCAGGCTTTCCGCTAGCCTTATGTTCAGTGCATTCAAGAATTACCTGTACCCTGTTTCCTTTTTTTGCCATTTTTCTGTCCTCCGCAACTCTTTAATACGACTTAATATAACCTTTTTCCCTGGCCTCTTCCAGTGCTTTTTTCAACCCTTTTTTATTAATTGTACGGATTCCTGCTGCAGACACTTTCAGGGTGATCCAGCGACCCTCTTCTGCAAGATAAAATTTCTTATCAAAAAGATTGGGTTTAAATTCACGTTTGGTTCTTCTTTTGGAATGCGAAACGTTGTTGCCTGTCATTGCCTTTTTCCCTGTAATCTGACAAACCTGAGCCATAACTCTGCTATTTTAAAAATGAGCTGCAAAATAAGATAATTTTATCCAAATAATCAAATTTTTTATGATTTTTTACCTTCTTCTTTCTCACAGCCGGCATGGATTATTCAATCCGCCGGGCACCATCGCCTATTTCTGCTACGTAAAAATCAGCTTTCAGACCTGTTTTTTTATGATAATTTTCCCCCACCTTCTTTTTAAATTCTTCCAGAAAATCCTCCTTCACCAGACTTACAGTACAACCTCCAAATCCGGCACCCGTCATTCTTGAACCGAGGGTGCCTTTTATCTTACGGGCTTCTTCCACCAATGTGTCAAGCTCAACCCCCGTCACTTCATAGTCATCACGCAGAGAATCATGCGAAGCATTCATCAGTTGGCCAAAACGCTCAATATTGCCGGCTTTAAGGGCAGTTACTGCATCAAGGGTCCGTTTTATTTCTGTCACCACATGTCGTGCCCGTTTTAACACATTTTCTTCTGAAATAGCATCTTTCAGGCTTTCAAACTCCTCTACCGAAAGATCGCCAAGCACTTTAATTTTCTTTTTACGGCTTATGAAAGCCACGGCTTTTTCGCATTCAGCGCGCCGTTCATTGTACTTTGAATCAGCCAGTCCCCGGCGCTTGTTTGTATTGGCAATCACCAGTTTAACCCCCTTCAGGCGGACAGGAACCAATTCATAATCAAGGGTGTCACAATTCAAAAAAATGGCGTGGTCTTTTCTTCCCATTCCTGAAGCAAACTGATCCATGATGCCGCAATTGACCCCTACAAATTCATTCTCTGCCTTTTGTGACCACTTTACCAGCTCAATCATGTCCACTCCCACCCCCATGATGTCATTCAGCATGGTGGCTGTGGCCACTTCAATAGATGCCGAAGAAGAGAGTCCTGCCCCATTGGGAACATTTCCGTATACAAAAATGTCTATCCCGAATCCCAGCGGATAACCATTTTTGGCAAACTGGTTAATCACGCCAAGAGGATAATTTATCCATCTGTTCCCTTCCAGCCTGCGGGATAAATCAGTCAACGGTATCCGGGCTTTATCTTCAAAGTTGCCGGTTGCAAACCGCACTACATTCTCGTTATTTTTTCTGGCCAATATGTAGGTCCCAAAACTTAACGCACAGGGAAACACATACCCTCCGTTGTAATCCACATGTTCCCCAATAAGATTGACACGCCCCGGAGCAAAATAAACTTTAATGTGTTTTTCTTCGCCTCCATACAACGAGAGAAACTCTTTCTTCAAATCATTTATTTCCATACCTCAAACCCTCATTATTTTTTCTAACCATGTAAAAATAGAGAATTAAAATTTTAAATTCCAAACAAATAAATCTTTTCCCTGAAGCATTGTAACAAAACAGTAAATTCAAACAAAAAATTTACCTTTGTGGCATGAAAGAAATAATAAAAAACAACAGCATTTTTTTATTCCCCTATGCACTTATCATGAGTGTTTGCGGCGTCTGCCTGTGGCTCTACCCCAAAGAAGTTATCCATTTATGGATCAATTCTTTTCATGCTCCGGGATGGGATTTTTTTTTCAAATATTTTACCTATATGGGAAGTGGAGTGGTTGCCATTGTCATTACCCTTATTCTTCTGTTTGTAAGTTACAGACATGCTGCCTTCATCCTTTCCTCTTATCTTTCCTCAAGTCTGATTGTACAGCTATTGAAAAGAATCATATTCCCTCATGTTCAAAGGCCTGTGGCTTTTTTTGAAGGGAAAGCCCGCTTGTATCTTGTCCCCGGTACTGATCCTCATATGATGCAAAGTTTTCCGTCGGGACATGCCGCTACCTTTTTTGCAGTGTTTTTAGGACTTGCCCTGTTGTCAAAAAACAATCTCCACAAACTGTTCTTTCTTTGCATCGCTCTCGTGGGAAGCTTTTCAAGAATATATCTTTCTGAACATTTTTTAGTGGATGTGGTAACGGGTTCCCTCGTCGGTGTCGTAACAACGGTAATAATGTTTTATCTTTACACTGCTTATCCGCAAGGATGGTATGATAAAAAAATAGAAATTAAAAAATAACAGTAAAGAACATTGAAAAAAGCAATTTTCATTATTCTGTTAATACTGGCGGGCAGTGTTCTCTACATTCCCTTCACAGGCAAGGTATCCCTGTTCGACTGGGACGAAGTGAACTTTGCCGAAGCCGCAAGGGAAATGCTGATCACAAAAAATTACACAACCGTACAAATTGATTATGAACCTTTCTGGGAAAAGCCTCCTTTGTTTATCTGGTTACAAACAGCCTCGATGCATTTTTTCGGAATCAATGAATTTGCTGCAAGGTTTCCCAATGCCTTGTGTGGAATCTTCACCCTGGTGATTCTTTTCCTCATTGGCAGTTACCTGTACAACGAAACCTTTGGTTTTCTGTGGGCAATGGCCTACCTGGTGTCGGTATTGCCATTTCTTTATT
>Ga0101944_10004953_pt1 | contig 15748 bp, 13 predicted proteins | sample DewCreD2012metaG_FD_75245 | JGI IMG/M metagenome (GOLD analysis project Ga0101944, IMG submission 75245) | Hot spring sediment bacterial and archeal communities from British Columbia, Canada, to study Microbial Dark Matter (Phase II) - Dewar... ...
CGGAAGAGGCGACCCGCCACTTCTTCCGGGACGAACTGGACCGCCTGACCGTCGAGGTCTATCTCCCGGAGACGGTGCGGCTCCCCCCGGAAGTCACCCCCGGCATGCTCGTCAACGATGCCAACACCTTCCCGGCCATCGAAGGCGCGAACATCAAAAGGCGCTTCTACGACCGCGCGGGACACCTCGTCGCGGAAGTCGCGCCGGACGGCAAGCGCAAGGAGTGGGAATTCGACGGCGCCGGCCAGTGCACCACCCCCGAAGAGGAGGAGCAGACCGGTAATGAATGATATATATCATGATGCATTGCAGTGTGTATTTTTATCATTTGAATTAAAAGTGTTATTTTAAAGTGAAATATGACTTATATATATCGATATTGTCCTATAGATGAAATAGTTCAAGAAATGGAAAATATGTATCATTTATGCATGCTGCGATGCATTTTTATCGAACTTATCTGCATTTGGAATAATGGGTTGCGACTTAATGATATCAATTCTGCGGACATCGAGGCGCGAGCGAGCAACGAAGAACCGGGCCCGCAGAGCTGCGCCATGGGTCTGGAACTTCCGCTGCGCGGTACTGAGGTCGGACCGGCATTGTCGCCCTGCCGCCGCTCGGCGGCTCCGTCGCTGCGCGCCTCCTTCCACGCCTCGTTCCCATCCTCCCATGCTCACCATGCCCGCACCCCCTTGCACCGCATTCTTCCCACCCCATGGGTATACTCTGCCGCGTCGTTGCCCGTACCCGGCGTCGCGTGCTTGTTGGAAGGGTTGTAGGCGTTAGGGTGAATACCGTCCGTCGGCGGGGTGGGGAAGGGGGAGAACGTCGGGTCTGCGGGGGGTGCGAAGGAAGGGGGGGATCGAAGTGGCTCGATCGTCGGCAGCGGCGCGGCTTCAGGCCGTGGAGCGCATGTACCGGGCGATAGCCGGGGGCACCTATCCCAGCGCGACCCAACTGGGCGAGCTGCTGGGCGTGACGCCCAAGACGGCGCGCGCCTATCTGGCGGAACTCGGCCATCTGGTCGGCGCCGACCCGGTCTACGACCCGATCCAGCACGGCTATTACTTTCCGCACGAAGCGCGGCCCAAGCTGATCCCGCGGCTGACCGACGAAGAGGTGATCGCGCTCTTCCTGCTGGAAGAGACCTCGCGCACGCTCAGGGACTCGCCGGTCCACGAGCTGATCGAGTCGGTGCTGGACAAGCTGGCGTTGATGTTGCCGGTGAGCGGCGGCCTGACGCTGGACCAGGTCTCGTCGGCGCTTTCGTTGCGGATGGAGCGGGCTTCGAGCGTGCCGGGACCCGATCCGGAGATCCTGCGCACGCTCTACACGGCGCTGGTGCGCCGGCGGCAGGTGCGGATCGAGTATCGGGCGCGGACGCAGGAGCGGGGGACGGAGGGTGCCGCACGTGCCCCGAACGGGCGGCCCTCCCGCCGCGTCATCGATCCGCTGCACCTGACGCGCTGCGAGGGCCAGTGGTACCTGGTCGCGTTCTGTCATCTGCGCAAGGCGCTCCGGACGTTCGTTCCGGCGCGGATACGCAAGGCGCAGCTGCTGGCCTCCGGCTTCGCGCCTCCGCCGGGTTTCGATGCCGAGGCGCATTTCAGGACGGCCTTCGGGATCGTGGCGGGCCTGAACGTGGCCGAGGTGGTCCTCCGTTTCGACGCGGACGTCTCGGGCCTGATCCGCGAACGCCGCTGGCATGCCACGCAGTCGCTGGAGGAACTGCCGGGCGGCGAGGTTCGGCTGCGAATGACCTGTTCGCAGAGCCAGGAACTGCTGGGGTGGCTGATGAGCTGGGGCGAACGGGTGCGGGTGGAGGCGCCGGCGAGGTTGGCGGACGAGGTGCGCGAAGCGCACGCACGCGCCGCAAGCGTCCAAACGCCGGGACGAACCGAGGTGCGCGGCGCGAATCCCGAGTAAGGGGGAGGGGAAGAGAGGCCCGGTTCCCCCTGCCTCCTGCCCCCTGCGGCGCGCCGGACGCGCGCCTGGGGAAAGGGAAAACGGAGGATGGACTCATGTCTGGCCAATTTACGCGCAAGGGTTTTCTGGCGACGCTGGTGTCGTTTCCCGTGCTGTTGATCCCTGGGAAGTGCGCCGGTGCAATGGACCGCGGGCATCCGGCCCGCCCAGCCTCGATCGAGGCTCGTCGATCCTTGGCGTACCTGCTCAACCGCTTCTTCGTCGCCGGTCTGCGGCATTACGACGGTGTTGCGCTGGTGGCTGCTGGCGGGGTGAAGGTCGGCGATGCGTTGCGGCTGGTGGCCGAGCCGTCGAACGAGCATGACGAGTATGCGGTGGAGATCTTCCATGAGGCGACGGGCGTGAAGCTGGGCTATGTCCCGCGCAGGGAGAACAAGCATCTCAGCTGGTTGCTCCGGCAGGGCGCGCGGTTGGAAGCGCATCCCGTCGCCGTTTTTCCCGAGGAGGAACCGTGGGAGGCGGTGGAGGTGGAGGTTCGGATCCACTGTCCTGCAGGGATGGGCGGAAGGGAAAGGGTTCAAGGTTAGTTGGCCTGTCGTTTGCAAAACGGTCGTTTACGGGATGCGTGTCGTGAAGGGGTGCGGTCGAGATCCTGCACAATTTCGGTGCAGGTACTGAGGCGGCCTGTGCAATTGCGGGGGTGGAGGACGGGTCGATGGCTTCGGTCGAATGGAAGCCGGCCAGAATCATGGCGGAGCTCTGCGACGAGCAGACACGCCTGGACATCTGCCAGTCGTTCTTTGAGGCGCCCGATGTGGCCGAAAACTACGACCGGAAAAGGCTGGTGGAGCAGCTGGCCTGCGCGATACGTTTCCGCCCCGCAACGGTCGCAAAGATGCCTCCGGCGCAGCAGGCCAGATGGCTGGCGCGGCTTTATCGCGATCCGGATCTGTCGGAGTTTTTCGGGGAGGCGATCGCCGCATTTCACTTCTGCCGTCGGCGTCCCCTGATGAAGGCCTTCCTCGACTGCTGGTCCATTCCGAACGACGATGGCAGGATCGAGCATGGGCGGGATTACACGATCCCGCAGCGGGATGCCGTCCGTGCCGCCTGGCATGCCCTTCGCGAGCGTTTCCCCGTTCTCCAGATCGCGTTGTACTTTGCCGCTGCCGGCTGGGTCATGGGCAAACAGGAACCGGCCTGGCGGACCGCGCTCTGGCCCGTGGCGGAGGAGATCGCCGGCGCGAACCGGTCGCTGGTCGTTGAGGCGCAGCCTGCGCCCGAACCGCCGCGCGAGGATTCGAGGGGTTTTACCACGCTGGACCGGCTTTTGATCGACGCGGCGATCGCGGCCGTGAGCGAGACGGAGGGGGCGCTGTCGGTGGACGAGGTGGAGGATCTGGTCGACGAGGTCATCCACTTGAACATGACCCGGCATCACAGCTACTTCCACCGCAGTTTCCTGGGGACCTTGACGAACCGTCCTTTCGAGCTGCAGCCTGCCGAGGAGAACTTCAGCCGCAGGGCCTGGACGTTGGCCGGGCGGGTGATGGCGCATGCGCGAAGGTCGGAAACGGGTGTCATCGCGAGTCTCTACCGGGAAAGGCGGCAGGATTTCGAGCGGATGTACAGGGACCTCCCGGACTGCGCGTGCATGGTGGCACGCACGGTTTTCGATGCGCTCTGGGAAGCGGAGTTGCATGCGGATGCGGTTCAAAGCGTTCCCGCGCCGTTGGCCGCGCACATGGGGCCGTCGTTCCTTGGGCATCTGCTCGAGCTGGCGGGCCAGACCTACCGCTCGCGACGGGTCAACGAAACGGGTCTGCTCGTGAACCTGCTGGAGCAGGCACTTGCCTTCCTGCCGGACGAGGCGGCGCCGCCGCGCGGGTTCGTTCTGGAAGTTCGGCGGCGGAGGGCGCAGTGTCTCAAGGGGGAAGGTCACTTTGCGGCCGCCGCCGAGCTGTTGGTCAGGCTGGCTGCGGAGGAGACCGGCGAACTCGCCGCCGACATTCTCGCCGATCTGGGCCTGACGAAGGGCGGTTTCAAGTGGTTGGCGGACGTCGAGGTGCCTCGCGAGGAGACCGATCGCCAGGCCAGGCTGGAGCAGATCCAGCGCGGCGCGGAGGAATATGCCAGGGCGGAGCGGCTCGCCGCGGTGCGCCGGACCAATGTGTGTTATGTGTTGGGCGTGGAGGGCCTGTTACGGGGCACGGAGGAGGGCTATGCGGCGGCGCGCCGCTACCTGGAGGAGGCGAATGCCGGGGCCAGCGGGCGCGTCGACGTGTACCGTCAGACGGGCGTGTTGGCCCGCATCCGGCTCTACCTGGGATTGGCGATCCTGCTTTCGTTGGAGGAGTCCCAGTTCGCCAATGCCGCCGGCCTCTTGCGGCTGGCGGCCGTCGACCTGCCTCCCGCGGTCTGGCCAAAGTGGCTGCTGCGCAAGGCCGCACGGAACTGCCTGGATTTGGGATCGGAGGGTGTGGCGGAGTTGATCGCGCTGTTGGCCGAATGCCTCCCGTCCGTTCTGGAAGATTTTGTGACCAAGGCGGATTTGCTCGACCGTTCGCCGATTCTGGTGGGGCAGTTGACGAAAATGGCCTTGAACCCGAGCCGTTCGCCGGCGTCGCGGTGGGATTGCTGCGCGGTGCTGCTCGAACGCAGGCTGCGAACCGGGCACATGGCCGAGGCGCAGCGCGTGTTGGACGAAATGGAGACGCTGGCGGCCGAGTTCCGCGACTGCCGCGGGCGTTGGATCGAGTGGCTGGGCGATTCGCACCGCTATGCGCCGGCGTGGACGGACCAGGACGCGTGGTATTCGCAGGCGGTGATGTGCGAGAGGGAGAACCGCCTGGAGGAGGCCTGCGTCTGCCTGTCGAGAGCCTTCCATGCGGCGCTCAGCGATGGGCGCATGGACGAGGCGGAAGGGTTGCTCGAACGGATGAAGGGGTATGCCCTTTCGGCGGAGCACACGCGGGACGCGGAGGCGCGGCTGCGGGCGGCAAGACCGGTCGAGGAACGTGGCGCGCCGGCGTCCGGGGATCTTCTCGCCGAGGTCCTGGCGCGCGACGGGATCCAGGTGCTTCTGGTCGGGGGCGACGAGCGCCAGGCGCAGTATGACGAGGAGATCCGGGAAGAGCTGGGCAGGACGCATGCTCGGCTAAGGGTCGATTTCGAGCATACGGGCTGGGGCAGCAACTGGGGCCGGCAGTTGGATGCGTTGGGATCCCGGATCGAACGGGCGGATGCGGTGGTGGTGATGCGCTTTCTGAGGACGGAACTGGGCCGCGCGTTGCGCCAAGCGGTGGGTGCGCAGCACAAGATCTGGGTGGCCTGCACCGGCCACGGCCGGGATTCCTGCCTGCGTTCCATCCTCCAGGCCGCCCGGCAGGTGGCGCAGCGGCGCGCCGGGTCGCGGCGGCTGAGCCGCGGGGTGGGCGGCGCGGGTTGACCGAGTACGGCGCCGCGGATGCGGGTCCGGATCGAGGCGCGAGCGAGGAACCTATCCGGAGGAAATCTGCGGCGAGCGAGCAACGAAGAGCCGGGCCCGGAGACGTTGCGCCATGGGTCGGGAACTTCCGCGGTGCCGTACGGAGGTCCAACGTCGGGCAGGGAGTGTAAAGGCGATGCCGGTGAACCTGTTGCAGTTCTGGGGAAAGACGGATGGCCGCAGGGAGCCGCAGGCCTGGCATCCGGCCATCCGGTCTCCGGGGTTCTGCGGCTGTTCCGCCCCGGTCTCCGACGTCGGTCTTGGTGGCGCAGGCGGATGCGTTTGCGATGGATGGGCCGATCGGGTAAGGAACGGCGATCCGGCATGCGGGAAGTGGGGGGGCGCGGCCGTGGCTGAAACGTATTATGCGCATGGCAAGGAAGGCGAACCGCCCGAACGCTGGCAGTTGCTGAAGGATCATCTGCGTGGAGTAGCCGAGCTGGCGAGAAAATTCGCGCTGGAAGCACGCCCCGGGGACGAAGAATTCGCCCAAACCGCCTATTGGGCCGGTATGCTGCACGACCTGGGAAAATACACGGACGAGTTTCAAAAACGTCTTATGACTGCAAGCCGCGGTGAGCCCGCGTCAAAAGCCGTGCATTCCGTTCACGGTGCCGCTGCGGTCAAGAACGCGAAGGAAGCGGCTCTCGCCATCCTCGGACATCACGCAGGTTTTCATTGCGCTAACGAGTTGAACAGAAAGACGCGTGAGTTCGAGCCATCGGCGAGAAAATGTATGGAGAAAGCCCTTGCCGAAAACAAGGACATTCGTCAAGCGGAGAACTTGGGCACTTCAAGCCTGCTAAAGAATAAGGCGTGGCACGATCTGGACATTTGGATGCGAATGTTGATGAGTGTCTTGGTAGATGCGGATCGCCTTGATACAGCGCGATTCCGTGATGGCAGCCTAACGCAAACGATTCTACTTGCTCCCCAGGAATTGCTAAAACGACTTCTGGCTTACATCGACAAGCGGGCTTCGCAGGTCGCTGATGGCGTTGTGAAGCAGACACGAAAAAGCGTCTTGGAACACTGTCTGAATGCTTCGGATTGGCCTGAACGTCTGCTGTCGCTTACGGTGCCGACTGGAGGAGGAAAGACGCTCTCATCTCTGGCCTTTGCGCTCCAACGAGCCTCGATTCAAAAGGGCGAGATTCGTCGTATCATTGTCGTCATCCCTTTCCTCTCCATCATCGAGCAGAATGCTGGCGTGCTGAAAGAAGCGTTAGGCGAAAACGTTATCTTAGAGCATCACTCGGGCGACATTGCCCGCCAGCGCATCATTAACGCGAATGATGGTTCGAAATATTTGCCGATGGAAGATGACGAGAACCCATCGGAGGCGGAACGCATCAAGCGTCTTGCCGTGGAGAACTGGGATGCGCCCATCGTCGTCACAACGTCGGTCCGATTCTTCGAGTCGCTCTTCTCCAACCACCCGTCGGATCTTCGTCGTGTCCACAACATTGCCAGATCGGTTGTGATCTTGGACGAAGTACAGACACTGCCACGTGACATCCTCAGGCCGCTCCTTTCCGTGATGGAGACGCTCTCCAAGGGTTGGGGTACGCACTTCCTTTTCTGCACCGCGACTCAACCGGCCTTTGAAAAGTACGCCGGAGCGCCGGATGACGATATCAGATGGCCGGCCGGTACCGTGAAGGAGATCATTCCCGACCGCAGAGTTTTGTTTTCGAATCTTCAACGTGTTGTCGTGACGTGGCCGAAGAAGGATGAGGTCTGGGCGTGGGATCGGCTGGCAGACGAGATGGAAGGACACAAGCGCGCTCTGTGCATTGTCAATACAAAGGAAGATGCGAAAAAGCTTTATGAGAAACTGTGCGACAGGGCGACCGATGGGTGCCGCATCTACCATCTCTCCACTCGAATGTGCGCACAGCACCGCCTCGATCGAATACGTGAGATCAAGGCCGTCGTTGCCGCCAACGACTTCCCGTGCCTTGTGGTGAGCACGCAGCTTGTCGAAGCCGGAGTCGATCTCGACTTCCCGGTTGTCTTCCGCGCGATGGGGCCTTTGGACGCGATTGCTCAGGCCGCAGGACGTTGCGACCGCGAAGGAATTATGACGGCTAGGGCAGGCAGGCCGGCGGGCCAAGTCATCGTCTTCGAGACGGAGAACCGATCGTGTCCCAGCGGCATCTATCGCGAGGCAACGGAGATCACCAGGGGTGCATTCCCGAAAAATGGACATCTCCTATGAAGCGTGGGGGCAAATCTCGCTTGGCTCTTCATAGGGAAAGTCCATCTTTCGGGATTACACCCGATCACCAGACGGCGCTCGAACACGCAGGACCTCGACTGCCACGACACGGAGCAGATTCGGCAGTACTTCCATGAACTGTACAACGCCGACTTGGACCGGAATGACATCCAGGCGCTCCGCATGCAGCTCAACTTCCCTGAAGTGTCCGAGAAATTCCACATGATCGATGATCGTACGCGTGCGGTACTGGTTCCGTATGACGAGGCGGCCGACGCGATCATCCAGCGGCTTCTGAAGTCGAAGGGCCGCGAGCCCGGTCTCCTTCGTGAAATACAGCGCTGTCAAGTGGGGCTTTACCCAAGCGAGTTCAAGTCGGCGCTTGAGAAGGGAGCGGTTTACGAACTTTGGGAGGGCGCGGAATTGTGGGCGTGTCGCAACAGCTGCTACTCGCCTGAACTGGGACTGGAGATCAGTTCTCCTAGCCCAGATGAGTACCTGTGCTGATTTCAAGGCATGGTGGAGGAGCTGATCATGGCTTCAGTTCGTGTTCGAGTCTCAGGAGAGTTCGCTTGTTTCAGCCGCCCGGAGTGCAAAGTCGAAAGGCTGTCGTACGAAGTGATGACCCCTTCGGCCGCCCGCGGAATCTTGGACGCCATCTGCTGGAAACCCGAGATGCGCTGGCACGTCCGTCGTATTGAGGTGCTCCGACCCATCCGGTTTATTTCGCTGAAGCGAAACGAAGTTCAGGACAAGGTCGCCCCGCGCACCGTGTCGGGCTGGATGAAAAACCCGACCGAGTATCAGCCGTTTCTGGCCGGGGCAGGTTCGGATACGGCGACTCCCCGAACGACCGTCGCCCTGAGGAATGTAGCCTACGTAATCGAAGCGGTGCCCATCGTCTTCAGTCCCTCGACCGAGAACACGCCCATCAAGTACATGGCCATGTTCAATCGACGTGTGGAGAAGGGACAATGTCACGTGCAGCCTTGTCTTGGGTGTCGCGAGTTCGCCGCACACTTCGAGGTGCCTCGGGACGGCGAGCGCCCCATTGACGAGACGCGCGATTTGGGTGTGATGCTGTACGACATCGTCTTCCGACAACCCGGCGACAAGAACCGTCCTTTGTTCTTCCAAGCCCGTCTTGAGCATGGCGTTCTCAATACGGACGCGGACGCCGCGTTGACGGATGAACAGGAACGGAAGGAGGTGCTGGCGTGCTCGTACAAGCGTTAGCCGCCTACGCGGATACCTATCTGACCAGGCAACTCGAAGATCAGGCCTTCGAGGAAGGCAAAGTGCCTTACTGGGTGGAACTCGACGAGCAAGGTCGGTTTCTCGGAGTTCGTGAGAAGTTTGTCGAGCAACAAGTCGGGAAGAAGAAGGTGAGCAGACCGGAGACCATGTCGATCCCAAAAACGCCCGTGAGCCGGGCGTCAGGCAGCTTTCCCCTCCTGGCCTGTGATGCGATGCCGTACGTTCTGGGTCCAGCTTCAGGTGTATGGTCTCAGCCGGACGATATCGAGAAACACACTCGTCACCACGCCGCTTTCGTGGAACTGATCCGACAAGTTGCTGGCGAGACCAACGATCCGGCGATGGTGGCTTGTGCTGCCTTCTACGCTAAACCTACTGAAGTGGAAAAAGCACGCGAAGCCTTGGCCGAGAAGAAACCCGCGCCCGGTTCCAACGTGGCGCTTGCGGTGGCTTCGCCGGATCAATCGAACGAAGTGCGCGGTGTCCCTTTCCCGGTCATTCAGCGCCAACGTGTGCGGAATGCGTGGCGTGAACGTTACACCGTGCGATTCGCTCAACGCCATGCGGAAGGTGGCGAAGGCGTCTGCCTGATCTCAGGGAAGAAGGGGCCGATTGCGACCACGCACGACAAGATCAAGGGCTTGGCCAATCTTGGCGGGCAGGCTGCGGGCGTCTCTCTGATGTCCTTCGATAAGGCAGCCTTCAGATCGTACGGCTGGGAGCAGAACGCCAATAGTCCTGTTTCGCCCGACAGGGCAACCGCCTACGTGTTGGCCCTTAACGATCTCCTGCGACCGGGGCTTCATCGCCAAGGTCTGAATCGGGAGAAGGTTCTTAGAACGCGAAGCGACTACGGTGGAATGGCGTTCCTTCACTGGACACGTAACCCGGCAGACGATGACCCGTTCGATGCGGTTAACAATCCGGAGACAGTCGGCGAATCGTTCAAAGCCATCTGGAGTGGAGATCCAAGTGCGCTGAAGGACTTGGAGGCAAACGTCTTCTACCTTCTCGGGGTTTCCGGAAACGGAGGTCGGATGGTTGTTCGATGTTGGCATAGCGAGTTCCTGAGTCATGTGGCGCACAACATCAGGGATTGGTTTGACCAACTCAGGATCGCGGATGTCTTCAATCCGACCAAGGTGCCGTCTGCGCCCGGCGTCTACAACCTTCTCCGGGCGATCTCGCCACCTCGTGTGGAGCCCGATGACAAGGTCAACGCCGAACGTGTACTTCAGATCGTTCGGCGAGCCCTCTTCGGGCAGCCGCTCAGTCGTGGCATACTGGCAGCTGCCTTGGGCCGGCTGCGCGTCGAATCAGGCGCTGGTCGCTTGGATCCGAACCGCGCCGGGCTGCTCAAACTGTGCGTAAACGACATCATCCGAAACGAAAGGAAAGGAGAAGGCCTCATGGGTGAAACACTGGATCCGAATGAGCGCCATCCGGCCTACGTGTGTGGCCGGCTGTTGGCCATTTTCGAGGGGCTGCAGTATCAGGCACAAGGCGAGGTCAACGTGACCGTGGCCGACCGATACTACGCGCTGGCCTCAACGTATCCTCAGTTGGCTTTTCCGAAACTGGAAACCCTGAGCAGGGCCCATCTGAAGAAACTGCGTCGAGAAAACGGTGCGGCGGCCTACGCGATCTCGAAAAGGATCGATGAGCTGACAGACTCGCTTGTTCCGCAAGGGGCGAAATACCCCGCACAGCTGAGCCTTGAGGATCAAGGCCGTTTCGCCATCGGCTATCACCATCAGAAGGCGGACGATAGCAGACGCATCGCGGAAGCCAAAACGCGGAAAGAAGCCGAAGCGCATTCAGTAGAGAAGTAGGGAGTCCGAGATTGGATCGCGGGCATCATGCCCGCACCTTGACGATGAAGCTTGGCGCGCGGTGTGACCGCACGCTTGAGATTGAAAGGGAGAGCCATGAGCAACGTCATCAGCAAGCGTTACGATTTCGTCTACCTCTTCGACGTGAAAGACGGAAATCCGAACGGCGATCCGGATTTCGCGAATACGCCTCGTTTTGATCCCGAAACATTCCAAGGCCTGGTTTCCGATGTCTGTCTCAAGCGGAAGATCAGGGACTACGTGGCTGTCAGCAAGAAGGATAACACCGGGTACCGCATTTTCGTGAAGCAAGGCGTCTCGCTGGAGCAGCACCAGAGCGAACCGTTCGCCAAGGTCTCTGAATTGAAGGACAAGGCGAAGGCAAGCAAGACGGATAACAAGGATGTCGCCAAGGCTCGGGAATGGATGTGCGCCAACTTCTTCGACGTGCGAGCCTTTGGGGCTGTGATGAGCACCACGGATTTCAACTGCGGACAGGTTCGTGGTCCTGTGCAGATCACATTTGCCCGGTCCTTCCATCGGGTGCTCTCAGCGGAACATGCCATTACGCGAGTGGCGTATACAAAGGAAGAGAAGCGCCTCGGTACTTCGGCACAGACAGAGATGGCCAACAAACACACGGTCGCCTATGGCCTTTACTGTGCGCATGGTTTCGTCAGCCCGCACCTTGCCGTGCCTCCGGCGGGAACGGGTTTCACCGAGGACGATCTGGCTCTACTCTGGAAGGCCATGATCAATATGTTCGATCTGGACCATTCGGCTTCTCGCGGCCTGATGGCTGCGCGGAATCTTTTTGTCTTTGAACACGCCTCAGCGCTTGGCGAGGCACCTTCACACAAGCTGTTCGACTTGGTGAAGATGAAGGTTGAACGGCGCATGGGGGCTGATGGCAAGGAGATCGAGACGCCCAGATCCTACGAGGACTATGTAGTGCCTTCTGCCAGCCAGATCAAACAGGCGCTAGACGCCATGAAGATAACCGGGGTTACTGTGAAAGACTTTGTGAACTCGTAGTTTGCCAGCCGGAGGACGCCCCCTTGTTCTCCGACGACGATCTGCTCCCGCTCTCGGCGCTCGCGGATCTGTGCTTCTGCGAACGCCGCGCGGCACTGCACTTCATCGAAATGCAGTGGCAGGACAATGCCGCCACACTGGAAGGCACCCACCTGCACCAGCAGGTGGACCTTCCGGGTGTGGAATCCCGCGGCAACCTGCGCATCGCCCGCGGACTACTCGTCAAATCCCATCGCCTCGGCCTCTCAGGCAAACTCGATGTCGTCGAGTTCCATAAACAGACGGAGCGCGGGCATCCCTGCCCGCCCGTTCAGCCTGGTGATTCGGCCTTGAGCGGCCTGGAAGGCCGCGGTCCCGTGGAGCGCGGGCATCCCTGCCCGCCCGTTCAGCCTGGTGATTCGGCCTTGGGCGGCCTAGAAGGCCGCGGTCCCGTGGAGCGCGGGCATCCCTGCCCGCCCGTTCAGCCTGATGATTCGGCCTTGAGCGGCCAGGAAGGCCGCGGTCCATGGAGCGCGGCCTTCCTGGCCGCACCATTGCCCGATCTCCCCGGCCTCTGGTCCCCCTTCCCGGTCGAATACAAAAAAGGCCGCCTCCGCAAGGAAGAAGGCTACGAAGTCCAGCTCTGCGCCCAAGCGCTCTGCCTGGAAGAAATGCTGGGTGTCCACATTCCCGCCGGGGCGATCTACTACGGCGCCAACCGCCGCAGGCTCGATGTCGAATTCACCGCCGAACTGCGTGCGCAGACCGAATCCGCCGCGGCCCGCCTGCACGAACTCATCCGCGCCGGTCTGACGCCCAAGGCCTTTCGCGAGGCCAAGTGCGAACGCTGTTCGCTCCTGGATCGTTGCCGGCCTGAGGCGCTTGCGCCTGGCAAATCCGCCAAGGACTATCTGGCGAAGGCCATCGAAGGAGGTTTTCGCGGATGAAGGATCGGCGAAGCGGCCAAGGATGGCTGCACTCCTGGACCGCGGACGTCTCGCCCGCCCCAAAGCCGGAAGCCGAACCCGACGGACCGCGGGCGTTCCGCCCGCAGGGTCCTCGCGGATGGCATTCGCGAGGCTATCTCCCGCACTTTGACGCCGGCGCGATCCCTCAGTTCATTACTTTTCGTCTCCATGCGTCTTTCTCGAAACACCTGCTGGATTCGTGGAAGACGGAAGTGGAACATCTCGATCGCACCAAGGCCGATGAAGCGCTTCGCGAACGCATCGAAGAATACCTCGACTCTGGCCAAGGAGACTGCTGGCTTCGCGAACCGGCGGTTGCCGAGTTGGTACAGAGTGCACTGCTTTTCTTCGACGGCGATCGTTACCGCATGCATCGCTGGGTCGTCATGCCCAACCACGTCCACTGCCTGATCACGCCAGCGCCCACGCAAAGCCTGTCGGCGATCCTGCATGGCTGGAAATCGTATACTGGGAATCAGGCAAATCGTATTCTCGGCAGACGCGGCGCTTTCTGGGATGAAGACTACTTCGATCGCTACATTCGCGATGAACTCAACTTTAATCAGGTGGTCTACTACATCGACCACAACCCAGTGAAGGCGAAACTTTGTCGGACGCCGGAAGAGTGGTCGTTCAGTTCGGTGGGATGCAAGCGGAAGAGTATTGGCGGCTTGGAAGGCCGCGGTCCCGTGGAGCGCGGGCATCCCTGCCCGCCCGTTCAGCCTGATGATTCGGCCTTGAGCCGCCTGGAAGGCCGCGGTCCCGTGGAGCGCGGGCATCCCTGCCCGCCCGTTCAGCCTGATGATTCGGCCTTGGGCGGCCTGGAAGGCCGCGGTCCCGTGGAGCGCGAGCATCCCTGCCCGCCCGTTCAGCCTGATGATTCGGCCTTGAGCGGCCTGGAAGGCCGCGGTCCCGTGGAGCGCGAGCATCCCTGCCCGCCCGTTCGGCCTGGTGATTCGGCCTTGGGCGGCCTGGAAGGCCGCGGTCCCGTGGAGCGCGGGCATCCCTGCCCGCCCGTTCGGCTTGGTGATTCGGCCTTGGGCGGCCTGGAAGGCCGCGGTCCATGAAACAGTACCAGAACACCCTCTACGTCACGACGCAGAACGCCTACCTGAGCAAGGAAGGCGAGGCCGTTGTCGTCAGCGTCGAACGAGAAGTCCGTCTGCGCGTACCGCTCCACACCCTTGGCTCGATCGTCTGTTTCGGCCAGGTTTCCTGCAGTCCGTGGCTGATGGAGGCCTGCGCCGAGCGCGACGTGGCGCTCTCGTTTTTGAGCGAGCAAGGTCATTTTCTGGCGCGCGTTCAGGGACCCGTCTCGGGTAACGTACTCCTTCGACGTGCCCAGTACCGGCGCGCCGACGACGAAGGCGGTTCGGCCGCCGTGGCCCGGGCGATCCTGGCCGCCAAGTTCGCCAACTCGCGAACGGTCCTTCAGCGCGCGTTGCGCGACCGGCCCGACGGTGCGGGTGCCGCGGACCTCCAGGCGGCCGTCGTTCGTCTGGAGCGGCTTCAGGGCGAACTTTCGCCCGATCTGGCCCTTGAGTCGCTGCGCGGAATGGAAGGCGACGCCGCCAAAACGTACTTCAGCGTCTTCGATCGGCTGATCACCACGCAGAAGGAGGAGTTTTTTCGCGGCCGGAGTCGCCGTCCGCCGCTGGACAACCTGAACGCGATGCTCTCGTTCGTCTATACGTTGTTGGCGCATGACGCGTCGGGCGCGCTCCAGGCCGTGGGACTGGATCCCCAGGTGGGTTTCCTGCATCGCGAGCGCCCGGGCCGGCCCAGTCTGGCGTTGGATCTGATGGAAGAGTTTCGGCCGTTCTTGGCCGACCGGTTGGTGCTCTCGCTGATCAATCTGCGGCAGGTGCAGGGCAGGGGGTTCGCCAGGAGCGAATCCGGTGCGGTGACGATGAGCGACGCGACGCGCAAGGAGGTGCTGGTGGCCTATCAGAAACGCAAGCAGGAAGAAATCGTGCATCCGTTTCTGGGGGAAAAGACGACGGTGGGCCTGTTGGTGCATCTGCAGGCGTTGTTGCTGGCACGGTTTGTTCGTGGCGATCTGGACGGCTATCCGCCGTTCGTGTGGAAGTGATAGAGACCGCGGGCATCCCGCCCGCTCGGCAATCGAGGTGCGGCCATGATGGTGCTGGTCAGCTACGACGTTTCGACGGTGACGAAGGAAGGCCGGAAACGCCTGCGACAGGTGGCCAAGGCGTGTCAGAACTATGGCGTGCGGGTTCAGAACTCGGTCTTCGAGTGTCTGGTAGACCCGGCGCAATGGACGGCGCTCAAGCTGAAGCTGATGGACCTTTACAAGGCGGAGGAAGACAGCTTGCGTTTTTACTTTCTGGGAAGCAACTGGCAGCACCGGGTGGAGCATTACGGAGCGAAGCCAAGTGTGGATCTGGAGGGACCGCTGATTGTCTGAGTTCCGTGCCGCAGAAGTTCCTGACCCCGTGCGTCGCGGATGCGGGTCCGGATCGACACGCGAGCGAGGAGCCTATCCGGAAGAGATCGGTGACGAGCGAACAACGAAAAGCGGGCCCGCCAGAGCCGGAAGCCGAACGCTGTGGACCGCGGGGCATCCTTGTCGGTCCGGGAAAGTGACGACCGATCTCTCGGTTCGTTACGCGAACCTGAATTGCCCAAGCCCATCGGATGAGGTTCGCGGATAAGTGGAACTTGTTCTCTGACAATGAAATAGAGGAAACCAGGACAAATGCGACCACGTCGTGCAGCGGTCGGGAATGCCAGGTTGGCGGAACTGGCATTTTTACCTCTTATCGTGTATGGAGTTAAACAGTGAAGGTCGCCCCTCGCGCGAGGGGCGTGGATTGAAACTGCAGCCAATGCCGCCGGGGCACACGCGATGGCGTCGCCCCTCGCGCGAGGGGCGTGGATTGAAACATTGGCATTCCGTAGCCACCAGGCAGCACAATGGTCGCCCCTCGCGCGAGGGGCGTGGATTGAAACAACGGCGTCGGCGAACGCGCGCTCTGCTCGCGCGCGTCGCCCCTCGCGCGAGGGGAGTGGATTGAAA
>Ga0101944_10004954_pt1 | contig 15748 bp, 6 predicted proteins | sample DewCreD2012metaG_FD_75245 | JGI IMG/M metagenome (GOLD analysis project Ga0101944, IMG submission 75245) | Hot spring sediment bacterial and archeal communities from British Columbia, Canada, to study Microbial Dark Matter (Phase II) - Dewar... ...
CCTGGATGAGAAGAAGAGGTCTGTTGCCATCTTCCTGGCCATCTGTCTTGGCGCAGTGGCACTGGCCACCGAGACTGAACATCTGGGCATCCGGATTCTTCCTGCCCCCGGCCCGGTCAAGGTGGATGGCGTTTTCGATGACTGGGACCTTTCCGGCGGCGTCTTTGTGTGCAGCGACGCAGAAAACCTCCGGGAGAAATTGGCATGCTGGTTTCATCTCATGTACGACAGGGACAATCTCTACATCCTCGCGCGCTGGATAGACGAGACTCCTCTCAGTAATCCCGGGACGGTCAAGGGCAGCTACGGATTTGCCGGCGATTGTCTTCAAGCCAGATTCATCACGCATCCCGGCGAGCCTGAGAAGGAGCGAACCTCACACATCACGGCGTGGAGGGACCGCGACGGACTTGATGTGGTGGATATCGCCTATGGCAAACAGTTCAACGAAGGAGGGCTCAAGGACGCTCAGACCGAAGGAGCCGTTCAGGAATTCCGCGTCAATCAGGACGGACGGGGCTATGTCCAGGAAATCTCCATTCCGTGGAGGCTGCTGATCAAGGGCGACACGGCTCCCCGGGCCGGCGAGGTGATGACGGTCACAGTGGAGCCGAACTTCAACAGTACGGCTGATCTGCGCATCTCCATGAAGGACATCTTCAAACCAGGAGTCCTTCCAGACCGCGTTTTCACTTTCATGGCCAGTTCCTGCTGGGGTCCCGGCACGCTCGAACCTCACGGCGGCCTCGCGCCCCCGCCGGTCAGGCTGTCAGACGGTCGCCAGTTCACGGTGCGCCTCGTGGATGGCGTTCCGACCGTTGACTGGACAGGCCTCATCAAAGCCAGGGAGCTGATCGGTTTTCTGCCGATCCGGCTTGCACTGCCCGGAGACGGCTTTGTGTCTGTGCAGATTGTGAATGCCGAAGGGCTGGTGGTGCGCCAGCTCATGGCTCAAGAGTTCATGACAAAGGGCGAACACGAGATAAAATGGGATGGGTTGACCACGCCGAACTGGCGCCAGCCAGGCGAGCCGGTTCCGGCAGGGAAATACCGGTGGCGCGGCCTGTGGCACAAGGGAATCGGGCTGCGGCTCAAGGGATGGGCGTGTAACGGAGGCAAGGCGCCCTGGGACAGCCCGGACGGCAGGGGGAATTGGGGCGGCGATCACGGGATTCCGGTGGCCTGCGCCAGCGATGGCGAGCGCATTTACCTCGGCTGGTCCGGCGCGGAAGCCGGCAAGGCTCTGCTGGCGGTCGATCCGGAAGGAAACGTGGTGTGGCGATGCAGCCGCGGCGGCATGTCCGGGGCGGAGCTGGTGGCGGCCGCGACCGGCACGGTCTATGCCGTGAATTGGGATGGCGCAGTGTTCCGGGTGGATGCGCGGACCGGCAAATTCACGGATTGGAGCGGATCAGGCAGCACTGATCTTTCGCTGCGGGAAATTCTGGGCGAAGAACCGCGCAAGGACGAAAAGCCGACCGGCCTCTTTGCGTCCGGAGACCGGCTCTATGTGGCGTTCGGCAGTCGGAATCTCATAGTGATCCTCGACGCCGGCAGCGGCCGGCCCCTGAAGCGGCTCAGCGTTGCCGAGCCTTCGGATATGGAGAAGCCCGGCGCTGAACTCATGGTCGTGTCCGAGCACAGGACGGTCATGGCGATCAACGAGGAGACCGGCATGACGCGGCCCTTCGCCTCGTCGGGCTCATGGATCGGAGGTCTGGCCGCGTCCCGCGACGGCACGCTTTTCGTGGGAACACGCGATCCTGACAATCAGATCAAGGTGTTCGACAGTAACGGCCGGGAGCAGAAAGCAATCGGACGGCCGGGCGGTCGGCCGCTGCTCGGCCGGTGGGACCCGACAGGTCTTCGGTTCATCCTGGGCATGGCCCTCGATGGCCGCGGTCAACTCTGGGTCATGGAAGCGGATGCGGTGCCGAAGCGGGTTTCGGTCTGGGATGCTGGCACAGGCGCGTTCGTGCGGGAATTTTTCGGTCCCACGTCATATGGGGCCCTCGGCGGGGCCATCTGCCCGGCCGATCCCACGGTGATGGTCGGGCAGGGATGCGAATGGAAACTGGATGCGCAGACAGGACGCGGCGCCTGCGTGAGCGTGATAACACGCGAGGGAATGGAGAACGCGCGGTTCGGCGTCGGATCCAATGGCCGCGTATATCTGGCTGTGGCAGGGCATTGGGCGTTCAACAATGGGCCGGTGCGCATTTTCGAACGCGTCGGCCAGGGAGAATATCGGCTGAGAACAATGTTCTATTACAGGGCGAAGGATGGTTCAGAACTGACCCAGCCCAGCGGACATGGCAGGAGCCTGGAAGCGGCTGAGACACTGGTCTGGTCGGATGAAAACGATGATCAGACCCGGCAAGCCGGCGAAATAAGCGGGGTGAGCGGCGAACTGCGATTCAGCGGCTGGTACATGTTCATGACCGCTGATCTGACCTTCTACGCGGACAATCGCCAGTACAAGGCGGCGGGATTCACGAAATGCGGCGCGCCGCGCTACGATCTGGCGGCGCCGGTTATCATGCCGGCGGCGGGGCTGGGTTCCGCAGATGGCCGCCTCGTACTTCAATCCGGCGAATACGGAGCCGCTCAATCCTGGTTCCGCTGTTTCGAGATCGCATCGGGCCGGGAGTTGTGGACCTATCCTGACAATTTCGTCGGCGTTCATGGCTCTCACAAGTCATGTCCGCCTGAGGTCGGAATGATCCGAGGCTCCTTCGGCCCCTGCGGGTGCGCGGCTCTTCCTTCTCCGGTGGGCAACATCTGGGTCATTACATCGAATGTCGGGGAATGGCACATTCTGACTGCAGACGGATTCTATCTGACCCGGCTTTTCCAGGGGGATCCGATGAAGGTTCGCTTCCCGGAGGCTGCGGTGCCTGGCGCCATCCTTGATAATGCGCCACCCGGCCTCGGCGGTGAGGATTTTGGCGGTTCGATAACGTTGGCTCAGGACGGCCGGCTGTACCTGCAGGCTGGCAAGACGGGATTCTGGAATGTGGAGGTTGTCGGCCTTGACACGGTCAAAGCGCTGCCTGGCGGCGCTCTCGAAGTCGGCGCGGGCGACATCCCGAAGGCTGAGGAATGCCGGGCGCTTCTTCTCAAGGCTGCGGCCGGACCGCGGCGCATGGCCATTCATCGCGGCACTCCTTCGTTCACAGGGGATCTGGACCGGGATTTTGCAGGAGCCGACATCATCGAATACAGGAAGCTGGAGAATGCCGCTGTCCGCTCGGCCGCAGCGTGGGACGACAAATGCCTTTACCTCGGCTGGGAAGTTCGTGACGAAACGCCTTGGGTCAACGGCGCATCGGCTCCGGAGTTCATGTACACGTCCGGAGATACGGTGGATTTCCAGCTTGGCACAGATGCCAAGGCGGACAGGAACCGGGGAGAGGCTGCGTCGGGAGACCTCAGGCTGTCGCTCGGGAATTTCCAGGGACAGGCCACCGCGGTTCTCTACCGGCCAAAGGGCCGGGAAAAAGCGCCGAAAACATTCTATTCGGGGGTTGTCCGGGAGGGATACACCATGGACTGCGTTCGGATTCTGAAGGACACCCGCATCCATGTCAGTGTGGACGGGGCGGGAAAACGGTACGTGGTTGAAGCGGCCGTGCCTCTGTCGGATTTGGAATTCAAACCCGCGCCGGGGCTGGAACTGCCTGGGGACTTCGGCGTCACTCATGGAGACTCCAGCGGCCGCGACACGGCCTTGCGGACAGCCTGGAGCAACCCGTCCACAGGCATCGTGAATGACGACGTATTCGAACTCAAGATAGAGCCGCGTTACTGGGGCACACTGGCTTTTGAAGAATAGATGGCGATGCGCCAGAGCGCGAACCGAGCTTGCCGAATCGGTCTTGCCGGCGTAGTTTTCTTTTCAGTGCTTGAGGCCTCATTCTGCGTTTAAGAAAATGCGCAGCCGGCAGGTCAGGCATTACCGAGTGACTGACCTGGCCAGGCATGGCAATGGGAGTTCATGCCAATGAAGTCACTGGCATCTCTGGCAATAGCAGCCGCACTTCTGAGCGGATGTCTCCTGGCTGCGGACGCGAACACGAACGCTGCCGGGCAATCCCTGCAGCTCCAACTCGAACTGACCGATGGTTCCCGTATTGTCGGCATTTCGAAACTCGAATCCGTGGCCATACAGACCCCCTACGCCAGAATAGATATCCCTGTGAAGCACATTCGAAGCCTGCAACTCGGAGAGGACCATCGGACCGCCACTATCTTTCTGAAGAATGGAGACAAACTGACCGGCGTCATCAGCCTTGGCGCCATCAATATGCAGACGAGCTTTGGACCTGTTTCTCCAGGCACTGAATACCTGCGAGAGTTTCTGGTGAGGGTTCCAGGCGAACCCCTGCCCGAGCATCTGTGCAAGGGATTGGTGTTGTACTTTCCCTTTGAGCGGGACGAAGGCGACAGGGTGAGCGACGAGAGCGGAAAAGAGAACCACGGCTCGGTTCATGGCGCCAAGTTCACTGGGGAAGGAAAGGCCGGCGGCGCAATGATGTTTGACGGAGCGGACGACTATATTGACGCAGGCAACCAGCCCTCCCTCCAACTCACATCTGACTTCACCCTGGCCGCATGGATCTGGCCGGAGGGGAGGCAGGAAGCTTTTGCTATCATCAGCAAGAGTCATGGTGCTCCGGCACAGAATTGGCGCAGCGTTGAGCTCTTGCTTACTGACGAAGACTTTCTGAATGGCTATTTCTGGAGTGACTCTACAGAGTTTATTGCCGGGTTCGCGAAGGGCAGGAAAATACGTCGCAGGGAATGGACCCATGTGGTGCTGATGCACGACAGCAGTCTGCCCCAGCACCAGATGCGCGCTTTTGTCAACGGCGCGGCCTGTCCCATGGACTTCGGATACAAAACTGTCTCCTCGATTCCAATGGTCCGAAACGTGGCCGAGCCTGTCCGCATCGGCTGCATGCGGCCGGGCAATCACCAGTTCAAGGGCCGCATTGACGAAGTGATGATCTTCAACCGCGTCTTGTCCGAAGACGAGGTGAAAGCCCTCTACGAACTACACAAGTGACGATTGCGGCAAACCTGCCGCATAGCGCATGGCATCCATGCGGCATTTCTTCAATGCCGCCATCCCGCAATCTGCATCAATCGGGAATTCCATGCAAACTGTGCCGTCGAATCCCACCTTGCGCAGGGAGTCCCAGAATCCAGGCCAGTCAATCGTGCCGCAGCCATACGGCAGATGATCGTCATCAACGCCTCCATTGTCCGCAATGTGAACGTACCGCAGCCATGGACCAAGGCAGGCGATCATCAGTTTCATGTTTCCGGCCATGTTTGCATGACCGGTGTCCAGACAAAACCCAATGCGCCTGCCCAGGCCCGACAGGACTGACACGAACTCCCAGGAATCGCTCAGAAGTTCCGAGCATGATCTGTATTCGTAAGGATAATGATTCTCCACGTTCAGGAAAACTCCACGTGATGAGCACAATGGTTCGAGCCGTTCGAGAATACGCCTGACCCTCTCCATTCCGGCCAGCCTGTCAGTCGCTCTTCCTCCATGGCATACAAGTTCCGCGGCGCCAACCCTTTCGGCAAGGTCCAGCCATTGTGCCATCTCACGAAACACGCCTTCTCCGTCCGCAGAAGCAAGATCGCCCCATACGTGCGCAGTGATGACTGCGCCTTGCCCCTTCAGCGCGGTTAGTTCGTCCATGTCCCGCAACGTGCAGTGTCCGCGCTGAAAGGATCTGTGCCAGGAAAACTCTACCCCATCCAGCCCTAATTCAGTACTGGCACGCCTGAGGCAGCCGGCAACATCATCCCACGCGAAATGCAGGGCGCTGGCTACGATCTTCATCCCTGTCCGAGGTCCTATTCAAGAACAAGCGTTCCCCACAGCTCCGGCGCAAGATCCGCCTCGCCGGGAACATCGTTCACCAGACCCGTGCTGCGATTGGACCAATACCTTCTCGATACAGTCATTGTGCCATCTTTGTCTGCTGACAGCACGCCGAAGTCTCCCCGAAGCTTCAATCCTCCGGCAGGCTGGATGCCAAGAACCTTCCACGGAACAGCCGCTTCCACAAAATAGCCACCCGGCAGCGCGCCTGCGGCCACCTGGACATCTGCCTGCCGCTCGACCCTGTCGAAGTAGATCGTCCGCCAGGGCGACGAAAAGGGAATGCGATCCTTTTCCGCAGTGCCCGGCACGATCTTGCGGTAGAGGACTGCCACCGGTTGATCTCCCATTGCGCTGATAAGCAGCCGCAGATTTCCCTCCCCGTTCCGGCTCTCCGCGGGTCCGAGCATCAGGTCAACTGCGTCTCCGGTCTTGAACAGCATCCGGAAATCCTGGCCTGAGTTGCGAATCCTGCCGGCCGGCGCCCATACCCGCCACGCAACGTAAAGGTTTTTCTCGTCATATCTGGCCTCGACCCGGCCGAAGCGCTGACCAGTACCTTCCGCGATTTCCGCCATACCCGCACTGTCGTCAAGAATCCTCCACTCATCAGCCTTGCCGTCAATCACAGCCGCCACCGAAGCCCTGGCCAGGGTATACTCCCGTTTCGGCGCAGTTTCGGCAGCGCGTCTTCTGACGAAGCGTTCGGCCTCGGCGAACTGTTCGGCCGTGTACTCCAGCCTGCCCTCGAACCTCCGAATCGTGTCGAGCCCGCTCACCTGCAGAACCCTTGCGTCCGTGCCGCCCGTAACAAGCCAGACCCTGCCGTCCGCCGTTCTGCAGAAGTTGCCGCCGAAACTTTCTCCGCCGGCTGTGGTTGCATCGAACGGCATGCCTCGCACAGCCTGTACGGGGGTCTCGAACCCGCCCCTCACATCCTTGAAGAGCGACTGTATCCACAGCCCGTCCCATGTGAAGAGATAATTTTCGCCGAGGTTGCCGTTGAGATCGAACACCTCTCCGATCTCCCCTCCGAAGTCTGCTGTTCCCAGCACAGAGGAAGGTCCGATCAGATAGCCCGGGCGCGCCGCACCGGCGGTATGCGAACCGTGAACCGAAACGTGCCTGCTGGGATACGTGCCGAGAATTTCGCCATCAGGACCCACGATCACCAGCGGTGAGCGGTTCATGTAAACCCTCCCGCCGCTTCCTCCCATGATCATACCCTCTCCGCTTCCTCCCGGGCCGATCCTGTTCCTGAACGGCACCACGACGGCAGCGGAAATCCTGTATTCCGGCGCGCCGCACGCGGTCCAACCAACTATCGGCAGTCTGACCACTGACTGACCGTCCTCGCCCGGATAGAAAACCGTCCCATCCGGAGACGGCAACTGACCCCAGTAGTAGGAACGCGCGGGAAGAGAACCGAACTCCATTTCCTCCGGCTGAACGAGGGCGTCGCCATTCCGATCGCACCATATGTAGGCCTGCCCGTCATGATCCCGGAACACTGGATGCTCGTATTTCTTCCACTGTTCGACGCGCGCCTCCTTTGGCCCCGGCACCCTGCCGATATGAGCCACGGAACGCCACTCGCCCTTGTCGCATGTCATCACGTGCACTTCGCCGGCTCCCCGCGCCGTGTCAGTGGCGTAAACATAGGTTCGCCCTTCTGCGACCACACACCTTATGCGGCTGTCCACATAACAGGGAAATATGTCAGCAGGATCTCCCCTGCTGCCCAGCGAATAAACGGGCCTCCATGAGCCGGTCTCAATGTCGAGCTTGTAAACTGTATTGTCGGAAAAGCCCATGCTCGGATCATACGGATTTATGGCTCCGGCTCCTGCATAGGATGTGGTGCCGACGAAATCCCGCACGAATTTTCCATTTCGTTCCCACACGCTGGTGCGTTTCGGATTGTTGTTTTCCTCGGGAACCCATATCCGCCCCTTCGAATCTACCGCTATGCGGCCCGGATTCCTCATGGCCAGGTCGTCGAATCTGCCGTGATTCGGCCGCCCGCCTTTTCTGCCGATTTCACCGGCCGGCTTCCCTGACGGGTCGAAGACCCTGACCTGATGATTCGGATCCCGGAGCGACACGCAGATGAACCCCTCGCTGTCGCACGCAACGCCGTAAGCGCCGTTCAGTCCTGAGGCAATTTCAGTTCCGGCAGACCTGGCCGTGTCCCATCGGAAGAGCCTGCCGCCAGCCGCGATCACGAACGTGCCGTCAGGCGACCAGCATCCGCCTGCAATGCCTTCGGGCAGGTTGCCGATCTCCTGCAGCGAGTCTCCTGTCTTCCCATCGAGAATGACAAGCTTTCTTTGAGACCCCAGAAGCACTGCAAGGCGCCCATCTCTCCATGAAATCGCACGGCATTCGTCAGCCGGGCCTTCCGGAACGATCACCAGGTCGAGTATCGGCTGGCCCTGTTCGTCCCGTCGCTCCCACGGCGCATATTTGCCGTTTTTGGCCTCGCAACGCCAGATGAAGGTCTTGCCCCGCGACCAGTCGCCTTTGACCGGCTCCACGTCCGCCACATAGAGCCACTGGTCTCCCAGCGCCAGAGCCACATTGATGCCGTAAAGCCGACTGTGCGCGCCCCACTGCCGCTGACCTTCCAGGTCGCACACGATGATGTTCTTTCCGGCCTCGCCCATCGGGCACGAAAGAGCAACCAAACCGCCCCCCGCGGCGGCCGCCCGCGGCGAAGTGTGATCCGCATAGAAAGCGCCCTTTCCGTCAGGGGTTTCCCACGTGGGATTACCTGGATTTGCGAAGGAAAAAATCCAGTTCACGTGTATTCCATCGTGATAAATGCCCTTCATAACGTAAGTTCCAGGCGGCACAGGTTTTCCGTCGTCGTCCAGGCCGTCCCATCGCTCGACGTTTCTCCCTTTCTGTCTCGGCTGCGCGGCGATCAGGTTCCTGATGCGGCGTCCGTCCGTCGAGTTGATCGCAAGCGTCACTCTTGCGTCTTTCGGGATCTCATAGCTTATCTCCACAGGTCCATCCGGACCTTCGGCTTTAAGAGCTTTCATGTAAGGAGGCTCTGGCAGTTTGAGATTTCCCTTCGGCTCGAGCTGCACCTTTCCCCATGCGTTGATAGCGGTCCAGAAAAACTCCCGGTTGTTCGCGGATTCGTCCAGATTGTCCGCATATCTGTGCACAGGCCAATCGCCTTCTCCCCATAGCAGTTCGATTCCGCACTGAAAGCTGTCGCCCGCCCTGTACTTCCGTTCCAGAGTGAACAGCCGCCACGGCAGCTTGATCTCCTGCACATATCCCCTGCCGTCCGCGTCCTTCAGAAAGGCCATCTCGGCCCCGCCCATGAGCTTCCACCCCTCGACTCTGAACAGGTTCGTGGAACCGCCTCCGAACGGCTCGGTCATGCTCTTTCCATAATCGAGGTTGATCATCGGCTCGCCGCTCTCCGCGTGATACCACATGGTCGCGTGCGTTATCCTGTCGGTCCTCAGACGCAGTTGCACGCAGTCGCCGGCCCAGCCGCGGTGCGACATGAATCTCGGATGATGGCTGTTCCCCATCGGCACAGGATCCTTCCAGTGAATGCCGACATAGAGGTTCTCATCGTCGTACATCATCGCGACCTCGCCGCTGTAAACATCGCGAAGCGAGGCGAGGTCGTAGCAGATCAGAATCCTGCCGGAGAGATCCCATTCATCCAGTTTCCCGTCTATCACCACTTTTTTCGGCGCAGGCACCGCGTGAATTCCGCGATTGTCCGTCTGCTGGCCGACCGCCACTGCCGCAAGAAACGACCCCGACACAATTGCCGCAAGTACGCATTTCATTATCCAGACCCTCCTTTAGAGTGGTGTATCATCCATCACCTTCATATTTATGTATCATCGCCATGTCAAGCCGCATTCACTCCCTGAGTGCGGCGTCCAGCCATTCAAGCATTCCGGCTCCGTGAAGCGGCGAATCGTGATTTCCACCATCAATCTCCACATACGCCAGGTTATCCTTCCCCGCCAGCCTCTTCAGAAGCCCCCTCGACTGCTCAACCGGTATGACTTCGTCGCCGGTCGCGTGCGACAGAAACATCGGCATCATCAGACGATCTGCCAGAGCCGTCACGCAATGAGCCGCATACCTGTCGGAGACCAATTCCGGCGGTCCCCCGTAGGCCAGTTCGATGGCATCCCGAATCTCATCGCGAACACCGCCGGGATGCGCACGACACCACAAGCAATAGGAGGCAATGTCCGTCGCCGGACACAGAGCGACGACAAGGGCAACGTCTTCGGGATGCAGGGCCGCATAGATGAGATTGCCAGCTCCGCCCATCGAACCGGAAACGAAGCAGAATTTGCATGCGCCATACTCGCTTCGCACAACATTCAACAGATCTCCCAGGTCCGCAGCAGCCTCCGGGCACATCCACGCGTTTCCGCGCAGATTCGGCGACAGGATGCCGAGCCCAAGCTCAAGGTAACGCGGAAGCCACATGGCACGAAGGTCCGGACGTGTGAACAACTGGTCGCCCCCGGATCCGTGGCCATGCAGATGTACAATCCACGTTCGGCCCTTGGCTGGCGGCATGGCAAGCGCCCAGTCGTTCAGGCCATCCAGTCTGCTGGCATAAGAGAGTCTTTCGACACCGCCGGGCGAATCCGGATGGTTCCATGCCTCTTTGGATATTCTCAACCCAGCGCCTGCAGAACCGCAGCAGCCTCCGGTGCGCAGACGGGTGCTTATTGCGGCGTACATTCGAGCCAGAATTTCGCGGTCTTCGACACTCTTCAGCCGCGAAATGCCTCTGCGATAGATCTGCCGCGCCCTCCCCGCATCCCTGAGATTCACTATGGCAATGTCAATCATCTCCACATAGGGCTTCACTTCGTCAGGATACTCCTCTGAGATTTTCTCGAATCCTCGCATGGCCTCCTCGTACATCCCCCTGGCGCGCATTGCCTGCGGAATGCTGTAAACCGGAGGAGGTCTGTCGAATCTTTCCCCCGGCCAGAACAATGAGCCCCAAGGCTCAGCTGCGAGCCGCGCAAGCGGAGGTGCCAGAATCACGGCAGCGGCCACAAGACATGCCATTCCCACGAGAAGCTGCCAGACAGCCGCCCAGCCGCCTTCTGCGCTTGCCAGCAACTGCCATCCCACCAAATACACCGCTACGGCCGGAACCGAACGCTTCGCAAGCGAAAGGAAGATATCGCGATAGTTGTTCATCCCGAATTCCTCCTTCGAACGCAGATTTTGCGATCGGCCCGAGTGCGGCGGATGCAGGCCGCCGGAAACCTGCAGCGTGAATAAAAGCGGCCGGCGGTTCGTCCTTTGCGCGCCCCAAAAAAATCGCAAGACGGGTTCATTCTGAAGCCTTGTCAACAGCGCCCGGACACGCCGGTTCCATGCATCCGGAGAATTTTCCTGATTTCATGCTCAAGCCCGCCGGCAATCCTGGCGAACCCCAGATCGTTCGGATGGACTCCATCAACAGTGCATTCGTCGAAGTCAGCGCCCAAGAGACGCGATCCGTCCTGGAAATAGACCGCCTTGTCGCCCCGGTCCCGGAGGCCAGCCACAAGACGGGACTGCATATCCCGGCTTCTCTCCCTTGCCGCAAGCCAATCCTCGTGGGTGATGTCCGAAGAAAAAGCGATGCGTGAGACCACAAGAATCGGCGCTGCCGGATGTCTGCGACGGAGAATCCGTATGGCTTGCGGCAGAGTTTCAGCGAGCCCTTCACCTGCGTTGGCCTCGTAGTCCAGGACAAAGAGCATGGGATCGGGAACGCCTCCCACCTGTTCCACAACCTCGGGTTCGCCTTTCCCGCTGCCTGAAAATCCGAGATTGATCACCTCCAGATTCAGCCGCCGGCTGAGAATGTTGGTGTAAGCCATGCCGGGCCGGGAAGCGCATCCGCCCTGCGTTATGGAGGTGCCGTATATCACGATCCTCCCGTTCGCCGCCCAGGCTGGAGGTGGCTGGATTTCTGCGCCAGGCATCAGACCGATCTGCACCCGCCTGACGCCCTGGTAAAGCGGAAAGTTCAGAGTGAAACAGCGCATTTCGCTTTTCGGATGGTCGAAAAGAAGCGTCTCGTAAACAATCTGCGAATGGTCGTATTTGGTCACGCTGTGAAACCGCTGAAGGAAAGGCTCACCCACGTAGAGATCGAAACCGCACTGACCGGTCGCCGGCATGTGATTCATGTTCGCCCTGCCGGAGAGTTCGACTCTCACCGCAACCCGCTTTGAGTCGCTCCGAAATGCCGCCTGACCGCCGGCGGTGCAGTTGGCAAGCGCATGCACCGCATCGGGCAGCCGGACCGGCGGATTGGCCGGCAAACGGCGGTAGGCGCGGTCCTGCTCATACCAGGCAAAACCCGCCAGACGGAAGGGAGGAGACCCCGGTTCGTGCCACGACATCGGATCCCCGCTTCCGCTCACTGGAGCCATCAGTTTGTCAAATTCCACAATCTTCATCCATTCCCCTTCCTTTTGCGCAGCCTGGCTGCTCTGCCCACCCGAACCATGCGTCAGACCCGTTCCCTTCTCAATGCGGATTCTTGACTCGAGAAATGACCGGATCCAAGCCAGGCGTCGCGCGCCATGTATCTCCCGAACTCTGGCCAATCGCTCAATCAGGGTTCAAGCCTTTTCCGTAAGCCGAGCTCCGGAAAGGCGCCGCCAATGTCCTCGCATTCCGATGCCTCATCAACAGCAATCTGTTCGATCAGTTCTGCATGGGCCTGGAATGCCTGCCGCTTGACTCATACATCACCAAATTTGACTTACACCAGCCTGGGCAGGTCGCAGGCTCCGGGTTGCTCGCCGTGTTTCCCGGTATGATGTACAAACCGGCCGTTTGCGGATGCAAGATGCGGGTTTTGCTGGAAAGGTGCGCGTACTCTGGGGTATGGATGCTGTCCGATGCGCCGACAGCACGCAGAACAGCCGAAGATCACGACGTTTTTCCGGGCGTCTGGGCGGAAGGGAAAGGACAACCGAGCATGAAACACCGAATGGACCTCAGGGGTGTTCCAATAGTGGCCGGATGCAGGCCCTCTGCGACCATCAAAACAGCGGCCATGGAACTTGCGCGGTTCCTGCATCTGCTCTCAGGAATCCCAAGCCCTGTGGTGCCTGACCTGCCGAGCCGGGGGCCGGCCATTGTGCTCGACCCAAAAACCGCGAACCGTTTCAGCCCTGCCGGCCATGGCTCAAAGCCGCACGAACAGTCGTACCGTGTCCGCGCATTGAGGCGCGGCAGGGATCCTGTCCTCGTCATCTGCTCGCCCAGCCCTGTCGGAATCCTGTACGGCGTTTACGCCGTTCTCGAGGAACTCGGAATGGGATTCTATGCTGGCGGCGAAACCTATCCCGATCTTCCGGCCGACATTTCCATTCCTGCGACACTTGACATTTCCGCCTCGCCTGCCTTCCGGGTGCGGGGCAACATGCTGCACTACAATTTCCTTTGCGGCTGCACAACGTGGGGCCTGGACGATTACAAGTTCTACTTCGACCAGCTCGCCCGCATGAGGTGCAACATGCTTCTGATGCACTGGTACGACAACGAGCCTGGCGCCGCCGGGCACTTGCATGGAGAGTATTTCGCCGGCGGCCGGACACCAAGCACCCTCACAAAGCCATGGGGCGCCACAGCCGCCCTGAGAACGTCCCAGTTCTCGTTCGGAACCTCAAAGTTCTTCGATGAGGAAGTTTTCACCTCGCCGGCCGGCGAGGATCTCCCGGACCTGCTGACCGAGATAAAACGCTCGGAAGCCGTGTTCGACAATGCCTGCGCCTTCGCGCGGGACGTCGGGATTCATATCGCCGCCGGTTTCGAAGCGCCACGCGCCGATCCGACCGACCGGACCGTCCGCGAGAAATTCGAAGCCCGACTGCGCCAGTTCATCGAAAAATATCCGCACATCACTCATTTCGCCCTCTGGCAGCACGAGAGCGGCGGCTGCGTGGGATCCCCCCCGCCGCCGGCAGGATCGGACGCTGCCCGGCTCATGAGACAGCGGGCCGGCCTTTTCTCCTATCTCGGAAACGATCAAAGAGTATGGGAGGCGATACGTTTCGGACGGTTCGCCGAGATTGCGCTGCAAATTCTGGAAAAGGAGGCGGCCGGTCTGCGGCTCGTTCTGGTCGGATGGGGCGGCGACCGATGGATGCGGTTTGCGGACATGTGCCTGGGTTATGACCGCATACTTCCCCAGCAGGTCGCTTTTACATGCCATGACAACATTGACGCCTCGATGGGACCGACTGTGAGCGAGGCATGGGGCAAGCTTCCAGCCGGTCGAGAGCGCTGGGCCATGCCGTGGGTTGAGGGCGACATAGACGATTGCCACGTGAGGCAGCCACACGTGGAATCCCTGGGACTGCTGGCCTCTGACGCTCTCGCCAAAGGATGCCAGGGGCTGCTGACCCTGCAGTGGCGCACCCGGGACGTGGAGGAGGAAACCGGCTACATCGCCAGATTCGCCTGGGACACATCCCTTACCCCGGACAGATTCTACCGCCTGCTTGCGCGACACGCTTTCGGCCGCGATCAGGAAAAACGGATGGCGCGCCATATCGCAACGCTCCAACGCCTGGGCGCCAGGTGGACAGGCGTGCGCGGCACATGCGAGTGCGGCGCAATGAAGTGGACAGGTTGGACTCCTCATTTTCCGTTTGAAGCCGATGACGCGGCTCTCGACTATCTAATTCCTAAATTCGCCGAACTGGAGGACGCCCTCGCAGAGGTGCCCCGCGCAGCGGATTCCGAAGCCGCTTTTCACCTTATATCAGGCGCGTCCGCCGGTGCCGCTTCGCAGCGGGACGAATCCAGACCGGGCGTGGCACAGGTGAAAAAGCTGAAGGAACGGCTGCTGGAACTCAGGGGCCGCGACGAAGCCGAAATCCGAGCCGGTCTGCGGGCCATCGAGGAAGAGCTCTACTCGATCAGGCCCGGCCTTGTCTCATTTGGCATGACAAGCCGGTCCTATCACGCAATAGACGGGCTGCTCATCGCCATGCATCATGTCTGGCGCAACGCCGGGGCAAGGAAACATTTTCGCATACTGCGCCGAATCCGGCGCGATCTCGAAGACCTGCGCAGCGCTTACCTGCGGCAGAAGCGGCATGAACGGCTGGAACGACTCGATTATCTTGCCAACACGATGGATTTTGCCGTGAACTACGACCGAACCGTCATGTTGCTGGCCGACAACGAATCAGTGGACCGCGCCCTGGTCAGGGCCGGAGAGCTTTCAGCAGCCGGAGACGCTGAACGTGCCTCGGAAGTCGCGGCGGCCGCCTACTCCGAGCTTGTCTCGGCGGGTATGAAGGAAGCTATCGAAGCATTCACTCGCAAACTCACAACGCGATGCGATTTTGGAACGCTCGCCACTCTCAACGTTAAACCGCTGCCGCTGTATTGGGACACCCTCGGAAAGCTTGAGCAGTACATGACCGCCGCCCCCCCGCGCGATCTCACAGCCGTCGGCAAGGATGAGGAAGTGTGGCTTTCATGGAAACCGGCGCCCCGCGCAGCGGCCGGCCCGACGGGTCGACGACCTGGACAATCAACTCGCTCTGGCGGTGCTTGGCGATGTTCGGCAACACCGTCTCGCGGAAGAACCGGTCGCGCGCCGCTGCGTCGTCAGCATCGATCGCGGCATCCGCCGCGGGCACGGGGAGATACTCGGACCACTCGGGGTTGCGATAGAGCCGGACCAGATCGCCGCGCCAGCGGCTCGGCAACACGACGTGGGTGGCGCCGAACCGCCGGCAGAGTCCGCGAATGATCGGGGCTTCGAGACTGTCGAGAGGCCGTCCCGGCGCCAGCAGATGGGCGCCG
>Ga0101944_10004955_pt1 | contig 15747 bp, 16 predicted proteins | sample DewCreD2012metaG_FD_75245 | JGI IMG/M metagenome (GOLD analysis project Ga0101944, IMG submission 75245) | Hot spring sediment bacterial and archeal communities from British Columbia, Canada, to study Microbial Dark Matter (Phase II) - Dewar... ...
TGATCCTAATTTATTAGCCGAGATTTTCCAGCAAATCGCCCGTTTAGGCGCGATTCACCCGGTTTCTCAACCGGTTTCTAGCCAGTGATTGGCGAAGGTATTGTAGAGGACACCGATTTCGCTGATATTAAAAACCAAATCTGTGTAATCTGCGAAATCTGTGGACGAATCCCGCCAGAAACGGGAGAGCCTTTTTTGTCTGTTGTGATTGCGGTTTTGCGCTTTGCTGGGCTAATTGGCTTGCGGTGACTCATGCTAAAATTACCTATCGCCACTACGGGAGAAGTTCATCATGGTCGAACTGGTTGGGGACGGCAAATACGACTCGAACGGCAAGCGCGTTGCCCCTTTGCGCCTGAAACTACCTTTTCAAACCGTCGAAACGGTTAACGAAAGCGCCCAACAGCGCCCTTTCGATAATTCGACCAACAAGGAACCAAGCCATTGAATGATAGAATTACGCAAAACCATAAAGGCAGTTCCCACGCAGCCAAGAAATAATTTCCCCCAAAATTTCTGGAGAAAACAATGACCACAAAGTTCACCCGCACGTTAGGCCGTTCCAATATAACCATCAGTGCTCTTGGGATGGGCTGCTGGGCCATCGGCGGCCCATTTTGGGCTGGCGAGACCCCTCTCGGCTGGGGCGAAGTAGACGACTCAGAATCCACGCGCGCCATTCATGCAGCCATAGCAATGGGCGTGACCTTTTTCGATACCGCCAACGTCTACGGCGCGGGTCACAGCGAAATCGTCTTGGGCAAAGCACTGGCCGGACGCCGTGACCAGGTGGTGATTGCCACCAAATTCAACGCCGTATTCGACGAAACCACCCGCCAGGTAACCGGCAGCGATTCCACGCCAGCAGGCATTCGAAACGCCTGCGAAGATTCTTTGCGCCGGCTGCAAACGGATTACATCGACTTGTACCAATTCCACGATAACGGGTTCCCGCCTGAGAAAGCCGGGCCAATCCGTAACGCGCTGGAACAACTATTGGCCGATGGGAAAATCCGCGCCTATGGCTGGAGCACAGATTTCCCCGCCAGCGCCGAGTTTTTTGCGCGCGGCGAACACTGCGCCGCCATTCAGGCTGAGTTGAACGTACTGGACGATAATCCCGCCATTGTTGCCCTATGCGAAAAACATAACCTGGGGCTTATCAACCGCGGCCCGTTGGCAATGGGTCTGCTGACCGGCAAGTATGTGGGCGGCCTCAAACCATCCAGCGACGATGTGCGCGGTGAAAAAAGCCCTGAATGGATGAAATACTTCATCAATGGGCAGCCCAGTCCCGAATATTCCAAAAAGGTGGGAGCAGTGCGCGAAATCCTGTCTAGCGGTGGGCGCACCCTGGCGCAGGGCGCGCTAGCCTGGCTGTGGGCGCGCAGCCCCCAAACCATCCCCATCCCCGGCTTCCGCACCGTTAAACAGGTGGAAGAAAATGCCCGGGCAATGGAGTTTGGCCCGCTGACAAAAGAGCAATTCCTGGAAATCGAGAAACTCCTGGGGCGAGACGCGCCCCGCCAGTAAAAAAACAAAACCTCGAAACGCGCAACTCCTGATTTTCGGAGAGCCTGCCATGAATTCTTACCGCAAAGAACTCTGGTTCAACGTCCCGACCCGGCGCGGCTTCATCAACATCACCCCGCAAGTTGAAACCTGCCTGCGCGAAAGCGGCATCCGCGACGGATTCTGCCTGGTAAACGCCATGCATATCACTGCCTCGGTCTTTATCAACGACGATGAGAGCGGCCTGCATCACGATTACGAAGTGTGGCTGGAACAACTGGCCCCGCACGAGCCGCTCGGCCAGTACTGGCACAACCGCACCGGCGAAGACAACGCCGACGCGCATCTCAAACGCCAGGTGATGGGGCGCGAGGTGGTGGTGGCTGTCACCAATGGCAAACTCGATTTCGGCCCCTGGGAGCAGATTTTCTACGGCGAGTTCGATGGCCGCCGCCAGAAGCGGGTGTTGGTCAAAATTATCGGAGAGTGAGGAGGCCCCATGACTGAGCAGAAATCCGGCGCGCAAATCAGCACGAAAGCCTTCATCCAGGCCGTCCTCATCATTTTCGCCCTGATGATGGTTTCAGGCATCCTGACGCAGGTGATCCCCGCCGGGGAATACACCCGCATCGAAGTCGACGGGCGCGAGGCCATCGACCCGGCCTCCTTCCGCTTTGTCGAACGCCCCAATTATCCCGCCTGGCGCTGGTTCACGGCCCCCTTCGAAGTGCTGGTGACGCCCGACGGCCTGACGAAAGTCCTCCCCATCATCGTCTTCATCCTGCTGGTCGGCACGGCCTTCGGCATCATGGACCGCAGCGGCATCCTCAAGGCGGTCATCTCGCGCATCGTCAAGGCCTTTGGCGGGCGCAAATATGTCTTGCTGCTGGTCATCACCTTCTTCTTCATGGCGTTGGGGACCTTTTTCGGCATTTTCGAAGAAGTCATCCCGCTCGTGCCGCTCATGATTGGGCTGGCCTACTTCCTCGGCTGGGACTCGCTGACCGGGCTGGGTATGTCGGTGCTGGCGACCAATGTCGGCTTTTCGACGGCCGTCTTCAACCCTTTCACCATTGGCATCGCCCACCAACTTTCCGGTTTGCCGCTCTACTCTGGCGCAGGGCCGCGCCTGGTCTTGTTCGTTGTTGTGTACATCATCCTGGCGATTTTCATTACCCAATACGCCCGCAAAATCGACCGGCGTCCCGAAGCCTCGCTTGTTTATCACGAAGACCAGGCCGAGAAGGCCAAATACGGCAGTTTCCAGGTTGATGACGCCTTCGACAGCGACCCGCGCATGAAGCGCGGCGCGATTTTCCTGGGAATTTTCTTTGCCCTGATCCTGGGCGTGCTGGTGGCCCTGCCGGTTGTGCCGCTGCTGCGCGATATTGCCCTGCCCCTCACCGGCCTCTTGTTCGTCATCGGCGGCATCGGCGCCGGTCTCATCTCTGGGGCCGGCCGGAACGCCTGGAAAGCCGCCTGGGACGGCTTCGTTGGCATCCTGCCCGCCGTCCCCTTGCTGATGATGGCCGCCAGCGTCAAGCACATCATCGCCACCGGCGGGATTCTCGATACCGTTCTGCACTGGGCCAACAACGCCCTGGCAGGCACCACCCCCTTCGCTGCCACGTTGATGATTTACGCCCTGACGCTGGTCCTCGAACTGTTCATCACCTCCGGCTCGGCCAAAGCCTTCCTTCTAATTCCCATCATCATGCCGTTGGCCGACCTGGTGGGCGTCAACCGCCAAATTGCCGTCAGCGCCTACACCTTCGGCGACGGCTTCTCGAACATGGCCTACCCCACCAACGCCGCCCTGCTGATTACCCTCAGCCTGACCGTCATCCCCTATCCCAAATGGCTGCGCTGGGTGCTGGGATTGTGGTTCTGGGTCATCCTCGCTACCGTCATCTTTCTCGCCATTGCCGTTGCCACCAACTACGGCCCCTTTTAGAGTATGGCGACCATCCCCGACTCTTACGAACACTCCCGCCAACGCTTCCGCGCCCGGCTGGATTCGATTCGTCCACTGTGGCCGGACTCCCGCTTAACGAGCATCCCCCAACCCTGGGAAGATGACCTGACGACCGATGTTCTCCTGGCTGATTCGCTGGTCGCGCGCGAGAGATTAATCGTCCTCTCCAGCGGCCTGCACGGCATCGAGGGCTATCTCGGCTCCGCCCTGCTCGAATTGTTTTTTGAGGAATACCTGAACCGCCTCGACCCTCGAACGACCGGCTTGCTGCTCATTCATGCCATCAACCCCTGGGGCATGAAGCACTGGCAGCGCAACAATCCCGAAAATGTAGATTTGAACCGCAACTTCATCGAGGATGAGTTTTCCTCCCTGTTGCGCTTCAACGCCGATTATCCTGCGCTCTCGTCCTTTCTCAATCCGCAAAGGCTGCTTGGTAATCTTGGGGCAGAAAAAATCCGCTTCGCCGCTCGAACCGTCCAAAAACTGCTGACCTTCGGTCCGCGCCGCATCCGCGAGGCATCGTTAATGGGACAGTACCACCAGCCGGAAGGCATCTACTTTGGCGGAGCCGCGCTCCAGCCCGAGACGAAGGCCATGATGGAGTTATACCGCTCCGCCTTCGTCGGGTACAAACAAATCATCCACCTCGACATGCACACCGGCTACGGGCCGCGCGACCAGATGACGCTGGTCACTTCGCCGCACGAAACGATGACCGCCGCTGAGACTGCCGCCCGTTATGGAACGCCGCGCGTCGCCGCCGCTAACCCTGACGAGTTTTACACGATGAAAGGCGACATGACCGATTGGGAATACCAACTCGTCAAAAGGGAATTTCCCGGCGCCAAGTTCTTCGGCGCGGCTTGCGAATTCGGCACCTTTGGCGAATCCATCCTGGCCGGGGCGCGCAGCCTGCGGATTACGATTTTCAAGAACCAGCTCAACCAGCACGGCGCAAGCGCAAAAACCGCCGCCTGGGTGGAGAATGAATACCGCGAACTGTATCTGCCCGCCGAAGCAGCCTGGTTCGAAAAAGCCCTGGCCGACGCCCGCCAGACTTTCGATGGAATTTTTGGGTAACGTGGAGTCCAAAATCTCCCGATTTTGGCCGAAGTCAAGAGACTTTGGACTGCGTCACCAATGATACAATACCCCCATGAACGAATCCGCGCTCATTCACGACGCCCAACATGGCGACTTGGAGGCCTTCAACCGGCTGGTGCTGGCCTACCAGGACGCGCTCTATAACACCGCCCTGCGCATTTTGGGCGACGAAGAGCAAGCCGCTGACGCCACGCAGGAAGCCTTCATCTCTGCCTTCCGCGCCATTAACAGTTACCGCGGCGGCTCGTTCAAGGCCTGGCTGCTGCGCACCGTCACCAATGCCTGTTACGACGAACTGCGCCGTCAAAAACGCCGCCCCACCACCCCGCTCGAACCCGAAAACGACGACGACGAGGAAATCGAATCGCCGCGCTGGCTGGCCGATGGTTCGATGAGTCCCGAAGAAAAATTCGAGGCCGCTGAGCTAGAACACGCCATCCAACACTGCCTCGAAGCCCTGCCAACCGACTTCCGCGCTGTGGTGGTGCTGGCCGATGTGCAGGGCATGGATTACGCCGAGGTGGCCGCTGCCGTGCGCAGCCCGCTCGGCACGGTCAAGAGCCGCATAGCGCGCGCCCGTCTGCGCCTGCGCGAATGCCTGCAAGACTTTTGGGAACTTTTACCGGCTGCCTTCCGTCTGGAAAGTGAGGCCGCGCTATGACTACTCCTTCTTTCCGTGACGTTGAACAAATTTCCACCTTCCTGGATGGGAAACTCCCCCCGGAAGAAGCCGCGCGCCTGCAAATGCGCATCGTCGCTGACCCGGAATTGGCCTCCATTTACCGGCAACTTTCCCAAACCCGGACCCTGCTGCGCAAACTCCCGGCCCGGCGCGCGCCGCGCAACTTTACCCTCACGCCCCAAATGGCCGGGGTCAAGGCCCCCACCCCGCGCAGTTTCCCGCTTTTCCGCTTTGCATCGGCTTTTGCCAGCCTGCTTCTCATGTTGACTTTTGTCGCCAACGGACTTGGGCAACTGGCGGCCAATGCTCCCGCTGCTGCGCCTGCCTACGGCATGGGAGGCGGCCCGATGACCGAAGCCATGGAACAGCCTGCCGCGCCAGCACCACGCCCGCAATCCGGTGGAGGCGGCGAGGGTGAGATTCCCAATCTGACCGCCCCCTCTGAGACCGCCGAAGATTCTGCTGCCCCAACCGAAGAATCCATGCGCAGCCTGGCGGTAGAATCCACCCAAACGGTGGAAGAACTGCCCGCTGCCAAAATGGGCGGGGAAGAGTACTCGACGCGGGAAATACCCCAAGCCCCTGTGGGCGAACCTTTCAGGGTTCCCGGCTGGCTGCAACTTGCTTTACTGGTCACGGCCTTGCTGGCCGGCGGCGCGGCCTGGTTCATAAACTGGCAAGCGCAGGCTCGTTTTGGGCGAAAAAGCAAGAAATAGAGAACGTCCCCAAGGCTGCTTCCGCCGCAACGTTCGTCCTAAAAAGTCTTCGAGACGATAGTTTGAAGAAAATTGGCTCTCCCCTTTCTGACGGGATTCGTCCACAGATTTCGCAGATTACACAGATTTTGTTTTTAAAATCTGCGAAATCTGCGTCATCTGTGGATAGATTCTTACTTCTTCCCGTTAAAGACGATAGAGCCAGAAAATTACATCCAAAATGAGAGCGGAAGATATCAAATACTGCCCACGCTGCGCTGCGCCGGTCGTTCTGATGGTCAAATTTGACCGCGAACGACCGGTTTGTCCATCCTGTGGCTGGATTTTTTTCGCCGACCCAAAAGTGGCCGCTGCCGTGCTGGTGGAAGACAATGGGCGCGTTCTTCTGGTGCGGCGGGTCAACGAACCCCATCGCGGATTGTGGACTCTCCCAGCAGGCTTTGTCAATGCCGATGAAGACCCCGCCGAAGCCGCCGCGCGCGAATGCCTGGAAGAGACTGGTCTCGAAGTGGCGTTATGCGGAATCATCGAGATTCGTCACGGTAGGGAACACCCCCGAGGCGCTGATTTCGTTATCTTTTACCGGGGGCAGGTGACAGGGGGGACTCTCCATGCGGGCGATGACGCTGACGCCGCCGAGTGGTTCGCGCGCGGCGACCTGCCCAGCCTGGCGTTCCAATCCACAAAATATATCCTGGCCCGCTACTGAACGCTCCACTTGCCTGAAGTGCTACAATAACGTCAGTTCGGGATAAGAATCCTCATCTAAATTTTATGGTTTTCCTCGCGCAAAATCGCAAAGTGCGCAAAGAAAATAAAAAACTTGGCGGTCTTTGCGGCTTTGCGTGAAAAATTTTAGCGAAATCAGGCTCGGCATCTTTATCCCGAATTCACGTTACAATAGAAAGTGGAGGTACTTATGGCTGCAATTGCTGAAATTCGCCCTTCGCCGATTGCCGGGACCTGGTACCAGTCGAACCCGGAGATTCTCGCGCGCATGGTGGATGGTTTCATGAATCATGCCGTGCTGCCCGAACTGCATGGCGAGCCGCTGGCGGTGGTTGCGCCGCACGCCGGGCATATCTATTCGGGGCCGGTGGCTGGCTATGCTTTTGCTGCTGTTCGCCAAACGTCTCCCGAGGTGGTGGTCGTCGTTTCTCCCATGCACCATCCTTATCCATATTCCCTGCTGACAACCGCGCACGCCGCTTATGGCACGCCGTTGGGCGAACTGCGGGTCAATCGTGACCTGGTTCATGATTTGGACATAAAACTAATGCAAAGCCTGGGATTTGGACTGACCCCGGTCGCCAACGACCCCGAACATTCGCTCGAAATCGAACTCCCCTTCATCCAGCGCGCCATTAAATCGGCATTTACTCTGTTGCCGGTGATGGTGCGCACCCAGGACCGGGAAACCTGCCGCATCCTGGGCGAGTACCTGGCCGAAATCCTGACCGACAGGAACGCCTTGCTGGTGGCCTCGACCGACCTTTCGCATTTTCATAACGCCGAAACCGCCACCCGGCTCGACCAGGCCATGCTGGAGCAGGTGGAGGCCTTTTCGCCGGAGGGTTTGTTCGAGGTCGAGGAGCAGGGCAAAGGGGAGGCCTGCGGGCTGGGCGCGCTGGCCGCGGTATTATGGGCGGCCAAAGCCCTGGGCGGGCAAACAGTCAAGGTGCTGCATCACGCTACTTCTGGTGATGTGACCGGTGATACGCGCAGCGTGGTTGGGTATGGGGCAGCCATGGTGCTAAAATCGTAATGCGACATTGATTGCAAAAAAACAAAAACGCGCAAGGACTACTCTACGGGAGAGTGTTGCGCGCTTTTTGGTTCATTACAGCGCCGAGGCCGTTTCCTGCCTTTGCGGCATGGCCGCGTTCAGGAGGATGATTTGAGCAAGTCCTGGTATTCCAGGTTGCGGTCGAGGTAGCCGTTGATGAACCAGCAGGTCGAAACGACTTTCAGCCCATTGGCGCGGGCGTAATCCAAACCGGCGCGGGCCAGTTTGCTGCCCAGCCCTTTCCCTTCCAGTTCGGCTGGGACGCCGGTATGGGTAAAAGTAATGACACCTGCATTGAGGGTGTAGTCGAGTTCGGCCAGGTGGTCTCCGATTCGGATTTCAAACCGGTTGCGGTCAGGGTTATGCTGGACGGTTAGTTCTGCGGTCATCATAATTTTTTCTCCAACGAATAAACTGTAAAACCTGTTGGGTTTGGGTAAAAAACCCGCAAGGGATGAAAAAGATACGCGCGCTTATGGCAATTTCTACCCATGCTGTCCGATTTTACAAGAATTACTATACTCCCAAAGAACGGGTTTGGCATGACCCAAACGGGTTAACTTTCGACTGGGTAGAAGCACAATCCGGCTGTGCCAGGGCCGGTATGCACCGCCAGGGCCGGAGAGAGTTCCGCAATCAATGATTCGACGACATTGACCCGCTCTTCGACCATTGCCTTGAGTTTTTCAATCTCTTCAATTGCTCCTGCGTGAACATACGCCACCCGCGCTTTGCCCTGCCCGACCGCTTCGGCCACATAATTGGTCATGTCGGTGTATGCCTGCAAGCGTGAGCGGGCTTTTCCCAGGGCAACAATCACCCCGTCTTTCATCCCAATCAGCGGCTTGATGTTGAGAAGGGTGCCGACCAGGCTTTGCGCCAGGCCAATGCGCCCGCCCAGGTACAGGTATTTGAGCGTGTCGGCGGTTTGCACCATTTGGGTAATCGGAATCATGCGCCGCACCCTGGCAGTGATTTCAGCCAGGTTCGCGCCTGCCAGTGCCGAGCGGGCAGCCTCGATGACCATCCAGCCCTGGCACAGCGAGACGTTCTGGGTGTCGATAACTTCAATGCTTACATCAGGATGCAGCTCGACCATCATCGACTGGGCGACAGTGGCCGCCTGGTACGCGCCGGAGCCGCGCGAAGTCATGTGGATGCTGATGATTTGCTTGAAACCCTCGGCAATCAGGCCCCGGTACATTTCCAGGTAATCGCCAGGGCCGGGGCTGGCAGTGGTAGGCAATTGCGCGGCGGTGGGCAGCCAGCGCAGGAATTCCTCGCGCTGGATGGTGACCAGGTCGCGCAATACTTCCTGTCCGCGATGGATATAGTAAGCCACGGTATGGATATTCAGCTGGCTTATCAACGATTCTGGAATGCTGGCGCAACTATCCGTAACGACTGCGACTTGGGATGACATGACGGGCTCCTGAATGTGAAAGTAGGTACGATGCTATTGTACTCATTTTTTGGGCGGTTTGATTATTGACCCTCGTCTTGTTTCCTCTTACAATACTTTTATGATGTATTCACTCCACTGCCTGGTAGGAATTTCGCCTTATTATGGTGGTTTTTTTCGACCTGACCATGACCCGCCCCGGTTGCCCGATTCCGCGTCCGCTTTATTTTAGGAATATCCCATTCAATCACTTTCGATTATCAAGGAGTTTCCAATGCCCGCACCTTTTGTTTCCAAACGCGCGCCAATTTACCGGGATGTACCCGAAGAAAAATGGAATGACTGGCGATGGCAGTTAAGCAATCGCTTGAACAGCGTTGAAGATATCGAAAAAGTCCTGCCGCTTTCTGAAAGCGAGCGCAAAGCCCTGCAAACCCAGGGCTTGTTCCGGGTGGATGTTACCCCTTACTTTATTTCGCTGATAGACCCTGAAGACCCCGAAGACCCGATTCGCAAACAGATTATTCCCCGCTCTGAGGAAATGCAGGCCTTTACCGCCATGATGGAAGATTCCCTGGCCGAAGACCGCCACTCGCCCGTGCCTGGGCTGGTGCATCGATACCCTGACCGGGTCCTGATGCTGGTCACAACGCAGTGCGCATCTTACTGCCGATACTGCACCCGCTCGCGCATCGTCGGCGACCCGGGACAGACCTTCAAGCGTGAAGAGTTCGAGATGCAAATTGAGTACCTGAAACGCACCCCCCAGGTGCGCGATGTGCTGCTCTCAGGTGGTGACCCGCTGGTGCTGGCGCCAAAAATCCTGGAAGAATTGCTAACCCGCCTGCGCGAAATTCCGCACATCGAAATTGTGCGCATCGGTTCGCGCGTACCAGTCTTTATGCCCATGCGCGTCACTCAAGAATTGTGCGACATGCTCCAAAAATTTCATCCGTTGTGGATGAATATCCACGTTAATCATCCCAATGAAATTTCGTTGGAACTCGAACAGGCCTGCGACCGTCTTACAAGAGCAGGGATTCAACTGGGCAACCAGGCTGTGTTGCTGGCAGGCGTTAACGATTGCACGCACATTCAGCGTGACCTGGTGCATAAACTCGTCCGCATCCGCGTACGCCCGTATTATCTCTATCAGTGCGACCTGGTAGAGGGAGCCGGACATTTCCGTACCCCAATTGCCAAGGGTATCGAAATCATCGAGGGACTGCGCGGGCATACCTCAGGCTACGCAGTGCCGCAGTACATCATCGATGCCCCAGGCGGCGGCGGCAAGATTCCGGTCATGCCCAACTACTTGATGACCATGTCGGACCATAAGGCCATTGTGCGCAACTATGAAGGCTACATCACGACCTACGAAGAACCGACCGAATATAAGATGCACGACCCGAAGACCTGTAAATATTGCCAGAACAAGCGTCCTGAGCCAGGCCAGACCGGCCTCACCGGCCTGCTCGACGGCGATGCGCTGTTCATCAAGCCCCAAGATTTCGACCAGCTGCATGACCGCGGCGGCATCCAGCATCGTCTCAAAGATGAGAGCAAGTGGAAGCCGCTCGGTATTGGTGAATCGACAGATTAGTTTATCTCGGTAACGTATAATGACGCAGGCGAGGTCGGCACTCCGATACTCGCCCGCGTCAGACCGAGAAATAGAAAAGGAGAATATTATGAAAACCGTTCGTTTTGTTGCTTTGTTCCTGGCACTGGCCTTGTTTGCCACTGTTGCCCTGCCTCCCGCAGCGCAGCCTGTCGCCGCGCAAGGCCTTCCCATAGAATCACCGGCCCAATCCTTCGCAGATGCCGCCCTCGGCCTGCCCCTGCTGGCTCCCATAAGCATGGTGTCCATTCCGGTGATAACTGTCTCTATAGAAAGCGTCTCGGCCAACAAAGACTATGCCTGCGCATTGGTTTCTCAAAAGCCAAAGGACTGGACAAAGATGCAGCGCCGCAATATTTTTGATGCCACATGGACGGTGAAAAACACTGGCACCAAAACCTGGGGAAAAAACGGCGTTGACTTCAAATACATCAGCGGGACGAAAATGCACACCTACGAGGATGCCTACGACTTATCCAAAGATGTCGGAGCTGGCAAGACAATTACCCTCATTGTGGATATGATTTCTCCCAAAACCAAAGGCTATTACACGGCAGTTTGGGGTCTCTATAAAGGCAGCCAGGCATTTTGTAAGCTTTCCGTGACGATTAATGTCAATCGATAATCTTTGTTTGGCCAATCACTCATGAAGCGTAAGGGAAATTTTATCCTCTCCGTTGCGTTTTTTGTTCTACTGGTATCGTCAGCCTGCGTGTTGACGATACCAGTGCCTGTACTTGCGCCCACTGCCCCTGCTGTAAAGGTTGTGGAACTTTCGCCAACCCAACCACCCCAAGAGATTCTCCCGACTTTTACGTTCGTCTTCACCGAAACACTTGCCCCTACCCTGACGCCCTCCTTCACGCCGACTTTTTTCCCTACTATTACCCCCTTTCCCACCGCCACGCTCACTCCTAGCATTACGCCATCTCCCATTCCCATTGAAGTTGCCACCCTGGGCAGTGATCTTTCCCAAGAAACACTCACCCAAATTGCGCTCACGCCGCTCTCGTCTGGCGACGCGATTGGTTCAGAATTTGCCTGCATCGTCACCGCCAAGCGCGTAGCCGATTTTACAGTGTTCAAGCCGAAATATCAGTTTACTGCCTGGTGGGACCTGAAGAATGTTGGACAGAAAAAATGGGGCAACGATGTGGTCATTGCCTCTCTTGTAGAAGGGATGCGCATGTCAGCAGATCGTTTCCAGGCCTTACCTTCCGAGCCAAAGCCCGGAGAAAGCATACGTCTAAGGGTTGAGATGAAAACTCCGCCCGATGAGGGAACCTACCTGATGACTTGGGGATTAAAAAGCCTGCGCTCCAATCGCCATTTTTGCTTTTTTACCATTAACATCATCGTCAAAAAGTAAAAAGACATCAATCGTTTACCGGCTATTCAGTTTTTAGCAGAAATCATTTTGTGAAATTGGAGGACCGATGCACTACCGCCGTCTGGGCCGTTCTGGCCTGAAAGTCAGTGAAATTTCGCTTGGTTCCTGGGTCACGCTTGGCGACCAAGTGGATGAAGATGCGTCTATCGAGCTAATCCAGGCTGCCTATGATGCCGGGGTCAATTTTTTCGATAACGCCGACATCTATGCCAATGGGCAGGCCGAAGTGGTGATGGGTAAGGCATTGAAAGACATTCCCCGCCAGGCGCTGGTGATTTCTTCGAAGGTATTTTGGCCGACCATGCCCGGCCCCAACGGGCGCGGACTCTCGCGCAAGCACATTACCGAATCGATCCACGCTTCGCTCAGACGGCTGGGCACCGACTATCTCGACCTGTATTTTTGCCACCGCTTCGACCCTGATACGCCCATCGAAGAAGTCGTCTTTACGATGGATTCACTGGTGCGCCAGGGGAAAATCCTGTACTGGGGCACCTCCGAGTGGCGCGCCTGGCAGGTAACGGCAGCCATTGCGGCGGCTGAACGATACAACCTGATTCCGCCGACAATGGAACAGTCACAATACAACATGTTCCACCGCCGCCGCATCGAAATCGAACTGGCCCCTCTTTGCAAAGAATATGGCCTGGGGCTGACCACCTGGAGCCCGCTCTATTATGGTATTCTGACCGGCAAATACAACGATGGAATCCCGGCTGGCAGTCGGGCTGCCATGGAAAGCATGGCCTGGATTCGAGACCGGATTACTCCGGAGCGCGTGGCAATCGTGCGGCAATTGAGCGAAGTGGCCGCCGATTTGCACATCAACACTGCGCAACTGGCGATTGCCTGGCTGCTGCGCCGCAAGGAAGTCAGCAGCGTGATTACCGGAGCAACCAGTGTAGGGCAGTTACAAAACAATCTAGATGCTGCCGAGGCTGTCGACATGCTCAACGACGACATATTGGAACGCATCGAGCAAATTTTAGGGAATTATCCCGACGAAGACTGAAAATGCGGCATCCCGAAGGCGTTTGAGACCTTCGGGATGCCGTTTTAACCAACTGAATCGCCTTGCAATCACTATTTGTCCTTGATTTTGACTCGCGTTTGTGCTATTTATAGGACAACTCTTTCTAAAGGATTTCTATGCACCGCGAACGCGTCTCTGAAAATGTCTACTGGTTCCAAAGCGAAGTATATGCGCAGGTTACGGCGGGAGTCATTGCCGGGCCGCAGTGGGCAGTAGTCATCGATACCCTGGCTACTCCCGAAGAAACCCTGAGCATGCGTGAATATGTTGAACATGAACTGGGGTTGCAAATTCGCTACATCATCAATACCCACTATCACGCTGACCATACTTGGGGCAACTGTTTCTTTCCCGGCGCAACCATCATTGCTCACGCGCAGTGTCGGCGGTGGATGGCAGAGAAAGGTATTCCGTCCCTCGAATCAGCAAAAAAACAAAATAATGCAATGCGTCAGGTCAAGATTGTGTTGCCGCATTTGACTTTTGACGATGGCGAACTCAACTTGCGGGTTGGTAAAAAGAATCTGATTCTCTCTTCAGCGATGGGCCACAGTCACGATGGTATCTCTGTGTTTGTAGAAGAAGACCGCATCTTGTTTGCGGGCGATGCCTTCATGCCGCTTCCTTACGTGGTGGATGGAAACATCGACGAACTGGCGGCTTCCATCAAAAAGATTGGGCGCATGGGGTTAGAAAATATCGTGCAGGGACATGGTGACATCATCCTGCGCGGTGAAATCGATGCGGCAGTCAAGGAAAACCTGGCTTATCTTTCTGCCATCCGCAGAGCGGCGCGCGCCGCGCTCAAACGCAAGTCGCCTTTCGAATATCTCGATGAAGTCAGCATTGAAGAGTGTGGCAAAAGCCGCGTCCACTTGGGCGGCCTGGCTCCGGCCTTGCACCAGCGCAACTTGCGCGCGCTCTACCGGCACTTGCTCGAAAACAAAGACAACATGGACAATGACGAGTGAAACAAAAACATGACGCATCCCGAATTTAATCTTTGGCGTAAGGGAGGGGTAAGCAAGCCAAAGACGGGAGCAAGCGGAACGCAGACGGTAAAGTGGAGCCTTGACCTGGAGGCTCCACTTTATTGTACGTGGGCACTAGGAAGAAAACAAGTGGGAGAGCAAGGCTGGGAAGCAGGCAACGCCGCCGTGCATCCCACAGCAGACGATGCTCCCAGGAACGTCTCCCTCGCACACATTGCCAGGCCGGGCGGTTCTGCTCAAACTCATCCAACAGACCATGATGAAGCGCACGCCATACAGGTAAGCCAGGCCTAACCAGGGGGAACCAGCAAATCCCCAATCCCAGAGATGGATGATCTGACTGCCCCATCTTTGTGCTGCTTCTCGCAGAATCTCGGCTTCCACCTCGCGTTTGGTCGTGGCTGCCTGCCTTGCGACAATTCCGCTACACGCTCATCCGCCTGCAACCATAGATACGTCTCGATCATCTCAACGCTCCAATGCTTCGAACGCAACCGGTTGCTGAACCGCTTACCTGCCCCCGTTTGCCAGGCTGGCTTCACATAGCCTCCCAATTCGCTCAACACCAATCCCTGGGGACGATTTTGCTTGTTTTGTCACCATAAGCATACAACAAGAGGCCTACCGAATCAAAAAAACATGACCCATCCTTAAATTTGGGATGAGTCATGTTTGGTTCAATGAACAAAATACTGAACGCTGATTATTGGATACTGCTCACTGCTCCCTGGTCACATCCGAAGGCAAGTGAACCATGTCAATGACCGGGTCATCGCAAAACAGCATGGCGCGCTCAATGGCGTTGCGCAGTTCGCGGACGTTGCCCGGCCAGTCGTAGGCGCGCAAGGCGTCCACCGCGCGCGGGGTAATATCAGAGATGTTCAGTCCCATGCGCATATTGTTCTGGCGCACGAAGTAGCCGGCCAGCTCAAGAATATCCTCCTTGCGCTCGCGCAACGGTGGGATGTGCAAATCGACCACTTTCAGGCGGTAATACAAATCCTCGCGGAATAATCCCTCGGTCAGCAGTTTGGGCAGCGGGCGGTTAGAAGCTGCCAGCACCTGTACATCGACCCGAATTAAGTTAGTGCCTCCCACCCGGCGAAAGGCGCGCTCCTCCAGGACGCGCAGCAGTTTGGCCTGGATATCAAGCGGCATGGAGGAAATTTCATCGAGGAACAAAACACCACCATCGGCCACCTCCAGCAGGCCGGGTTTGCGCTTATCGGCTCCGGTAAAGGCCCCGGCCTCGTAGCCGAACAATTCCGATTCAAGCATGGTGCTTTGGATAGCGGCGCAATTGACGGCGATGAAAGGCTTTTCGGCGCGCGGCCCGCTGGCGTGGATGAAATGCGCCAGTACCTCCTTGCCGGTCCCCGTCTCGCCGGTAATCAGCACCGAGACCGAAGTCTGCGCGGCGCGGCGCGCCTGATTGAAAAGCGACAGCATCTCTGGGCTGGAACCGGTCACGAAGTCGCTCCCGGCCCGGCGTTGGGTACTGCGCAGGTGGGTCAGTTCGCGCCGCATAGCA
>Ga0101944_10002160_pt1 | contig 15740 bp, 18 predicted proteins | sample DewCreD2012metaG_FD_75245 | JGI IMG/M metagenome (GOLD analysis project Ga0101944, IMG submission 75245) | Hot spring sediment bacterial and archeal communities from British Columbia, Canada, to study Microbial Dark Matter (Phase II) - Dewar... ...
CAAAGCCGTTATCTCTACGGTAGGTGGCTCAGTTGAACCACTGGCAGGTTTTATCAATCAAATCAAGCCTGAATTTGTGGTTTTTATTGCTTCGCAGGAAAGCATTGAAAAAATCCCCGAGCTAAAATCCCGGATTCAACCGGCAATATACTTAAAAGACCAGAAAATTATGATTGATGATGCCCAGGATGTCATTCATTGTTACCGGAAAATCATCGAATCTTCAAAATATCTAGCAGATGCGAATATAAAACCTTCTCAAACAATGGCGGATTTTACCGGCGGCACCAAAGCCATGTCTGCAGCACTCCTTCTGGTGGCTGCGGTTAAAGGCTATCGCATAAACTACACTGGAGGCAACGAGAGAAATAAAAATGGGCTCGGTACAGTTGTCAGCGGAAAAGAAAAATTTTACAAATCAGAAAATCCCTGGGACGCGCTTGCGCTGGAAGACCGCCGTCGGGCAGCCCTGATGTTCAATCGATATCAATTTGAAAGCGCAGGAGAAATCTTTTCCTCTCTTCAGGACCGGGTCCAGGACCTCCGCCTGAAAAAACAGATAAATGCCCTGAAATTATTAAATGAAAGCTATTATAACTGGGATAAGTTTCATCACAGGCCAGCTTTCAATCAATTGAAGAACGCGCTCAGCCAGCTTGAAACTTACTGTAATTTAACCGGTGATTCAACCTTTACAGAATCAATCAGGCAGATAAAAGCCAATTACCAGTTCCTGGAAGGTTTTAAAAACGCTTCAGAGGATTTTAGAAATCCCTGCCTCTACCATTTTCTGGATCTGCTGGCTAACGCCAGGCGGCGGTCTGAAGAAGGCAAATATGATGATGCTGTCGCCAGAATATATCGTTCTCTTGAAATGTGCGGACAACTGGCTTTGAAAACGGGATACAACTTTGATGCCGGCAAAATTCCTCTGAAAAATGAACTGGTGCTGAACACCCTGCTCAAAATGGAACCTTCTTTTAAAGAAAAATATCTCGATGGGGAGTATTTAAAACTATCACTTTATGCCCTTTTTGAATTTCTTAATGCCATAGGAGATAAAACAGGCTTAACATTCATTCTCAAGAAAACTGAATTGAAAAAGATCCTGGAATCCAGAAATAATTCCATATTGGCACATGGATTTTCTCCCCTCAATGCAGATGATTTCTCTAAATCATGGCAATTGGTGCTGGATTTTTCTGGAATAAAGGAAGATGAATTGTTGAAATTTCCCAAACTGCCCCTGCCGGAAATTTGAAGAAGCGAACAAAAAGAAAAATGGCTGTCCTTTACCTGCTGGAACAAGGTTCAACCCTGCATAAAAACGGGGAAATCTTTATGATAGAAAAAGAAGGACAACTCCTTCAAAAAATACACGCCATTGAAATTGATCAGATTATTATCTTCGGCAATATCAGCCTGACAACACCGGCGATTAACTATATCCTCGAAAAAGGAATCGATTGTGTCTTCTGCAATAGTTACGGTAAATATCATGGACGTCTTACTTCTACAGAATCTAAATTTGGTCTTCTCCGCATGCTTCAAATGCAGACAATCATCAATAAACCAAGAAAACTTGAGATAGCCAGATCAATTATAAAGGGGAAAATGCAGAATCAAAGAACCCTCTTGATGCGTTATTTACGCAGATTAAATGATATTGAAATAGCAAACTCCCTTGAGGTCATTGAAAAGGCTCTCGCCAGTTTAGATAATTGCGAGGCAATCGATAGCCTGATAGGGCAGGAAGGGATAGTCAGCGCGACTTATTACAGGTCTTTTAAAAGGCTATTAAACCAGGAGATGGGTTTTACTGCCAGGGTAAAACGCCCACCAACCGATCCGGTAAATTCGCTTTTAAGCTTTGGTTATACACTGCTGGTTTACAATATCCAATCGGCTGTAAGCATGGTGGGATTGGACCCTTATCTTGGTTTTCTGCATTCAAACGAACAAGCACGACCAAATCTAGCTCTTGACCTTATGGAAGAATTCAGACCTGTCATTGTGGATTCGCTGGCATTGTGGCTCATCAATTCACATGTAATGACTCTTGCAGATTTTAAACTTCCTGAAAAACCCGGTGAGATGGTAATTATCACAAATGAGGGTATTAAAAAGCTTATTCATTATTACGAAATGAAAATACAGAGTAAAATATTTCATCCTGACGCGAATGGTGAAACAAGCTACCGCCATTGTTTTGAATTACAGGCAAGATGTATTGCCAGAGTAATTCAAAATAGACAAAAAGAGTACAAACCTTTTCTGATCAGATAAAATGTTTGTGGTAATTTGCTACGGCATCCCGGATGATAAACGGAGGAACAGGATTGGTAAACTGCTGGAAGGCTATGGCAACCGGGTTCAAAAAAGCGTATTTGAATGCGACCTAAAACCGGATAATTTATCAATATTGAAACAGAGATTGGCCAAGATGATAAAGAATGAGGACACATTGAGATATTACTACCTCTGCGCTCGGTGTGTATCAAAAGTTGAAGTGCTTAACGGTCCTCCTGTCAGCCGCGCCCAGCTTTATTTTGCCATTTGAACCCCTGCGAGATTCAAAAAATCGAGAAAATATGTTAATATTGTGGCAAATAAGAAATTTATAAGACCCCTGCGCAAAAAGAGGCTAAAAAGCAGCCTCAACGGTAAGAAAGAACATAATCCTCGGAAGGGGATTGGAACAGTACGCTGGGACAAAGTCCCAGACCCTAAGATAGAAAGGTGAGAAAAAATTTAATCCTCGGAGGGGGATTAGAACGTGATAACGGATGAGCCAGCCGGAATCGGCTGGCTCACCTTCTTTAACTAACCCTTTATTATTTGCTTTTTTTATCCATATACCATCGTCAACCACACCCAGCAGGCGGCGATGACCAGCACCGTCGCCGGTGCGGCTGTCCGCAGGTACCTGCCCCAACTGATTGGGTATCCATGCCTTTCAGCAATCGCAATACCGACCACGTTGGCCGAAGCACCTATCGGCGTGGAGTTCCCCCCAATATCCGTACCAAGCGCCAGAGTCCAGGCTAAAACAGGTAAAGGAATTGCAGATTCTGCCGAAAGATTGGCGATTACCGGCACCATGGTTGCCGCAAAGGGAATATTGTCCACCACTCCGGAAGCGACTGCAGATACCCACAGAATAATGGGTATCACTATCAATATATTTCCCCCAGATATATCCCCGATGTAACCCGCAAGGGCTTTTAGCACTCCGGTCTCCTCCAGCCCACCCACGCAGATAAAAAGCCCCACAAAGAAAAGAAGCGTTTGCCAATCTGTTTTGCTCAGGATATGCCCCGCCCTTCGGAAAGATGCCATTACCGCCAGCACAGCAGCGATCACTCCAATGGTACCCACCGATAGACCGCTATAAGCGTGGGTAATGAGTAAAATAATCACCAGCAGGGAAATACCGGTGTTTAGAATAAAAAGGTGACGGTTCTTAATCGCACTTGAAGGAGAGGGGAGCACTTCAACCTGAATATACCGATCTGAACTCTGCAGCCTTTTCCGAAAAAACAGGAAGAAATAAATCACCGCCAGAGCCATACCCAGCCAGGCGATCGGACCGGTATTGAACAAAAAGTCGGTAAAGGTGAAGCCAAAAGCCGTCCCGATGATGATGTTGGGCGGGTCTCCACTCATGGTGGCACTGCCGCCCACATTGGCAGCGAAAATTGCGCCGATAATCACCGGCACAGGATCAAATTTTATCAGGCGCGCCAGTTCGATGATCACCGCTGTCATGAATAGTAAGACAGTGATGCTGTCTATAAACATCGCCAGGAATCCGCTAAGCAGCATGAAGCTGATCAAAATAGGTATGACTTTATACCGCACCAGCCTGGCTACCAGCAGACAAAGCCAGTTAAAAAAGCCGGCTTCTGCCATCCCTTCTACCATCACCATCATACCGGTAATAAAGATAATGGTCTGCCAGTTTACTCCGGTGGATTCGATCATTTCATGACCCGGCAACCAGAACCGCAAGCTGGCGATTTGACCAAGATTTAAAACCCTCCAGATTGTCTCCGGGTTTTTCATAATCAGCAGAAATACCAGGAGAATCATCAGCCCCGCTCCGATCAGGGCAGGTATATAACGCTTGAATTTACCGCTGATTATGGTGGCAAACATCGCCAGAAAAATCACCATGGCTATGATCTGACTGATCTCGCCCATATTTCCTCCGAATCTATTCAATTACTGACAATCTATCAAGACAAGAACACAAGATATGCGTAGTCCGCTGATTAATACTTCAATAATCCGGGGAAGCTCTCCTGAATTACCGGGCTCTCTCAATCCCTGATGCACACCGAATCCGATTTTCGGCAATAATTCCTGAAACAGTTCCATATGTCACTCAGAAACAGGAACACCTCATCTACCGATTTTACCCAGTACTCCGCCGCCGAATCAGGTCGATCACCGCCGACGTGCACGCCGACCCCGTGACCGTACCGCCGGACTACCCTGAAGGCATCTTCATCAGTTGTATCATCCCCCAGGTAAACAACGAGCATTCCGCTTTGTCTGCCGCCCTTCTGGTAGCTCTTCATCAGAAAGCGCACGGCTTTGCCCTTATCCCACGGTACTGCCGGTCTGAACTCATAAACCTTTTTGCCAGAGGTGATTCTCACCAGACCGCGGGTGACCGCTCCCGCCATCGCTTTATCCATGATCTCCCTGAGTTCAGGCAAATCTTCTTCTCTGACCAGCCGATAATGCAGGCTCAGGGTTAAACCCTTATCTTCCAATAAAACCCCTTCAATTTGACCGGTTGACCTGATCAGGAAATTGCGGATCATTTCCAGCACGGGTCGTGCCGCTTCAGCCGCCGGGTGGGTATATTTGAACTGCGGACTTTCTATCTCAAACCCATGGTTTCCGGCATAGATCAACCCATCTACCCCAACCCTGCCTTTCAGATCTGCCAGGGATCGACCGCTGATCACTCCCACCAGCAGTGAGGGTACGCCAGCCAGTTGACGCAGTAAACCACGGGTATCTTCTGTCAGATGCGCATCCTCGGGGCGTTCCACAATGGGGGTCAGCGTGCCGTCATAATCCAGCAGTAGCATGGTCTGTCCAGTGCGGCAGATTTTCTCTATTATTTCAGCAGAAAATTCAGGCAGGTAACGCAAAGCTAGTCTCCAAACTCAAATTTCAACAGCTCTGTAATGATATCTCCAGCCCACTTGTAGATGTTGTTTTCCTGCACGATCTCCCTCATTTTCCGCATGCGCTTCTTCCGCTCGGCTTCGGGCATCTCGATTGCCTGCTTGATTGCCTCGGCAAAATGATCGGTGGCATAAGGATTGACCAGTATCGCATCCGTGAGTTCCCGCGATGAGCCGGCGAACGGGCTCAGAATCAGAACACCATCCTCATCGAACCGACTGGCAACAAATTCCTTCGCCACGAGATTCATGCCATCATGCAGGGGACTGACGATAAAAAAGTGCGCCATTCTGCGCAGTGCCATCAGTGTCTTCTGCGGCAAGTTATCCCTGAGCAGGATGATCGGCTTCCACCAGCCCAGCATGTATTTCCAGTTGATCTGCTCGACCAGATTATCAACCTCACGATTCAGATTTTTGTAAGCATCGATATGCGAGCGGCTGGAAACACCTGCCTGTATGAAGACAACCTTTCGCCAGTAATTGGGATTTTGCTGTAAAAAGCGATCAATCGCTCTCAATCTATCCGGTATACCCTTGGTATAATCAAATCTCTCGATACCTACCCCTATGAATTCGTCCCGCAGACCCAATGAGCTTTTAATCCTCTGCATCTCCTCCTCAACCTCTTTGCTCCTGGCAAAGTTACTCAGATCCTCAAAATCAACGCTGATGGGGAAGGGTCTGACCGCAGTCCGATGATCCCCATAACTGATCTCATACCTCTCGTAATCCACCCTGGCTTCCAGAGCCCGCGAAACGGTATCCATAAAATTGTTGCAGTGGTAGCGGATATGGAACCCGAGCAGGTCATTGCCCAGCAGTCCCCGCAAAATCTCATTTTGCCAGGGACAGATGCGGAAGGCTTCCGGGTTGGGCCAGGGAATGTGCCAGAACTGGGCAGTGATAATGTTCTTATTTTTCTTGCCCTGCCGGATATAATCAGAGACCAGTGCAAGCTGATAATCCTGTATGAAAACAAAAGCCTTTCTGTCTTTGATTTCCTCCAGCACATTGCGAGCAAAAAGCTCATTCACCTTCTGGTAATAATTCCAGTCCGATTCACGAAAGACCGGGCGATTATAAACGATGTGGCAGAGCGGCCATAATGCTTCATTGGCAAAGCCGTAATAATAGCCGTCTTCCTCCTCCCTGGTCAACCAGACCCTTTTCAAGGTATAACTTGGCTTGCCCGGCGGGACGTCCACCTTATTGAAAGGATCAACCACCTCCCTATCAGCATCGCCGCTACCGTGGGCAACCCAGATGCCGCCGCATGCCTGCATTACAGGACTCAGAGCAGTGGTCAGACCGCTGGCAGGGATGACGGTTACGATTTTACCTCCTGAATAGGTATGCACGTACGGTTCACGGTTGGAGACCACGATGAAAAGGTAATCCCTTAATTTACTGTGTACAAGTTCGTAAAGACTCTCTTTCGTCCACATAGCCGCGCCTCCTGATTATTATTAAAGCAAAAAAACGAGATTAAAACTTGCTCATCTGATTATGGCATCAAGAAAAATAATCCTGAATCGGGAGAATGCTAGCGATTAACCGGCAATAGATTTCCTGAAAAAATCCCAGCTAGCCTGGAAGTCTTTTTCCAGATCGAGATTATAATGGCTCAAAGTCCAGACAGTGACCAGCCCCTGCATTATGCCAAACAGCATTTTCGCCATCGCTGAAGGTTCGATATCTTTCCTGATTTTTCCGGACTCAACTGCGATGGTTAAAAGTTTTTGCAGTCTATCCAGAAAATCCAATATCACCTGATAGGCTTTTTTCTTCAGTTTCCTGTCTCCCAGACTGATTATCTCTGCGATGATCAGGAAGGACATGCCTCTCCTCTGCTCACTATCAGAAATTTGATGCAGAAGGGATTTTTCAATCACCTCCAGAGGATCGACACCGTCTGACATCTCCAGCCCTGCCAGAAGAGTAGCTTTTACATCATCCAGCAAAAAAGAAAGGATTTCTTTCTTACTGTTAAAATGGCGGTAGATCGCCGCTTCAGATACCCCGATCTGTTGCGCCATTTTCTTTACCGTAACATGTTCGCTCCCGTATTTTACAATCAGCTTTTTAGCAGCAGAAATTATCTGCTGTTGCCTTACAGTACCTCTTCCCCTCTGAATAACCACCTTTTATTCTCCCTCTGGCAATATTTGAAGATCGCATTGCCTTTTAATGAGTTAGGCATCATTTACATTTTTCGTGAGTGTTTATTAACATACTAAATACCATATTATACAGCCAGTGTCAACCCGTTTCTAGACACCAGAGCACAAAGGAACTCTTATTTAATCTTATTTGGGGCTATATTTTGGGCATTTTCTGGCATTTTATAATCCAGATAATGTGTTATAATTGTATGGAACATGCAAAAACGCAAAGAAACCGCAGTCAGACAGAAAGAAATCATTTCAGCCGCCAGGAAGCTAATCGTTAAATACGGCAGCGAACACGTCACCGTCAAACGAATGGCAAATGAAATCGGCGTCTCGGAAGCCGCCATTTACCGCCATTTTAAGAGCAAAAACGAGATTCTCTCGTTTTTAATTGACGATGTGGAGAAAACGCTGATTGAGGACATCGAATCCAACTACTCCGGAGAAATGAGCTCACTGGAAATCCTGGAAAAAATTATCATTTCCCATATTTCGGCAATCGAGCAGAGAAAAGGAGTTACCTTCCAGGTGATTGCTGAAATTATCAGCCTTGGGGACAAAAAATTGAATAAAAAGGTTTTTGAGGCTATCACCAGATATATTTCACGAATCCGCGAAATCCTGATTGAGGGAATTAAAACCGGAGTTATCAAACCGGACATTGAACCTGAAGCCGCCGCCAGGTTGTTTTTTGGCATCACTCAGGGATTGGTTAACCTCTGGGCTTTAAGCCAGTATACGTTTGACCTGGAACAGGAATATCGGGCTATGTGGAATATCTTTCTCCAGGCAATCGCCGTTAAGACCGCAGGGCAAACCAGCCTGCCTGTACAGAACTGATTTCTTATCTTATATCTTTGACCGCTCATATATCCACGGCAAAATTCCGTGCCGCAATATCTGAAAATTGCTGAAAATTAATTGACAAATTTAATACTCCGTGATATACCTAGATTAACTAGGTATATATTATGTAATTTTCTCTTTAAGAAGTCGCAGGATGAAAAACGGCAAAGTTGTTATCATCACAGATAGCATTGCCTGCCTTACACCGGAAATAGTTAACCGCTATCGAATCATAGTCGTGCCCATCAATATTCATTTCAATGGAACGATTTACCGGGATGGTGTAACGCTGACGACTGAGGAAGCCTACAAAATTTTGGAGAAAGACCTGGATGATTTCGCTTCCTCACCTGCCTCCATCGGTGAATATTTTGAAGTCTATCAGAAGGCAGCCAGAGAAACACATGATATCCTGGTGATTACGATATCTACCAGATTGAGCACGATGTATAATATCGCAAGACTGGCAAAAGAACAGGCTCGCGAAGCCATGCCCGATACCAGAATTGAAATCTTCGACTCCGGCACAGCCACTATTGGAGAAGGATTGATTGTGACTGCCGCCGCCCGGGCAGCCGATGAAGGCAAGCCTCTGGCAGAAATCATGTCCCTGGTCAACCGTGTCAGTGCCGAAGTCAGAGTCATCGGGATTCTGGATACAGTGCGTTACGTTTACAGAACGGGCAGAATTCCGAAAATTTCCGCGAGGCTGGGATCCCTTTTGAATATCAAGCCGATGTTTGCCCTTGCCCGGGGAGAAATCCGTTTCATGGGCATTACCAGAAACCGTGAAAAGGGCATCGATCAGTTGATCAAAACGATAAAAACCGAGGTGGACTCACGTCCTCTCCACCTGGCGATAGCCCATGCGCAGGTACCCGAAGAAGCACAAAGTTTGAAAACCCGCATCGAATCCGAGTTTAACACGGTCGAAAGCTGGCTCACGGATTTTTCTCCGGTGATGGCATATGCGACCGGCACGGGCGTGCTGGTCGCAGGTTTTTATGCGGAGCCGGAGATATGAACATCCCGTCGATTATTCTGCTAACAGGCGGCGCTTATCTGCTCGGCTCGATTCCTCATCTCGCCCTTCTCGCCCGCCTGAAAAAGGTGCAGGTGAAAGGCGATCTGCATTCAGATCTCTGGTACAAAGCAGGTAAACTTTTCGCTATTATTGGCATACTGGGAGAATTTGCCAGGGGTATTCTTCCAGTTATCACCGGTAAACTTCTTGATTTTGATCCTGCGGTAGTTTCCGCTGCCGGGCTGGCGGTGGTTTGTGGTCAGATGTGGCCGATTTTTGCCAGGTTCGATGGAGAAAAGGGCAATACAATCGGTTTAGCTATGGCAACTGCACTGACCACCTGGGCTATGGCGATCGCAATAATACCACTGGCAGTTGGCGCAGGTATCCGCACTTTTGCCCGTCTTTTCCCCCGTGGAAAGGACGGAAAGCACCAGCCTGTCTTTGGCGGACCTGCCAGCAACAGCCTGCCGATGGCAATGTTCCTGACCTTCCTTGTACTTCCTTTTGCCTGCTGGATGCTTCATCAACCACTAACACAGGTAATTGCCAGTGCCCTGTTATTCATGCTGATCATGATCCGCAGGTTAACAGACGGACTGCAAGCCGATCTGAAAACGAACATCCCTGAGTACAAGATCATTTTAATGCGCCTTTTCCTGGACCGTCCTGCCATTGATTTGTTGCCGGATCGGAATTGCCGATCAGCGGAGTGAGTCTGCAAATGAAAAGGATCAGCGCACCCTTTTATCGTTACAGATTGCCTTTCATATTACTGGCAATTGTGATAATTCTGAATTTCAGCGCAGGTCTCTATCATTTAACCCACGGCGGCATTGGATCCGGAATTACCGAACTCGTTTTTACGGCAATTTTGCTTATTACAGGATACCTTGTTCTAAAAACTTATCCCTGCGGAAAACAAGCCCATCTTGTTTTACTGGTTTCTACCAGCATCCTGAGCACCATGGCTCTGGTGCTTTTTGGGCTCTCGATCTACCATTTCACGCATCAGGGTCCACGCTCAGGAACCGTGGAAATGCTGATGGCTCTTTTGCTGGCTTTAATTATTTATTTCTTCCGCAAGCCGGTGAAATAAATCGGATCCGTGTGCAGAGGTCTGCTGACTTAGAGGTATCAGGGAAAAAACTTCAAAACAGTCAATCAGCTTATCCAGCGGGTCTGGCACCTTTTCTACGGGCTGCTTCCTCTTCCAGTATGCGCAGTACTTCTGCATCATCTATCTGGGAGAAATAGTGGTAAAACTGTCCCACAGCGTAAAAGAAATAGGGGCGGCGCAGGCAAATCACCTCATCTGCATCGGCAGAAAGCCTGATGAGTGCCTCCTCGGAAGCTACCGGTATGGCCCCGATCAGTTTCGCCGGATTCTCCTTACGGATAGCCCAGAGGGCAGCCTGCATTGTGGCTCCAGTTGCCACACCATCGTCGGTAACGATCACAATTCGTCCGCTGATCGTTGTTTTTGGCAGAACACTCCGGATAAGCTGGCTGCGCCTCCTGATTTCCTTCATCTGTCGTTCAGTCTCGAGATCTATATATCGATTATCAACACCCAGCGTATCTACTACTTCTGGATTCAAAAACACCTCCCCGTTTTCCGCCACCGAGCCCATCGCCAGTTCAGGCTGCCCGGGAGCACCGAGCTTGCGAGCCAGCACGATATCCAGATCAGCATCCAGCGACCTTGCGATCTCCCTTGCTACGATTATTCCTCCTCTGGGGATTCCCAGCACCACCACCCCTTTCCCTTTCAAATCTGCCAGCTCCTCAGCCAGAAGCCGCCCTGCCTGTTCACGATCCCTGAAAGGCTCTCCGCTGTAAGAAATTATACGTAACCGCGACTCAGGAATATCCCCTGTACTCTGCACAAAACTCGCTCCGTTATCTACATTATAATCCGTCTGATTGAAATAGGGTTAGAGCCTCGCCAGGAAATCTTTCCAGGGAGTAGCCATCATGGTCTCAGTTACAGAATGTCCCACACCCCGGATTATTATCGCCGCTCTTTCAACCTGGTGCGGATCGTCTGAATCCACGATGTCCACTACATCGAAACGACCCATGGTAACAAAGCTCTCCCTCCATTTCACCCCGGGACACTCTTTCTTAATACGGTCAGACACATTTTGAGCCAGTTTTTTGAAATTCGCCGGGTCTCCCAGCGCATCGGGAGAAATCCTGCTCAAAATAATATAGGTTGCCATTCCCCACCTCCCACCATCCGTATTTCCTGCAAGGATTCTCTGATTATGTCTTACTCCATTTTAGTCCAATTTAGCAAACTATAGCGACTCATCAGTCAGATCAATCGCCCCGCAAATTTACCCCGATGACCGTCAGATTATCACTGCCATGACGATTTATAAGCGCCTCTCGTTTTAAAGCCTCTAGCAGTTTTTCTATTTCTGGATAATTGCGTGCAAAGCTGGCTACTTCATTCTTTCCTGCTACATCCCAGAGACCATCAGTAGCCGCAATCAAATATAAATCTTTATCCTCGATTTTATGTTTTTGCGCTGCGGGGGTGGGAATAACGCCAACTGCACGGAAATAAGCATCTCCAAGCACCCGGGTTGGCATCAACCCTCTATTACCCCTGACCACATATGGATATTCAATCATTGCACCTGACCGCAAAACCCTTTCTCTTTCCTTCTGGTTATCAAGACGATGCAGGGTAGAAAGCTCAATATAATTATCGTCAGTCAAAACTATTGCTTCTGCATCCCCCACGTTGGCGACATAAATCCAGCCATCTTTGATAAAGAAATCAACCGCAGTGGTTCCAGAATCCTGCCGACTTATCCTGCCTGCGATTTCCTCATAGCTTTCTCTGAATGCCTGGAAAGGAGACTCACCTCTCAAGATTTTCTCAAGGAACAACAGATGCAGATTCTCTGCCGCATAGCGGGCAGCGTAATCCCCTCCGTGACCATCATAGATTCCCCCATAAATCCAGCCATTTCCTCCAAAGTCAACATCCAGAAAATAAAAATCCTCCATGGTGGGTCTTGGACCCTTTTCAGATATTGCTGCAGCTTTCATACTTTGCAAACCCAATCCATGCATGAGTTTTAAAAAGGTAAACCGTCCGTGCTTTTGATGAAACGGATGCCCTGCCGGGCAAAATCTGCAAAGTGCTGACGCGTAATAGCGGCATAATCAATCTGCGGGTGCTGAACCGGACTGGTGCAATCTTCCAGAACAATGAGACGTTTTAAAAACTCTGGGCTACCGGCGAATTCTTCCACCAGATCTTCAATGGTTTCCAGAACACAGTGACTGGCAGCCTCCCCGGCAATCAAAGTGTAATCTGCTGAGCTGATCAGTTCGATAAAGTCACGGCTCTTCGTTCCCTGAGGATGCTCGGGAACCGGTATTTCAGGCTGCACAACAGAGTAATGCTCGGTTTTTGGGATGCTCCCTTTCATCCACCAGATCGGCTGACTGTTTCTGGCGAGTGAATGCCAGAAAACTGACGAAAAAAGCTCTGGATCCAGCATGTGTCCGGGACTACCAATCAGAACATGATATGGCCAGATAGTCAATTCTTTTCGCGCCAATTTTTTCAACCTCTTCACGTACTCAACCGACCACTCGCGTTCATAAAGAGGCTGCCATATGCCGGCGTTAACGCTTTCTTCGCTGATTACAGTAAAAGGTGCTGGATGTTTACCTTTGCGGTCAACCCACCAGCAGGGATGAAATATTTGATAGGGCAGGTGTGAATCCAGTGAGCAGATTATGCGGGTTATGCGCTCAGCCTGGCGATAGATGAACTCGATCAATCTCCGGAGATCATCCAGTGCTCCGGGAACATATAAACTGCCCTCAGGATGGCAGAAGTCCACCTGCATATCCACAATCAGCAATTGTATTTTAATACGATCTTCCTCAGCCGCGGGCAACCCGGCGGAGCGGGCATGTTCAGCGATTTTTGAAAAATCCGGCTGAAAAACCCTTCCAATCCGCGCTGGATTATAAAAATCCGGGATACTGCGCACAGGCACTGCCGTCTCCTGATAAGACTGACAATTTTATTTTATAACGCGCGGCATTTAATGTCCTGATTTGTCCGATCCTGTTTGTCCGGAACCATCGTGACCATGCTGACATTCAAGTACCTGAATTCGCTTCTCATCTGAAATTATTATCCCGAAGGTTTCCAGCAATGCATCCGGAGTCAGAACATCTGCCGGAGAGCCCAGAGCAACAACTTTTCTCGCCAGCAGCATTACCTGATGGCACATTGCTGCTTCTTCGTGAATATCGTGGGTGGCAACCACGATTGAAGCACCACGGCAAAGCTCATCGTTAATAGCATGCAGATACAGATCTCTACCAGCCGCATCAAGCCCGGCAGTCGGCTCATCCAGTACCAGCAAATCAGCCTGGTGTGCCAGCACCTGCGCCAGATATGTTCTTTGTTGCTGACCACCTGATAATGACCTGAGTGGGCGATCTGCCAGGTGTTCGATGCCCATGAGTTGCAACGCTCTCCAGATGATATCTTCATCCTTTTTACCCATGCGTCTCCATAAGCCGTAAACCGGATAACGTCCCATAGTGACCACATCTATTACGCGCAATGGCAAAACAAATCCGGAAGGATGATATTGCCCTAAATAAGCAATTCGTGCATGGCTGGTTCCAGGGGATTTCCCAAAAACAGCAATCTGACCGCTGATCGGAGGGATTAAACCCACTATTGTTTTCAGGAGGGTTGATTTTCCCGAACCATTGGTACCAATGAGGGCAATTGCCTGCCCTGGTGGAAGGTCAAAATTGATATCTCTGACCACGATTTCCCCTGAATAACCGATGGTCAGATTTCTGGCACTGACAAAGGAAATGCCGGCAGATTCGGAAATCAGCCCTTCTTTTATCAGCGACCCGGGGGATGTAACCGAATTAACCTGTTTATGACTCATATTTCACCCCCTGGGGAATTTTTACTCTGCGCTGTCTCAAATTTTGCATGACGAAGACCACAAAGAAGATAAATACAGAAACCAATATAATCGAAGCCCCTGCTGCCAGTTGAAGATGATAGCTGATCAGCAAGCCCGTATACATTGAGAGTACGCCGAAGAGTGCTGCCCAGCCCATCATTGTTTCTATCCGACGTGCCAGCAGGGCTCCAGCGCCAGCCGGAGCAATCAGTAAACCAAACACCAGCAGGGTTCCCACTGTCTGAAAAGAAACGATAACGGTCAGCGCAATCAAAAACAGCATCACATTATGATAAAAACGCGCAGAGAAACCGGCTACTTCAGCCTGTTCCGGGTCGAAGCTCAACAGAAGAAAAGGTCGCGCGCAGATAATAGCAGTTATAACAACCACCACGGATGCTCCGAGCTGTATCAGGATCGATTGTTTGCTGATCCCCAGTATTTCGCCAAAAAGGATGCGAGTTAAATCACCGGTAAAAGAGTTTGACCGTGAAACTATCGCCACTCCCAGGGATAACATGCCGATAAATAACAGCCCAATTGCTGTATCTGAAGACAATCGCGAGCGCTGGGTAATAAGTGTGATCCCCCCGATCATAAAAGCCGCACCGATAGCCGCTCCAACAATGCCGGGGAAACCCGCCAGAACCGCCACAGCGATACCGGGCAGGACTCCATGCCCCAGAGCATCACCGATGAAAGCCAAACCCCGCAGAATCATAAACGTACCGGCTACCGCACAGGCAACCGAAACAAGGATGCCTGCCAATAGAGCCTGCACCATGAACGTGTTTTCAGCAAAAGGAGTCACCAGATAATCAATTAAAATCACCCTGTTCTCACCTCAGTGCTTCTGCAACCGTTGTTGCAATATTTCTCATAAAAGTAAAATAGGAGCCATCCGGAGGTAAAAGGTGCGTACCGATCTCGACAACCTTCACACCCGTCTCCTCTGATATTTGAGCAGCAACGGCTGGAGAAGTACCCAGTTCTGTAAAAATAGCTTTAACCCTGTTTTCGATAATTGCCTTTTTTAACGCAGCCAGGTTCGCTGCGGAGACTCCCGCCTGGGAAGAGAGACTGGGAATAATTACGCCGATCAGCTTGAAGCCATAACGATCGGCAAAATATCCCATTGACTCATGTCCGGTCACCAGTTTGCGATCTTCAGGTGGAACCGCTGAAAGTATGTTTTCAACTTCTGTATTCAGTGTTTCCAATCTGTTTGCCAGATCTGTCGTACGGTCTGAAACATCCAGATTCAGATTCGTTTTAAGACTTTCCCCAAGCCCTCTGACCATATCTCTAATAGCAAGCGGATCCAGCCAGAAATGTGGATCGGGAGAACCAGTTTCCTGATCAGATGCTGTGCCTCCCTCCGATCCCACGTACCGAATTTTGATATGCTCGGTAGCGGTAAATATTTTTACACCGCGTGCTGCCGCCTGTTCCAGCGCCTTATCCATACCAGCTTCCAGTCCCAGCCCATTGCGTATTACCAGATCAGCCCGGTTCACTGCCT
>Ga0101944_10004957_pt1 | contig 15738 bp, 12 predicted proteins | sample DewCreD2012metaG_FD_75245 | JGI IMG/M metagenome (GOLD analysis project Ga0101944, IMG submission 75245) | Hot spring sediment bacterial and archeal communities from British Columbia, Canada, to study Microbial Dark Matter (Phase II) - Dewar... ...
ACGGCCTGGTGGTCGACCGCCGCCGAGCCACGGTTCTGACTGATGAAGTTCTTTTCGAGCAGGTCCAGGGTCCGCATCCGCTGCACCAGCCGCGTTTCCTCGATACCCATCTCCAGGTTGCGGATCTGGCCGTTGCTGTTGACCACGAACGGCGCCCACGCCATCCCCAAAAAGCCTGGCCCGACGCTCCCGCCACCGATGGCGATGAAGGGAGGAATCTGCAGGTCCTCGCGGGTGGGAGCCAGCTCGTGGGCGATCACCGCGCCGTAGCTGGGATGCTCGATGTTCGGGTTGGGCACATAGCCGGTGTGCATGTAGTACCGGCCGCGGTTGTGGTCCGCCTCGCGGGTGCTCATCGAGCGGATGATCGACAGCTTGTCCATCACCTTGGCGATCATCGGCAGATGCTCGCAAATCTGCACATCCCCCTTGGTGCTGATCGGGCGGAACGGACCGCCGGTCGGAGCCCCCGGCTTGAGGTCCCACAGGTCGATCGTGGAGGGGCCGCCGCTCATCCACAGCATGATCGCCGCTTTATGGTTTTTCCTCAGCTCCGCAGCGTGCATGCGGATACTGTGGCCCAAGGTCAGGGCCGGAATGGTCATGGCCGAAGCCCCGGCCAGGTGGCTCAAAAAGTGCCGGCGGGTCATCCCCGAAGGAACGGTGATACGCATGGATCAGATCCTCGACAGGCTACAGGGAACCGACACGCTCCAGGGTGGGGTGCCGGCGAAGGATGCGGTTTGGGAAGGTTACGAAGCTCGGGTATCGCTGCACGCACTTGCGGCCGCAGCCGCGAAGGTCGTGGTGGATCGTCCGGTTGTCGATCTCGGCGAGGGAGCCGCGCGGCGAGGATGCCCTGCCGCCGCGGCCGATGCCCTGTGGTTGCCCTATCAATGCTGCAAAATGAACTCGTTGGTGTTCAGGAGGGCCCAGAACAAGTCGGCCAGGGCCGCTGCCGTATCCCCCTTGCGGGCCAGCAGCAACTGGTTGGCCAGCGTCAGTTCGGCCGTGGTGGGCCGGCGGGCCACGGCCGCCTCGAACAGGTACTGCACCTTGTCTTGCGGTTTGAGGTTGCTGGTGGCCAGCGTATGCAGGAACGTCCCCGGCTCGGTCTGGGTCGCCTTTTTCACCAGGTCGCCGTTCATCATCATCAGCGCCTGGGGGATCGTGCCGTTGAACGTGGTCGTTTCGTCTCCCTCGTCGGTGCCGAACGCCAGGACGAACTGTTGCAGCCACTGGCTCTTCTGCCGCTCCTGCTCTTCGTAGCTGCCCCGCGACTTATGCGCTTGGGTGGCCACCAGCAGCGACTCGTACAGCTCTTCGGCCCGCATCTGCCGCAGGTAGAAGTGGCTGAACTTCGGCACTTCGCCCAGCAGCGGGTCGTCGGAGCGGTTCTGCGGCGTGATCCGGCTGGACAGGGCATACGGCTCGCTGAGCACGATCCAGCGGATCAGCTCTTTGAGGTTGAAGCTGTGCTTGCGGAACTCCTCGCCTAGGTAGTCCAGCAAGGCGGGGTGCGATGGGCTGTTGTGCGGTCCCAGGTCGTCCACCGGCTTGGTGAAGCCATACCCCAGAAAATGCTGCCACATCCGGTTGACGATCGCTTTGTCCATGTACGGCGATTGGATGATCAGCTTGCCCAGCTCCGTCCGCCGGTCGCACTCCGACAGATAGCCGCTGCGGCTGATCGCCGTGCCGTCCACGAATACCGGGAAGGCCGATTGCAGCAGGCCGTTGCGCAGCTCGTAGTAGATGATCGCCTCGCTGGCGCTGCCGCCAGAACCTTCGCCCGCAAAGTCCTGATTCACCAGCCGCGCATTCTCGACTTCACGGCCCCCCGGCGCAAGCTCGCGGATCGCCCGCGTCTGTCGGAAAAAGGCGTTGAACTCCCAGAACTTCTGCTGCTTCCACTCGTTGAACGGATGGTTGTGGCACTGCGTGCACTGGATCTGCAAACCCAGAAACAGCTTGGCCGTCATCGCCGTCGCCTGGGCGGCGTTCTCCTCCAGCTTCATGATGAGGAAGTTCGTCGCCCCGTTGAAATCCTTCTGGCCCGGCGTGGTGCTGCCCGTGGCCGTCACTAGCTCGAACACCATCCGGTCGTACGGCTTGTTGCGGGCGAAACTGTCGCGCAGATACTTCTGCATCCCTTCGCGACTGATCAGCGAACGCCGCTCCAGGCCCCCGTTCCGCCCGATCAGCAGCGTCGTCCAGATCGTCGTCCAGTTGCGAGCGTAATCCTCGGTGTACTCGTCGCTGTCCAGCAGCCGCGACACTAGCTTCGCCTTCTTGTCCGGCTCGCGCATCGCCAGATAGGCACGCAGCTCCTCGACCGAAGGAATCCGTCCCAGCACATCCAGATAGACCCGCCGGCACCATTCTCCTTCCGTAGCCAAAGGCGAAGGCGAAATCCGATGGTCTGCCCAGACCTGGCGGATTTCTTCGTTGATCCGGCGGACTTGCGGCAGCCCGTAGTCCGGGGTGCCACCTCGCGATGCGGCAGCCTTCCGCTCGGTCGTCTCTTGCCCCGACGCGCAGGTCCACAGGCCTAGCACGACTGTGACTAGCACTGCCGCCACTGCGAGCCAGCCCCTACCAAGTCCAGCACGTTGCGTCATGTGCCGACACCTCTTTTTTCCTGTCAGGAATCGCAACAGTCGCCAGCTCCCGCGATCCCAAGAGCTTAAACGACATCCAGCCGCAGATGTACTCACAGCCCGCGGAATCCCGGGACGCCGGCTTCCGTGCAAGCCTTGCTCACCGCCCCGCTGCGGTACCCTGAACCGCGCCAGCGAGCCAACCACCGCCGCTGCAGTCACCCTTTTCATTGTGGATGTTCACGCGAGGGTTGGCAACAATCTCAGCCGCAATTCAGAACTTCGCGGCGCGTGAGGCCAACCAAGCGCCAGCCGCCCGATGCAGCGATCGTATACATCTCGTGGCTCGGAAATAGAAAAAAGTTAAAAACAGCAACAAACAACCAGATCGAACTTGCGCTGACTACCCCGGGGTTATTGCACGATGCTTTCGGCAAACGACCGGCGATCAAACCACCCGAAAGTATCAGTATGCTGCAAAATGAAACATGTGTTGCAAAATTGAGCACTAAAACGCAACAGGCGAGCTGTTGTCGGTGATTCCGACCCCAGCTCGCCTGTGCGGAGAAGCCTGCCGATTGGCAGACTCCACGTGCCTCGTTCCCAGGTTCCGTGCCTCGTAGCTATGTGCGACAACAGAGCGCAAGCGCTTGTCGCAAAGCCACTTCTCTCTCTGCCGTATGCCTCCTCGAACCGGCCCCGACTGTCGAAAGTGCCTCTTCTCTCTCTGTCCCGGCCCCTACTGGCATCGCGGCCTTGCCAGAACCTGATCCAGTAGATGGCAAGCAGCGTGCCAAACGTAAGAGAAACTAGCCGGCCTTGCGGCGGATAGCTCGTCGGCCCCAGTGCGGGCCACGAAGGGCCGCCAGGCCGAGCGGCGCCACCACCTCAGCCTTGCCTGCCGCGGCCATCTTGCGATCTTCCGCATGCATGCGCTTGGCCGCAAGAATGGCGAGGATTCTCTCGGCTACGTGGATCGCCCGCAGGGCTTGTTCCCCTGTGACGCCCTCCGAAACACCTTCGGTGATTGCCAAATGGAATTGGCGCTGTTCTTCAAGCAGGGGGTTGGCCTGAGGGATGGGCAGTTCGTCCAAATGGAGAAACTCTTCCGCAAAGCGGTCGGGAGCCGGCGTGGCTGGAAGAAGAGGTTGGTCGAAGGCCATCGCGTCCGGCGGCGAGTCGGGATGGGCTATCCAGGCTTTGCGAGACGCGAAGTCGATTTCAGCCATCCATTGCGGCGCGTAGATTTCCGTGACCCGCCGCGGTCGCCAGCCGACCCGCGAGGCGAATAGGTGGGCGATGGCTCCACTGGCAAACGTGAGCTGAGCCTGGGCCCAATCCTCATTGGGGCCGACGACGGCCGCCCCCGTGGCCTGGACGCCGACGATCGGATCGTCGCCCAGGAGATTCAGTACCACGTCCAGGTCGTGGATCATCAGGTCGAGTACGGCCCCCACGTCGAGGGAGCGCCCGGTGAAGCTGCCGACTCGCTGGGCGAGGACCAGTTCAGGCCGCGGCAGGTGCGGCCGCAAGGCCACCAAGGCGGGGTTGAACCGCTCGACATGGCCCACGTGCAGCACGCACTGGTGCTGGTCCGCCAGATGAATGAGATCCTGGGCATCGCCGACGTTCAACGTGAGCGGTTTTTCGACCAGCAGGTGCACACCCTGTCGCAGAAGCTGCGAAGCCACGGTGTAGTGGGTCGCGCTGGGGGTGGCGACGATGGCTGCGTCGACCTGGCCGGCGAGGGCGGAGAGGTCACCGTAGGCCGGGACGCCCAGTTCGGTTTGCACGGCCTGGCGGGCTTGGGGCTGGGGATCGACGACGCCGCAGAGCTGCCAGCCGGGAAAGTCGCGTGCCAGACGCGCATGGATCCGCCCCAGGTATCCCACGCCGATGACGGCCAGACGCATTCGCTTCATGCCGCAAGTCTCCGTCGGTCGCGTGCCCGTCCGTGGCGTCCCTGGTGCTGGTGCTGGAGGAAGTCCAGCAGATACAACACGGGGGGCAATAGCAGCTTTTCAGCACGCAGTTGTTCGCGGGCTGCGTCCAGGCCGAGATGGGCGCGGTACAGCAGCCGATGGGCCTCCGCCAGCGCTCGGATCTCCTCGGCGGAGAAGTGGTGCCGCTTGAGGGCCACGAGGTTGATGCAGCGGGGGCGGGAAGGGTTTCCCTCGGCCAGCATATAGGGAGGCACGTCGTGCAGCACGCGGCTGAGGCCGCCGGTGAAGCTGAAGCTGCCGATGGTGGCGAAGTGATGCACGGCGACGCCGCCGGAAAGGATGGCATCGTCGTGCACGTGCACATGCCCGCCCAGGAGTGTGGCGTTGGCCATGATCACCCGGTCGCCGATCCGGCAGTCGTGGGCGATGTGGCAGCCGGCCATGATGAAGCAGCGGTTGCCGACGGTCGTCAGCCCCTCTTCTTTCTCCGTGCCGCGATTGATGGTGACGCCTTCGCGGATCACGTTATGGTCGCCGATGACCACCTGCGTATCGCTGCCGCGGTAGCTGATGTCCTGGGGTTCCGCGCCGATCACGGCTCCGGGGAAGATGCGGTTATGCTGGCCGATCGTCACGCGGCCCAGGATGGTGACGCTGTTGACGAGTTGCGTGCCCCGGCCGATCCGCACGTGGGGACCGATCACGCACAGCGGGCCGACCTGGACTTCGTCGTCCAGCTCAGCCCGCGGGTCGACAACCGCGGTAGGTTCCACGTGCACAGCCATAACCGTCGGCGAGCGGAGGGCAGGCCGCCAGCGGAACCCGCCCTGTCTCTCATCCTGTCTTCCTCAGCCCTTCCTCGATCCGCCCTTCCACCAGGAGCATCCGCACCAGTTCCGCGTTCAGGCGGTGGCCGCTGCGATGGGCGATGATCGTCCCGACCAGCTCGCAGCCGGCCAGGGCCAGATCGCCGATCAGGTCCAGGGCTTTATGGCGGACGCATTCGTTTTCCATCCGCAGTTCGTTTTCCAGCGGACCGTCCGGCCCGAAGACCAAGAGGTCCTGCGGCGTGACCCGCGTGCCCAGCCCCTGCTGCCGCAGCCACTGGGCTTCCTCGGCCAGAAGGAACGTGCGGGCCGGAGCCAATTCCTTGCAGAACGACTGGGGCGTGACCTTCAGTTCGATCGTCTCGCGGCCGATCGGGCTGTCCGAACCGTAGTCCAGCCGATAGCGGATCGACAGGCCGCCTTGCCGGGCGGGACGGGCCTCGACCCAGCTCAGGTCGTCCCCGACGCGGGTGACCTCCGTGATCACCAAGCGTCGCCGCAGGGCCGGCTGCGGGACGATCCCCGCCCCGCTCAGCGCCTCGACCAGCCCCTGGCACGAGCCATCCAGTCCAGGCAGCTCCGCACTATTCAGCCAGACCTCGCAATTGTCGATTTCCAGGCCATACAGGGCGGCCAGGACATGCTCCACCATTTCCACCCGCGTGCCCTGATCGGCCAGCGTGGTACGGCGGGGCATCTCCACACGCCTGCGCACGTCGGCGGCGATCCGCCGTGGCGGGTCGTAGTCGCTGCGCACGAACACCACGCCGCTGTGCGGAGGTGCGGGTCGGAACTCGACCTCGACATCTCGACCGCTCCAATATCCAAAGCCCGCCACCCGGCACGGCCGGGCCAGGGTCTGCTGTGGTCGCAAGGCTGTCGTCAAAGCTGCTTCGCGAGTGGGAGGAGCCATAGTGCCCAGGATCGTCCGCACAGCGCCGTGTCGTCCGTCAGCACGCCCGCGGCGCACCTGCGAGGGAACGCCGCCCGCGGCTGGCTGGTCCAAGACAGCCGACTATCGCGGCTGAACGCCCGGCGGACGCTGCGGGATCACAGGAGCGGTCGGACGGGCTGCCGTCGGCGTGCCGGGCGCGATCGCGCCGCTGGGTGCAGCGCCCGACAGGCCCGGCGCGACGCCCGGCGAGGGGCCGGGCATCGTCGCACCGCGGTTCAGCTCCGCCAGAATGTGCTCGGTGATGTCCAGCCGGTCCTGATAGACCACGGGCCGCGTCACCCCCTGCATCACGCTGTTGGGGTCGTCCGGCTTGATCTCGTCGCTGCTGTAGCGGAGCACGAGGCCAATCCGGTACTTCTGCGCGAAGACCGCCACCGCCTGCTCGACTTCTTTGTAGGTGTTGTAGTAGATGCGGGCTTCCTGCTCGAGGAACTCCTTCCGCTTCAGTCCGATCTTCACTTGCAGGTCCGATTGCAGGTGGGCCAGTTCTTCCTCCGCCTTCTTGTATTCGGCCGAGCTGGGGTTGAACTGCTGCAGCGTCTCGCGCTTCGTATTGAGCTTCTGCTGCTCCGCGCGGACGTAAGCATCGAAGGCGTCCAGGTCCTTCTTCAGGTCGTTGCGCTGCGCGTTGAAGCGGACATGGTTCTTGAACAGGTAGGCGATGTCGATCACCGCCACGTTCGTCCCGGCCATGACCGGGGCCGCAGCGTTGGCCGGACGCGGCCCCACGGGGGCTGGCCCCTGTGCACCCGCTCCGGCGGCCAGAAGCAGAACAGCAAGCGGTCCGGCCACGGAAGTGGCACACCGAGAACTCCGTTTCACGCTAAGCACTCCTTGCTAGGTGGCGGGTTGTCCGAACTGGCGGTCGGCTGCGGACGATGCCAGCGGTCATCCGCCTCGCATCGTCCATCCCTCAAGGGCTGCGTATTGTGCCGCCGAAGTCACGACGGGTAAAGGTCATTCGCTCCGTGAGGCTGCCAACGATCGGGGACTTTTCGTCTCGCTGCGACACGAGGCGGCCGGAAGTTGCGTGGGAACGCCGCCACCGTCCCAGCCAGACTCGTTCAGCTCCACCGCGGCACCCGGCCGCCCTCGGGAATCGTTCTATCGGCACATTTGGCAGTCTGGATTGAGTTTTCCGCCGGGCAACACTCTTTTAGGTGGTTTACGCCGCCTGTCTTGGCCGGTCGAAAAGAGGCTCTAGGCAAACCGGTCAAACTGCGTCGTCTGCCGGCAGATCGCCTCGGGCTCGGCCGGGCAAGTTCCCACGCCTCGCGCCAGGCAAAGAACCAGCCGCTGTCAGCGGACAGTGCCACCCGCGGCAAGGCCAGCCCCGTCTTGCGAGAAACGGCTCGATGGAGAAAATGAGAGGTTTTCCGCAGGTCGAAGTAGCATCGCCGTGCACTTGCCGAGAGATCGTTTCCCGGGCACGGCGGCCATCCTTGGCAAACGTGAAACGAACATGATCGAAAACCTTCCAGTGCAGCGGCGGGAAAAGCTCGGTGGCAGCTCCAGTCGCCGCTTGCGTCGCAGCGGCCTGGTGCCGGCTATCCTGTACGGTCACGGCGAGGCCAACATCCCCTTGCAGGTCGAGCGCACCAGGCTGATGAACCTGATCCGGCACGGGCACAAGCTCGTGCGGCTGGAGGGGGACGTCCGCGAAGGGGCGTTCATCAAAGACGTGCAGTGGGACGTGTACGGCAAAGAGGTGTTGCACCTGGACTTGCTGCGGGTTTCCGAAACGGAGCAAGTCCGGACGACGGTCGCGATCGAACTGCGTGGGACGGCGCCCGGCCAGAGCGAAGGCGGGGTGGTCGAGTTCGTGCTGCACGAACTGGACATTCAGTGCCCGGCAGCAGCGGTGCCTGAAAAACTGGTGGTGAACATTGGCGATCTGCATCTGGGCGGTGCGATCCACGCCGGGCAGGTCTCGCTGCCGGAAGGCGCTAAATTGCTGGACGATCCGGACCTGGTGGTGGTGCATTGCATCGCGCCGCATGTGAAGGCCGAAGAAGTGACGGCTGTGGCCGAGCCGGGCGCTGCCGAGCCAGAACTGATCCGCAAGGAGCGGCCGGCAGCCGAGGAGGAGGAATAACCGGACCAGGCTTGCAAATCCGCCACGGGAAGGCCGCACGTCGCTTTCCCGCGGGGCGGGTGGCGATGGGAGGTTGGTGCCGTTTTCGAGAGTGTCCGCGCCTGGCTGCGTGCCGTGCTGGCCCCGCCTCAGGATGCCCAGGGATCGGCCGCGATGAAACTGATCGTGGGGCTGGGAAACCCCGGCACGCAATATCGCCAGACGCGGCACAACGTCGGGTTCGAGGTGGTGGGTCGGCTGGCGCGGCGGTTGCAAGCGCCACTCCCCAAGGTCAAATTCGAAGGAGAAATCAGCGAAGTCGCGATTGCCGGCGAGAAAGTACTGCTGTTGACCCCTCTGACGTACATGAACGCCAGCGGGGCCAGCGTGCTGGCCGTCCGCGACTTTTACAAACTATCCCCCGAGCATATCCTGGTGATCTGCGACGATCTGGCCCTGCCGCTGGGCAAATTGCGGCTGCGGGCCAAGGGCTCCTCGGGTGGCCAGAAAGGGCTGGAGGATATCCTCCGCCGCTTGGGCACCGAGGAGGTCCCCCGCCTGCGGATCGGGATCGGCCCGCTGCCCCCAGGCCGTGACGCCGCCCAGTTCGTCCTCGCCCAGTTCACCCGGGAGGAACAGCCGGTCATCGATGCCGCTCTCGACCGAGCGGCTGACGCGGCTGTGGTTTGGGCCGAGCAGGGGATCGTCGCCGCGATGAATCAGTTCAACCCCAGTTAGCCCCGTCCACGAACCGCAACCAAGCGAAAGTAGTCCCCGGCGTAACCGACTGCCTCGCAACAGAAGCCCTGGATCACGCACTGGCTCCACGCCGCTTTCGACCGTCAGCCCAACCGCAAATGCCTTTTGTTCACAAGGAGTAAGTCCTTTGGCCACAAATGTTTACGAATGCATGGTCATCCTGGACCCCAATAAGTATGCCCAGGACCCTGCTGGCATGGGCGCCCAGGTTTCCAGCCTGGTCACCAAGTGCGGGGGCGAGGTGCTCGTCAGCCGGCTATGGCAGGAGCAGAAACTTGCCTACCCGATTGAGGGGCACAAGAAAGGGGTTTACTGGCTGACCTATTTCCGAATGGACAGCAGCAAACTGGCAGAATTCAATCGCGAGCTGCGGATCAACGAGACGATCCTGCGGAGCTTGACGCTGAAGATCGACCCGCGGTTGGTGGACGCGTTGGTGGAGCATGCTCGCGGCGGCGGTCGGAGCCGAGCCAGTGAATCGGCCGAGGCCGGGGCGACGGCGGGGTGATCGAAGCGGGATCCACTGCGCTGGCAGCGGGCCGCAAGGTCGCACGGGCTGCCTGATCCTGGACTCGCCACGGCGGGGGAGCCTGTGGTAGCTTAACGGGTCGCGGGGGCAGCGGCAGACGGCGCTGAAACCTTGGACGCTGTCTGGGCCTTCAGCCAGAAGGGGGAGGTGCGGTCATGGCCAGCTACAATCGCGTGATCCTGCTGGGGAACATCACCCGCGATATCGAAGTCAAATACCTGCCTAGCGGCACGGCGGTGGCGGAGATCGGCCTGGCGGTCAACGACCGCCGCAAGAACCAAAATGGCGAGTGGGTGGACGAGACGACGTATGTCGATGTGACCCTGTGGGGGCGGACGGCCGAAATCGCCGGCGAATATCTGGGCAAAGGCTCACCGGTGCTCATCGAGGGTCGGCTAAAGCTCGACCAATGGGAGACCGACGGCCAGAAGCGTTCCAAACTTCGTGTGGTGTGCGACCGGATGCAGATGATCGGGCCGCGGGGCGGGGGTGGCCGCGGTCAGGCCGGTCCGCCTGACGAAGCGGCCGATTTCGGCGACGTACCGCCGCCTGCAGCGCGTCCTGCGGCTAGCCGTGCGGCGGCTGCACCGCCGCCACCGCCTCCGGAGGACGAAATCCCGTTCTAGGGCAGGCGATCGCCCCTGAAGCGGCCCTTCCGCCCGAGGCTGCCAAGGGCAGGCAAGCTGACGCGGCTGGACCTGCGGGGCGGGTTATCGACTGACAAGACGAGCGTCCCTCCCAAGCCGTCCGACCGGGAATCCGACACAAGCCAACCCGATCCTGAAGCGAGATCAACAAGCGAGGTATTCTAGCGATGAAGACGAAGCGCAGTCGCGTGGCGAAAGAAGGCCGGTTCCAGCCGCTGCCGCGGGCCGGCAACGGCGTGCAGCTTTTGCTGATCCAGTCGGTGGATCACCTGGGCAAGCAGGGGGAGATCGTGACGGTCCGGCGGGGCTATGCGATGAACTACCTGTTGCCGCAGGGGCTGGCCACGATCGCCACCGACCATCACAAGCGGATGGTGGAGAAGCATCGCGCCCGGCTGCAGGAGATCGAGCGGGCGCGGCTGGCCAGCCTGAGGCAGCTTGCCGAAGCGATCGCCAAGCAGAGCGTCACCATCGAAGCCAACGCCAACGAGGAAGGGCATCTGTACGGCAGCGTCAACGCCCAGGACATCGCCGCGGCCCTCAAGGGTGCGGGATTCAGCATCACGGCCGATCAGGTTCGCCTGGAAGGTCCGCTGAAGGAGCTGGGGTTGTACACGGTGCGCATCCACCTACACTCCGACATCGACGCGGAGCTGAAGGTCTGGGTCGTGCCGACCGTGACGGCCGAGCCGGCGGCCTCCGACAAGGCTGAGAAGGGGGAGAAAGCCGACAAGGCCAAGGCCGAAAAGTCCAAAGCCGAAAAGAAGTAAGGGCCTGTCGCGAAAGGCTTCGCGGAGGTCAAGCGAAAGGGGGCCGGCGAAGCGGGCCGGCCCCAGTGGGGATCTTGAAGTTGCCGCTGGGCGCTGGCTGTCCAGTGCCTAGCGGCTGGCTGCGGGCTCAAAGCGGCTAGTGGGCCCGGCCGGCTCGGGGCTCGGGTTCGGGCGCGTTGGCACCGTGCGCCGGAGGATGGAAACAGACGGCTAGCAGGATCGCTCCCACGAGCGCGGTCCCCGACGGGATCAAGAACATCCGCGAGAAGTCGACGTTGCCCGACGCATCGGCGAACAGGTTGCCCATCCGCGGCCCGATGAAGTTGCCCACCATCGGCCCCAGCCCCAGGATCAGCAGGTTGAATAGCCCCTGGGCACTGCTGCGAACGTCCTTGGGGAAGAACTCATCCACGAAGATGTAGACCGTGGCGAAGAAGAACGCATAGCAGATGCCGTGGAGGATGTTGACCAGGATCGCCACGGCGGGATACGGCAGCAGGGCGAAGACGGCGAAACGCACCGTGTGTCCCAGGATGCCGATGGCCATGGTCCACTTCCAGCCCAGCCGCTTGAGGAAGTAGCCCAGCACGGCCAGCGTGCCGATCTCGGCGAACTGACCGACGCTCATCACCGGCATCACCCAGTTGCCAGGGATGCCGATGCTCCGCAGGTAGCGGTCGGTCCAGAAGAAGTACCACTGGTGCACCGTGGCGTCGATGAACGTCACGAGGAACAGCACCAGCATGAACGGCAGCCGCAACAGCTTGGCGGCTTCCAGCCAGGCGAACTGGCTTTCTCCGGCGGCGGGTGGCTTGGGCGGCGTGTGAGGCAGCAGGAGACTGAACGCGGCCAAGACGAGCGAGGCGATGCCGGCGGTGACGAACGTGTAGGCGCGGGCCTCGATGAACGCCTCGCCGGTCTTCGAGGTGCCCAGCACAGCGCCCAGCCACTCGATCAGCGAGACGCTGCCGAAAGCGGGAATTCTGGCCCAGTCGGCGATGATGAAGATGAACGGCCAGCTTGCGGCGATCCAGCCGATCGTGCCCCACAGCCGTACCGGCCCGAAGTCCTTCTGCTGGTCTTGTACGTTGGCGAAGGCGATCGAGTTGGTGATCGAAATGGTCGGCACATAGAACAGGCAGTGGATCAGCATCAGCACGAAAAACGGACCGAAGCTCCGCGTCATCGCCAACCCCAGCATCGCCAGACCGCCGACGAGCTGGCTGACCGCCAGGAACCGCTCGGCCGCGAAATTGCGGTCGGCGAACTGCGTACTGAAAAACATCGCCACGATCGCCGCCACGTTGAAGCAGGCCAGCGCCAGAAACTGCTGGTTTTCGGAGAAACCCAGATCGGCCACATAACCGAAGACCAGCGGGAACCATGCCCCCCAGATGAAAAACTCCAGGAACATCATCACCGACAGCCGGGTGCGAATCAGCGTCATGGGGCGGTCTCGCAGGCGAAAACTCTCGGGCAACCAACAGCGTGATAAAAACCGGCTCGCAGCCTCCCCGGGGCATGAGGACGGCGGAACCAGCCGGCAGGCCGGATTCTAGTCGCTGCCCGCACAGGTGGGAACAAGGCGGGGAGTTCGGCGCTGGGGCAGCCGCCGCGCCACGGCCGCTCGTCGAATCAGCCAATGTGGCTGGAACGGGGGTGGGGCTTGGCCGTAACGTGGGCAAGGTCGCCGGCACGCCGCCTCCTGCTGCAGCTTCTCAGACCGCCACCGCGACCACCCGCTTGAGCACCCCGCGCGGTTGACGTGCCACATAGCCTGCCAGCAGGAGCCCCACCAGAAAGAGGAGGCCGCTGAGCCACTGCGAGATCGACAGCGAGGTTCCGAACTGCCCCGGCTCGTCCGTCCGAATGATCTCCAGCAGAAACCGTGACACCGGGTGCAGCAAGAGAAGCAAGGCGAACAGCTCCCCATCCCGCCGCCGCAGCGGGTACCACGCCCAAAGCAAGAGGGCCAGAAGCGCCGCATCGATCGCCGCGTAAAGCTGTGCCGGATGCACGGGCACACTGCGCGCTGGGCCCAGCGGCGATTGCCACCGAATGGTCCGCCCGTCCTGTGTGGTCGCTTCCCAGTTGGGACCGCCGACCGCCAGCCGCCGCCGAGCCTCTGCCAGGCTGCCCACCGGTCGGCCGTCGATGGCCACCAGCCGGTCGCCCGGTTGGAGCCCTGCCCGGGCAGCAGCCCCCTCGGGATCGAGATAGGCCACCACGACCTCTCCGTGCCGCGATTCGACCCAGACCCCGCTGTGCCACCCTTGTTGCTGGTGCTGGATGTACGGCGGGCTCCCCGCCGGGAATGTCACCGCATACGGCTGATTCAAACACACGCCGCCGAAACAGCAACCGTTGAGAAAACAGCCCAGCCGGCCAATCGCCAGCCCCAGCGCCATGCTGGGAGCGATAAGGTCGGCCATGGCCAACAGCGGCAACCCTTTCCGCCAGCAATACCACGCCCCCGCAGGAACGCCCAGCAGCACCGAACCGTAGACCACCAGCCCGCCCTGGGCGAGGTTGAGCATCGACTTGGCGGTCGCCCACAGGTCGCGCGGGCCGCCGGGCGGGACGAACTGCCGCCAGTATTCGATAATGAAAAACAATCGGGCACCCACCAGACCCGCCACAAACATCACAAAAGCCAGGGAATATATGACATCCGGGTGGATACCCACCTCGCGTGCCCGATGGGCCGCCACCGACACCGCCACCAGCGTGGCCAGCATCAGCATCACCCCATAGCCGCGGATCGGCAGCCCCAGCGGCCGGCCATCGACGCCATATTCGACCAGGCCTGGCAACAGCCACACGATCGCAGCCGCACCGAGCAGCATCAATGGCAGCAAGTGCTGGATTTCCGCCCAGCCGCTCGGTTTACGGGCTAGACGCACCACAGCCACCCCGCACCCGACCAGCCACACCGCTAGTAGCCAACCCAGGCCGAACACGGGCCATCCAAGCCACTCGGCAGGGATGTAGAATAGGGTCGAGCGCACCTGCAAACCCGAAAAAGGTGTGTTTTTTGACTTGCTGGCCGACCGCGATCGGAGTGCGACGGCTGAGCCTGCCACGTCGGTTGGCCACCTTGGTGGATTGTATCCGCCGCAGCCTGCTGAATCATCGCGAGGTCGGCGGCTGGGGCGGCTTGGTCTGGCCCGGCGCGGGCTGGCCGGGCGGGATCACCTGTCCGTGGGGGTCTACCGTGCGGTCGGCCAGTTCTTTCGCCAGTTCGTCCTGGAGCGGTTGGGGGAGGAAATGTTCCATGCGTTCCGCCGCTTCGTGCAGGTGGTCGCGCGGCAGATCGAAATGGGTATCGAGGTAGCTTTCCCAAAGCCGGTGCGCGCGGACGAGCTGGCGGGCGGCTGCGCGGCCGTCGGTGCTCAGGTGCAGCCGGCCCTGCGGATCGCTCGTCACCCAGCCGCGGTGGAGAAGCCGCCAGCGAGCCAGCCGGCCGGCCCAACCGCGCTGTGCCTGTTCGGCGAGCGTCCGCCACAGGCCGGCCTGTGGCCGTGCAGGAGGTGGTGCGGCGGCCTCCTCGATAGAGGGGACCAGAGAAGGTTCTTCGCTCCGGTAGAGGCGGGCCAGCACATCTTCGCCCGCGATGCGGACGGCCAAGGCGAGTTGGCGGGCGAGCTGGGGCACCAGGCCCCGCCGCGGTGCGAAGAGCAAAGCAGCGGTGAATTGCAACCCGGCGGCGACCGCCATCGCGCCCGCCACGCTGGTGGCCCACCATTCCGCCAGCAGATAGCCGAGGATGGCGGAGGTGCTGCCGATCGCCACCGACCAGGCCGCCACCCAGCCGGCGCGGTCGGCAAGCTGCACGGCCGTGGCCGCGGGCACCACGAGCATGGCCACCACGACGATCGAGCCGACCGCCTCGAATGCCGCCACGCACACGCCTGCCACCAGCGTCATCAGCACGGCGTGGAGAAGTCCCACCCGAAAGCCCATCGCTGCGGCCAAAGCCGGGTCGAAGGCGACCAGCACCAGCTCCTTCCACAAGAGCAACACGACCGCCAGGGTGATCGCAAGCGCCGGCACGAGCATCCGCAGCGGGCGGGAGATTTCCCACGGACCGACCCGCACCAGATCGACGCCGGCAAAGTCGATCTGCCCATACAGCACGCAGTCGGCATCCAGATCGACGTGCCGGGCCGCCACCTGGATCAGGATCACGCCCAGGGCGAACAGCGAGGTGAACACGATGCCCAGGCTGGCATCTTCACTCACCCGTCCCCACTGGGTGAGCGTCTGGGCGATGAGCGTGGTCGCCACGCCAAGCAGCATCGCCCCCAGGAGGATCGGCAACCCCGCCACCGAGCCTGACAAGAGATAGCCCAGCGCGATCCCGGGCAAGACCGCGTGGCTGATCGCATCGCCCACCAGGCTCATCCGCCGCAGCACGAGGAAGCAGCCGAGCAACCCGCAAGTGGCTCCGGTCACTGCCCCGACGAGCAGGATCCACACGGCCAGCGCCAGTTCCCCGTGCGCCGACCCATGGGAAAGGAACGTCAGCCCCAGCCAAGCCACAGCGCCCCAGAACATCAGATACAACGCGAGCGCGCCGGCCTGCGTGAAGCCGGATTGCCTGGTCGGTGCGGCGCCGGTATGGGCCTGTGCAG
>Ga0101944_10004958_pt1 | contig 15737 bp, 18 predicted proteins | sample DewCreD2012metaG_FD_75245 | JGI IMG/M metagenome (GOLD analysis project Ga0101944, IMG submission 75245) | Hot spring sediment bacterial and archeal communities from British Columbia, Canada, to study Microbial Dark Matter (Phase II) - Dewar... ...
CTTTAAATATTTTCTTACTATCTCTTATTGCCTGTTTGATATCGTTGTAGGTTGAATAAGGTGACATTTCAATGACTATCTGGGGAATGTTTATTTCACTGAACCTGTGCTCAGCATAATCTTGGTCTTGGACAATAGCATGGGTTCTTTGTAACCAATTAGTATCTGCCATACCATACATGATTGATTGAAGAACAATCGGTACAAAATAATAAGGTCTTCCGAATTCAAAGCATATCAAAACTGCTTCTGCTTGTACCCTAAGAGGTTCGATTGCGTCTTTGGCAAATGATAAAACATTAGTAAATTCCTTCGGTAATAACTCTTTAAACCTATCCAATGATTTATATTTACTTAAATTAATTTTTCCTTCTTTAGTTGGGTCGAGTAAACCGAGGAGAAAAGAGAGGTCACCTTTGGCGGGGACAGCTTCGTCAATTGAATATTCTTCTCTAATCTTGCTAATTAGCCTTAAATACTCAGGTTTATCTACAAGAAGTGCTATCTCCTGATAAATACTAGTATTACCATTATCAATGATTTCAACTTTTAATTTTAATAAATCCTCATTCCTGTTTCTCATCCTCATATTCATAACTTTATTTTATCTAATTCTGAGAAAATTATCCCTAGGTATCGAGCTTAGCCATCATGTCATGATGATTTACTTATAGTAAAGAGAATTATGAGAATGAAATATTATGTGTATGAAAATTGGCTACACAAGAAGGCAATAGTACATAAATCAGAGTGCGGTTTCTGCAACGATGGTAAAGGAAGATTCCCAAATAAAGAGTATTCGTCTCGATATGGCCGTTGGCTGGGGCCGTTTAAAGATAAACTAGAAGCTCAAACAGCAGCATCCAAAACAAATAGAGAGGAAATTCACGAGTGCCTCCACTGTTCTAGGCAATAACTTCTTGCTATTCGCAAACGATAGTTACTTGGTCAGATATTGTCAGTTGACCATTGGCAGGCATTGGTAAAGGTTCGCCATTTACCCCTACCACTGTGCAGTTTTGACTTTGCGATTGGTTAACCGGTAGTTGGTATTGTTCGCCAAGTTTTATATCTGACGTATTAGGCGGGTTGGTTATGATTAACTGCTCGCCACCCGATGTTTGGCTTCCGATGTTTAAATTTCCCTGACTCTCTGTGTAAAATGTTGTATTGCTTGTCTCGCTTTCAATTGACAATTGACTATTGCTTAGCGATTGGTTTAGCAGACGGCCTTCTAACTGTTTTATCTTTTCTTCCAGTTCAGCGACTTTCTTCTCAAGTTCCACAATCCGTGCTTCGTGGTTATCGACTTTACCCGTTAACACTTCTAGGGCACTTTGAAATGGTTTAATTGCTTGAGAAAACCAAGTGGGTATTGGCAGTTCAAATAGTTTTTGTTTTGCCTGAACAGAGGGAGTGAAAGCAAAAAGTAGTGTGCCGATTAAAACAGTAGAAATGATTATCTTTCTCATAATTCTCCTTTAAATAAATCTTAGTATTTCTAAGAGTCGAAATCAACCCCATTTTCAAGGCTATTTGCTTAGTTTTGCTTTGTGGAGTAAGGGCATATCTCAATCCACAATTTAACTATATGTCTAAAACCACTAAGGAGACTTTGAAAAGTCTTGGAAAGAAGGTGCAGAAATTAAGGAAGCAGAAGGGATTAACTCAAGAAGACTTAGCTCATGAGTTGGGAATTTCTAGAGTTTACATGGGTTACATCGAACAAGGCAGAGAAAGTCCATCTTTAAAACTATTGATGAAGATGGCTAGAAAATTTGGTGTTAGCGTTGAGGATTTATTTCACAGATAGAAATATAAAATCCAGAGAAGAAATGTATTTACCCAACCCAGATATGTTTAACCTAGAAATCTTGCATTTCTAACTGTTCGCTCGCTTCAAGGCGTTTAATCATTAATTTATAGTATTCTTTTTCTTTCTCTATAGCAATATATCTTCTCTTATATCTATGGGCAACTAACGGTAGTGCTCCACTTCCGGCAAACGGGTCAATGATAATATCATTTTCTTTAGTTGCACCAAGAACAAACCTTTTAATTAATTCTAAAGGCTTTTGCGTTGGGTGTATTCTATCTTTTCCTTTGGGGGCTTGGAATTTAAAGATATTATGTTCATAGTTGCTATTCCAGGTCGCCCCAGGCATTTTACCTACTACTGCAACCTCCCAAGCGTTTAGAAATCTGCTTTTAGCATTTAAGGGTAGGGGGTCTGGTTTCTGCCAAACAATTGCATCAACGGCAATAAATCCATCGTGTTCTAATGCATTCCAGTAAACTCCTAAATCTTTCTTTGCACAGAAAGAAATAAACCACCCTTTTATCTTTGGAATTGCTATTTCTAACCATTTCTTATTAAATTTATCCCATTCCCCAAATTCGAAATCCAACTTTGCTGTTGTTCCAAGTCGTTTTCCTTTACAGTTAAGCTTCTTGCTAATTCCGTAGGGAGGGTCTGCAATCAATAAGTCTATTGAATTATCAGGAAGTTTTTTTAATCCCTCTATACAATCAATACATTGAATCGTATTCAACCAGGTTTTAATAATATCGTCTTTCATTATTAAATTGGATTATTTCTAATTAATCCCTTAAAGACACCTCTAATTTCTAATCTGTCTGGAAATATTGGTTTGTACTTTGGATTCTTTGGCTGTAAATATGGTTTTCCATCTTTATATTTTAACTGTTTAAGCGTTGCCCCATCTTCTGTCACTGCAACAACTGTATCGTTGGCATCAGCTGTAAATTGATGCTTAACTACGATTATATCCTTATCCCAGATGCCGTCTTCTATCATACTGTTGCCTTTAACTTTAAGGGCATAGTAATTTCCTCTATTGGCAATCATGGTTCTTGGGACCTTAATTGGTTCAGGATTTTCTATCGGTTCAATCGGAATGCCGGCGGCTATAAATCCCAGCATGGGGATTTCTACTGTTTCGGGCGACTCTTCAAATAATGATACGCCTCTTGGTTGGTATTCCTCTTTCTTTAAGTACCCCTTAGTTTTAAGGGCATTGACGTGCTGATGGACTGTTGAGACTGCCAAACTAAATTTACCACCAATTTCTTCCAAGGAGGGAGCATAACCTTTCTTACCGGTAAATGAGGTTATAAAATCAAGTATTTCCTTCTGCTTAGGGGTAAGTGTCCTCTTGATTATTTTATTCATCTATATTATTATAATACCGAAACTGTTACGAAAGTCAACAGTTAAATTATTAGTTTTTAAGATGGGGGGTGAGCATGATGGCAGAAACAGCGGCACATCAACGAGCGAAAGCTAAAGCGGCCGGAAAAGGCGGTGCTAAAGAAGTTAAAATCGGTCGAAAAAGAGTTGACGCGCTCACTGCTTCCAAGAAAAGAGTTACGGAAGTAGAACGAAGCGGCGACACGAGGTCTTTAAGGGCCGCCGCCAGGAGACTGAAAGCGGCCAAAGCTCCACAGAAGGTCTTGCAAGTTCCCAATCAAGACATGCTCAAGGCGAAGGAGGCCATGAAGCTCGAAAAGGTCAAAGGTACGGTTAAAAACATGGCCGGCACTAAACGCATTTCTGTTTAAATTTAAGAGGAGCGTAAAACACCATGAAATTAAACGATTTTCTTTCTGTTAACAGGTATTACAGGATGGATAATCATCAACTCGAACTCGAGGCGGCCAAATATAAAATTGGTGGTTATGGAATAGATGGTAGAGTGGTGAGGGAAAGGATAATCGAACAATTATTAGAGAAAGACAAAGCTAACAACTCCAGATATGCGATATTTATTTCACTTGTGGCACTAATCGTTAGTATTCTCGTATTAATAATTAAATAGGAAATAAGCCGAGACTAAGAAGAAAATAAATATAAAGTGATAACTAAAGACGAAATTGACCAGAAAGCAAAGGAATATCAGATAAATCCCCCTGATGTTGAGAAGGATTACATCTTCAGCTGGCTGTTAAACGCCATATATAGTCAATCATCTTTAAACAATCTTCTTATCTTAAAAGGCGGCAACGGGTTAAGGAAGGTTTATCTCCCCAATACTCGCTTTTCTAAAGATTTAGATTTCTCGGTAGAACAACAAATAGACATGGTTTTTCTGCGTGATGAGCTAAATAAAATTTGTTCTGCTGTAAGCGAGCAGACGAGTGTTAAATTTGAACTTGACAGAACGCTCGTTAGGCCTAAGGATATTCCTGTTGCCAGCAATGACATTCTGGAGGCCCGTTTGTATTTCAAGGGATTTTACGGCGAAGAAACTATTTCTCTTAAAACCCAGCTCGATATTACTCAGTTTGATAAATTATATCTGCCGGTTCAGTCTAAACAGTTGATTCACCCATATTCGGATAAGGATAAATGCGTATCCAGTGTAAAATGTCAGAAGGCAGAAGAAATACTTGCCTCAAAGCTAAACTGTTTACTGCATCGAAGGAAAGTTGCCGACCTGTTTGACTTGCTGTACTCAATATTATTCTCAAAGGATTTTCCGGTAAACAGGCTTGAAGTTGTCACTACTTTCTTAAAGAAATCGGTATATGAAGCGATGCCGGGCTCGGCTAAACAGCAATTACTGGGAGTCCAGCTTGAAGAATATCGACCATTCTGGTATACATTAATTGCCCCAGTTACCAGTATTTTCAAATTTGATGTTGTGATAAACAACTTTAATCAATTGATAGAAAATTTATTCAGCCTTATTTCTCCTCCTCTGCCTCGTCCTGCCTTTGTGACCCATTATAGTTCTCCCCGAAGTTATATTGGTGGTTTTAGCAGTTATCATCCTTCACCTGTCTACTTTTCTTCAGATATTAGGGGCACAATTATTAATGCCGGCAGGTCAAGAACTATGGTGGAATTGTTATATGATGGCTACGAAAGATTGGTTGAGCCGTATTCTATGGAATACTATGTTCGAAAAAAAGACGGGGTGGGTATGGAATATTTCTGGGGATACGATACATCAGGCGGTAAATCAGGAGAACGCTCTATCAAAAGATTTATTTGCGATAAGATTCAATCTGTCCGGTCAACAAATTATGGTTTTAGTCCTCGTTATGAGGTTGAGTTTTAAATATGCGACCAAAGGTTAATATCATTCAAGCTAAATCAATCTTTACTAAATCAGGATTGCCTGGTTCTGATTGGGTGATTAACCCCTACAATGGCTGTCTATTCGGTTGTATGTATTGTTATGCGGCACAAATTGCTCGCTGGAAACATCCAGATGAAGAATGGGGAACATATTTAGATGTTAAGATAAATGCCCCTGAATTGTTAAAAAATGAACTTGAGAGATTAGAAAAGAGATTAAAGACAAAAGACTTCGGTTCTGTTTTCTTCAGTTCGGTGACTGACCCTTACGTTGGAATGGAAGCAAAATACCAATTAACCAGAAGGTGTTTAGAAGTTTTAGTAAATTTTGGTTATGAGGGAAATGTTTCTATCCAGACTAAATCTCCATTAGTAACAAAGGATATTGACGTTTTGAAAGGATTGAAGGATGTAGCGGTAGGTTTCACCCTAACAACTTTAGATGATAAAGTTTCAAGATTTCTGGAAGTTAAAGCTCCACCAGTAAGCACGAGAATGCAAGCACTGAAAGAACTGCATGAATCAGGAGTAACAACTTATGCGTTCATCGGTCCAATTCTGCCCCATTTTACAAGTGATGAAAAGAAAATAAAAGAGCTACTAGATAAACTCCAGGAAGTTGGTGTTAAGGAAGTTTGGTTTGAACATATTAATTTGAGCCCAAAGATAAAGGCGAGGTTGTTTGACTTTCTTAAAAAAGAATCGCCTGAATTGTTGCCAGAATTTGAAAAAGCAGACACGGAAGAATATCGAAGTAGATTGGAAGACGTTATTCATGAATCCATGAAGGGGAGAAATTTGAAGATGGGATTGGGTAAGGTAATTCACCATAGAAAATTGCCTAAGAAAAATTGAGATAAAAGAAAGCTGAATATTTCTATCCAGCCTTCTTTTGAAAAGAGTCTCCTAAGTGTCTCACTTTTTCAAGCGAGCTTCCTTCTTAATTTTATCAACTTTTGGCTTATTTTCCACCAGTTTAACTTCTTCTGCTTGCTTCTGTTTGGCTTCTGCTAGTCTTGCTTTTCTTCTTTCAAGATAGGCACGCCTAGTTGCTTTGCCCTTTTCACTTTGTTGGTATTTCTTCCTGGCGAGTTTGCCCTTTTCGCTTTGAGCGTATCGGCGTTGTGCCTGACTCCATTTTCCCATATATTCTCACCTCCAATCTTGTTTAGTTTTAACTATTGATTTAATTATCACGACTAACTTTGAATCAGGCACGATGGCTTAAGGGTGGCTAACCGGGTAAGACGAGGGCAGTTTTACAATGGTCTTTATAAACCCTAGTGAATTTGATAGAATTAAAATACTTCACAATCCTCAAGCTTCCCCGGAGAATTAAGAGAAAGAAGAAGAAAATTAGGAAGAGGACAATCCTTTTATTTTCATTAACGAGGTATGCCTATGGTTATAAAAAACATTTCTATACTCTCCCCGGAGAGTGAATTTACCCAAGAACAGTTGGTAAAGTTGCAGTTTGCAGGAACAGTTACATTCGTGGATAGTAAAAGGCAAAGTTCCCTGAAAGATTTAATTAAGATTTCCAAGAGTGCGGATATTATTGCTTTTAGCCCTGATGAGTTTGGCAAATATGCCTCAAGGTATTTATCTGAAATCCTAAAGGCTTCGCCTAACGTCAAAGGCTTAGCTTTAAATACTAATCACGCTGACTATGTTGATATGGAGTATTGTACAGAGAGAGGCATTAAAGTGGTTCCCATTCTTGACTATACGGCTGAGGCGGTCGCCGAACATGTCATTTTACTTTTGTTGGATTGTGCTAAGAGACTAACCATCAATGATAGAAGAACCTACAGACGCAGGTATCAGCCTGAGTTAGGATTTGAAATTAGGGGCAGGACTTTAGGTGTTATCGGCACCAATCAAGAAGCTCAAAGAGTAATAGGACTGGCAAGGGCAATAGGAATGATAGTCTATTCCACCGAAAGGTTTGAAGGAGCTGTCAGGCAGCCATTCGTGCTTCACAACGACATGATTACCATCCATTTGCCCAACACGGAGGAGAATAAGAAGTTTCTCTCTAAAGAAAAAATTACCCGGTTGAAAGAAGGAACAATCGTTATCAATCTTTCAGGCCGAGAGTTGGTTGATGAGAAAGCGATGGCCGAAGCCCTAAGGACCGGCAAAGTCTCTCAATATGCTTTTGAGGCAGAATCCTTGCATAAATCACCGCTTGAGGGGATAGAAACCGCCTTGATGTTTAAGCCATTCAGCCGGCTTACAAGGGAATCTGTCGCCAGAAATAGGTATGAGTGGGTGAAGAATATTGCCAGCCTAGCAGGACACCATACGTCTTAAGTGAGATTATAAGTTTAAGATTGAATTTAAACGATTGCTGATTGTTTAGAATCAATCGCATGGTTTGAAGCTATATCCTTTTATTAGGTTTGCAAATATCGCTTGTTAAATCGCGTTCTAGAGCTTTGTACGAGAGTAAAACCAGTTAAATCGAATCTGGTACAATAGGAATTAAGATATGAGAAAATTGCCGATAATTACTCGGAAATCACTGCTTTATAAAAGCGGGGTGGAATACACTGATTACTGCATAAACCATGTCGAAGGCTGTTCGCATGGTTGTAGATTCCCTTGTTACGCGATGATGATGGCGATGAGAAGCGGACGGATTAAAGGTTATCAGGATTGGATTAAACCGAAGTTAGTAGGAAATGCTTTAGAACTGCTTGAGAAAGAAATCCCCCGACACAAGCACAAGATAAAGTTCGTCCATCTCTGTTTCAGCACCGACCCCTTTATGTACCAACAACCGGAAGTAACAGCAATGACCCTAAAGATTCTCGCCAGATTGCATAAAGATAATATCCGTTGTACGTTGTTGACTAAAGGAATTTATCCCGAAGAATTATTGGATAAAACTACTTATGGTAAAGATAACGAATACGGAATCACCCTTATTTCCTTAGATGATGAGTTTAAAAGGAGATTTGAACCTTACAGTGCTTCCTATCCACAAAGGATTGCCGGATTAAGAAAACTCCATGAGGTAGGCTTTAAAACTTGGGTTAGCATTGAACCATATCCCACTCCCAATATTGTTGTTCAAGATTTAAACAAGATTTTATCGGCCGTCTCTTTTGTTGATAAGATTATCTTTGGCAAATGGAATTACAGCCGGCTTTCCTCTGAATATAAAGGGAGAGAACAATATTATGATAATTGTGCAGAAATAGTGACCTCATTTTGCAAAAGAGAAAATATTGACTGCCATATCAAGTTTGGAACCAGAACCAGCAAGAAACACTTAGAGGGGGAACTGCAGACAGAGAAGTTGTTTAACTAGATACCTCCAGGGGATGGAGTATGTGAGGGTTTTAACATATCTGATAAACTATTAGGTATGAACATGGGAAGATTATTGAAAAATAAGAAACGCACCCTCGTTTATTTATTAGCCGGACTAACTCTTCTGTTTGTTCTATTTTTTACGGCTACCAGCTTTATTATCGGCCGTGATGTTAAAAGACTCTGTCTTGAGGCAAAGAGGGATTATAGCGGTGATTGTGTAGAGGCGTTAATTACCCAGCTCAATGATGAAAACCAGGACTTTAGGGCAAGAAACCATGCCGTCTGGGCATTAGGTCAATTGGGCGATAGTCGTGCCTTGCCAACACTTCAAAAATACTACACAGGCAATATCCCAAACAGAGAACCCCTCGACGGAGTAATCAGCCAATATGAGTTAAAGAAAGCCATTAATTTAACCAGCGGTGGAGTAAATCTTACTGCTGTCTTCTGGCGACATGGCATTGATTAAACGTTATTTTACTTATTAATAAGGAAACTCAAGCAGCAGCCTTGGTTAACATTTGAATTTCATTCAATCTATTTCTTGTTTGTTCAGCTCAGATTGGATTCTAAAAAGCTAGTTAATTATGAATAGAAAGTGTAAAATAGAAATAATGAGTGTAAAGAAAGGTCTTCTTGATTTTTTACTTACTCTTTTGATACTTTGTTTGCCCTTTTTTCGTGAACAATATAACGGCGGGCAGTATGTAACGTGGCATCGGCCGATTGTAGTTATAGGTGCCTATGTGCAAGAGCTGCATAATCGAAGCTACTTTGGGGGACTTTTACTAATGCTTATCCTGTCTGCTATCGTTTATTTAATCGTTTCTTTCCTTACCACACAAATGTTTCGTCTTATAAAGAAACATTAGGATTTATTAAACTATTGCCGCTTTCGTTAGTAATTTAATTTCATTCAATCTGTTGCGTGCTTGCTCTGCCCACACTGGATTCAGAAAAGCCTTTATAATAGAATTAAAAGTGTGAGTCAGATTAATTCTAGGATTACGGAGCATTATAGAAAATATTCTTATGCTTTTATATTTCATCTTTCTTTTTATCGGTCTTTTAATTGTAATTAAAGCCGCTGACTATCTTATTGACGGCGCCTCATCGATTGCCTCAATATTTAGAGTCTCACCCTTAGTAATCGGTCTAACAATTGTGGCTTTTGGGACCTCTAGTCCTGAGTTAGTAGTTAGTATCATTAGCGCTTTTAATAACTCAGCCGCGCTTGCCTTTGGTAATGTAATCGGCTCAAATATCTTTAATATCGCAGTAATTCTTGCTCTTTCCTCAATTATTTACCCATTAAAAATTCACAGCAACACTGTCTGGAAAGAAATTCCCATGTCACTCGTTGGAGCAATCGCGGTTTTTTTGCTTGGATTAGGACATGTAATAGATGGTAAAGTTAAAATATTGGAAATAATAAATAATCGCACCGTTATTGGCCAGCTTACATTGAGTAATGGCATTATGCTTCTAATTTTTTTTATTATTTTCATCTACTACACTTTTGGCATCGCCGGACAAAAAACAGAAACACAAAACGATATAAAAAATATTCCTTTTAAAAAGTCTCTATTCTATATCCTTTTAGGTTTGGCCGGATTAGTTATTGGAAGCAGAATTATCGTAAAAAACGCTGTTTACTTGGCTGATTTTTTTAATTTAAGTGAAAAGTTTATCGGGTTGACCATTATTGCGATTGGCACGAGTTTGCCTGAACTTGCAACCAATATTGCCGCTTCCTATAAAAAAAAGGCCGATATCGCTGTAGGCAACATTCTCGGTTCAAATATTTTTAATATTTTTTTAATTCTTGGAACAACTGCCATTATCAAGCCTGTTCCAATAATGTTAAACGATGTGATTGATCTTGGAGTAATGGTTATAATAACCCTTTTTTTATTTGCTTCTTATTTTATTTTCCATAAAGGTGCTTTGGATAGGCGGGAAGGAATAATTCTAATTATTATCTATATTATCTATTTAAATTATTTGTTCATTAGAACATAAAAATATTACTAAAAAATAATAAAATATTTTCTATCAATAATCTCCTTTTGTATCAATGAAATAAAGTCACTCTTCACAATATTTTCATTAGAAATAATAACCAGCAATGTAGTTCTATCAATATATGCACAGCTTGAGACGAAGATATCATCGTCTTTCTATAAATTAATCTCTTCAAAAAATAAAGAAATCGAGGCTTTGAAAATGGTTGATGATGAAACAGAGCATGAAAAAAAGCTAATTACTTTAATTGATGAAAAATGACTTAACTATATTAGGGCTTTTGTTTTAGGAGTCAATGATGCCTTAGTTGAACTTGCTGGCGCCTTAGCTGGGCTTACACTTACCCTCAACAACACAAAAATAATTGCCATGGTTGATTTAATTACCGGGATTGCTACCTCAACGTCAACGGGTGTCTCAAATTACTTGGCGGAAAAAGAAGAAAAATATCTTACTTCAATTAATCTTCTTATCAGCCAAGCGGTTCCCTTTCCTGCTCCTTTAATTTCTTCCCCATCTTTATCTTTAGCCGGCATAATTTTGATTGGATAACCATCATCAGCACTGGCCGCCGATAATATCCCGTCAGAAGTTCTTATGGCAAAAACAATTTCTCCTTTACCTGCCCTTACTACTTGAATTTCCTCATCGGTTTCAATATCTCTAACTTTTTGATTAGGTGGTAATCCGGTAATTGTGTATTTATTATCTTCAACCAATTGCCAATAACCATAAAGATCCATGGCGGGCAAATTGCCTCTTAGTCTAAATTCATTGGGATTTTGAGCATTAACATTGAAGGTGGGAATAACCTTGGCAAACTCATCGCCCAAATCACCAAAACCGATCACCGGACCATCTAATCCAGCTATTTCTTTTAAAAGCCATTGAACCGAAATGGTTTTGCCAGAATCGGCATGGACAAAATCAATTGTGGTTCTAGCGGCTTTGATAGCAACTTTGCTCCAATCTATCTCTGGATGGTTTGGGATGATTTCTTCTCTAATATATTCTACCCACTCCCGGGTAGTTCTATAACCTTCTGTTTTTTGAGATATCATTGGGCAAACTTTTTTCCAACTTAATATATAGTCTCGTTGCCCCTGAGAATCAGATTCATCTCCGGCAATGGCAGAATCAGGAACTAATTTCATCAGTTCTTCTCTGACCACTTTTGCTAATTCTTTTTTATTAGGAACATGCAATTCATGAAGCTTATACCAGTCAAATTTTAACTCATTTTCTTCGATTAAAATTCTTTTATTAAGTAGTAGGGCTGATCCATTTTCCGGCATAATAATTACATTAGTAAAAAGATTTTGCACCTCATCTTTTCCGACTTTTTCTTTAATGTGTTGATAAAGAGGGATTAAAACTGTTCTTTCAATTCTTCCTAAAGTCGCTCCGGTGCAAAATACTAAGTTGCCCCCGCCCTCTAAAAAATCACCAAGGACTTTTATTGCATCATTTTCTATTTCATAAGGATCATTTGGTTTGGTTAAAGTACCATCAATATCTAAAACAAGAGTACCACGAATTCTTTTATTCTTTTTTTCAGGAGAGTTATAAGATTTAGGAATTTCCCAAATTATTCCTGCAAATTGAGGGCATCCTGCTTCAAAACGAGTTACGCTCATGATATTTTATGTCTTATTTTATTAATAAAACATAAAAATGTCAAATAAAGTAGGAAGGCGTGAATTCTTTGACAAACGTTGGAGTGGTTCATGGATAAAATAAAGTATTTAAAAATTATTTTATTTACTCCTGACTATTTAATCTTTTGGCAATCTCCTCCTGTTCAATCGCTAATCCTTCATCTTGATCAACCATTCCTCGCTCATGATTAGTTAACCACTGATTAGCCTCCATCCTCTCAATAATAGCGGAGATATTGGCAATTCGTAAATTAATTATTTCATTGATTCTATCAACATCTTGCTTGTTTTTTTCATAAAATTCTTTGTATTCTTTAAGTTTTTGCCAGCCGGGCTGGATTTCTTTTAATCTTAATAAACCCTGCCGCCAACTTTCAATTACTTCTTTTGGATAGTTTGGCGGCACATAGCCGGCAAAATGCTGGATAAGCACCTGGGTGGGACAACCGTTAATCTCACCCTCAACCTCAGCAATCCCTATCTCCTGATATCTTTTATCAACTAAAAACTCTTTAGTTTTGGGAAACTGGAATTGATTTTCAATCAGCTCCTCTGCCTCATAATAGCCTTCAACCGGTGCCTCACCATAAACAATATTTGAATAACCTGCCTCATACATTGCTTTCTCCATCGTATAACCACTTTTGGTTGCCTCAAAAGAAAAATCATTATATTTTAAAATTATCTCTCCTCTCTTTTTGGCTGATAATTCCAGTTTTGGTTGATATTTTAACTCTTTGGCGCCAAGCTCTTTTCGTTTTTGATTAAGTAGTTTAAGATATTCCTGTTTATTCAGTTTAATTTTGGCTGTTTCCTCAAAATCTTTTGTTGTATCTCGCCAATATTTAACCAGATCACCTTTTTGATCTTTCAAAGGCAAAACATGATTAACGGCTGCAAGCTCAATAAACCCTATCTCTCTTGAATCACCACTCCCTTTGCGATTATCACCCATGACAAAAATATGGCCTTTGGAGACAACTACCTTTTTGCATTCTTTCAAAAATAACTGGCCAAAGGTTGAGCGCGGCTTGGCTGTATATGGTTCTTTTAAAGGACTGCCGTTAAGATATACAATCCCCTCACGAAGTTCAATTGTATCGCCTTCAATTGCAATCACCCGCTTAACCCAACCGGAAGAGGCACCGTACATTTTTTTGGTCATTTCCCTAATTTTTTTATTCTCAATAACTACAATATCACCCCGACCAATTTCATAATTCAAAAATCTTTTTCCAAAAATAACCACCCCGTTTGGATAACGAATCATCCCCGGATAACCAACAATTTGCCGGCCTAATTTTTTGGGATCTTTTCCTTCCCCTTTTGGAAAAGTAGGCGCCATTGAGCCGGTCCCTGAAATTGGAATTGGCTCTTTGGTATAACCTAAAGCATCCTGCACTAAAAAGCCGATTAAAAAATAACCGCCTGTCCATACCGGATAAATAATTAAAATTGTCGCCATTAAATAAAATATTTTTAATAAAAAAGATTTCAAACTTAATGGCGGAAAAGTTTTTTTAACCAGCAGTTCTTTAACTTTTTTCAATATTTCAAAAGGGTTGATGATATAGAAAGTTAAATAAAGGGGAAGAATTGCCAAAACAGCAAAAAGTTTAATTAAAAAAAGAAAAATATTCGGCCTTCTCTTATATTTTTTCAAAAGGATAAAACTGGTTAGGGCAATTATACCAATTAAAAAAGTCAAACAACCAATAATAAAAAAACCAAAAAAAGAGTAAGCAAAAATATCAGGTGTTTTATCAAACATCTCTTTCCTTATCCCAACCACATAACCAATAATAATCGATACGGCCAGAAGACAAAATAACCAAACAACAAGGGAAGTTTTAAAAATTTTAAAAAGCCTAAGATGGACTTTTGATTTTGACACTATTTCGGGCATGTTTTAAAAAAATTATACAAAAATAGATCTGTCAGTTATATAATCAGTTTTAGAGTAAAAACTTTTAACAAATAATGATTAAAAAAATTTTTTTTCTCACCTTAATAATTATTATTATTACACTTCTTCTTTTATTGGTCATTAATCAAAATAATAGAAAAAATCCGCTCGTCGATAAAAAAGCAGAAATTAATTATGCTTTGTCCCTATTTAAGTCAGATAATCAATATTTCGATTATTTAATCGAATCACCTCATCTTAAAATTTATTTTTCTTCCTCAGATAAAGAAATCGCGCGCCAACTTATCGCCCTAACTGAAAATAGTTATTCTTATCTTATTAAAATCTATAAAAACTCACCTGCTGATAAAACCAATATTTTTCTTTTCCAAAACTTTGATAAGTTAAAAAAGCTAACCTCTGTTCTTCCTTTTATTACCTCCTCCTCCGGCTTTGGCGGCTTTGATACTTTTCCTCCTTTAGGTGAAGGGGTTAAAATTTATATTCCTGAAAAAGATAAAAAAATAATGAATGAAATTGAGATCCAGCAAACTTTTATGCTTACCCATGAGATAAGTCATAGATTCTTCTATTATCTTTATCCAAATATCAGAAAACCGCTTCGTCCTAATTGGTTAGATGAGGGATTAGCCACATATATAGGATTGGAAGCCTCTCAATTTTATAAAATGAGTTATGGTTTTGATGCAGTTGTTAACTGGGGCAAGCAAAAAGAAGTTTTTCCCGTAAAACTAAACAGCTTAGATAAACTTCAAGAAAAAAATGAAACTCTTGATTTATTTTATGGTCTTTCTGCCAGCATCATCTATTTTCTTTGCAAAAATTATGGACAAGACTCAATTGGTCAATTTTTAGAAGAATATAATAAGACCACTGATCTTTATTCCTCTTTTTTAAAGGTTTTCAAGGTTTCAATAATTGATTTTGAAAAAGAGTGGCTTAATTTTACTCAAGAAACTGCCCACAAAGCCAAAAGCGGAACTGATTTTTACAACCTTTATAATCTTGACATGAAATAAAAATTAATCTAATCTTTTTTTAATGGTAATTTGCAATCATTGCTATAACCAGGTTGATATAAAAGATAAATTTTGTAAATATTGTGGTGCCAAAATTCAAACAGACGATCTATTAACTTCACCCTTTTCTAGTGCCGAAAAATTAATCAGAAAGACTGGCGGCATGATTCTTTTACTTACTGCCCTTCCTTTTTCTATCATTTTGACAATTGTTATGATGGGAAGAGCTCTTTTTTCCGGTCTATCTTTGGTAGTTATTTTTGCTATTTATCTTCTTCGTGCAAAAAGACATCATTTAGTTATCAATATTATTTTTACCATTATCGCTTTGTTTTTATATATTGTTCCTGCATCAGCCTTTATTTCTCCTTTACCACCAGTTGCTCCCTTAACAACACTAAAAGGAGTATGGTTGACCTCTGGTTTTTTTGACACGATTGATTTTCGCATATATCTTTTTTTTTCATTAATTAATATATTATTTATTAGTCTTGCTTTTTTTTTATTTTTAACCAACATCTTTTTCTTAAGTAAAAAAATCATTAAACTGAAAAAAATAAATATTTTTTACGCATCTTTATTTTTGATTATTTTAGCCATGCTTTTAATCTTACCCTGGCTTCATCAGGTTCAGGTAGCTGACAGCACCGGAGCCAGCGGAGCGCCGCCGGGAAGCGGAA
>Ga0101944_10004959_pt1 | contig 15735 bp, 12 predicted proteins | sample DewCreD2012metaG_FD_75245 | JGI IMG/M metagenome (GOLD analysis project Ga0101944, IMG submission 75245) | Hot spring sediment bacterial and archeal communities from British Columbia, Canada, to study Microbial Dark Matter (Phase II) - Dewar... ...
GCCATCCATAGGCCGCCCGATGGGGGCTGGAACAGGAAATCATATATCCCATCCGGCAATCGTGACAGACCCCGCACCCGGAAATGTGGTAAATAATAACCCGATCCCCCACTTTAAAACGTTTAAGCCCCGCCCCGGCCTCCACAATTTTACCTGCCGGTTCGTGCCCCGCGATCACTCCCTGGTATCCCTCGGGGCCTTTGCCAAGGTGTTCCCGGTAAATAGCCCGGATATCGGAGCCGCAGATCGTCGAAGCCCCGGTTGCTACCAGAACCTGTCCGTGTCCGGGGGTGGGAATATCATATTCCCTCAGCTCCACCGTACTGTTTCCGGGCAGTACCGCCCCTATCATTTTACCTTTCATGTGTTCACCTCCTCGCTATTCCAACCTGCTATTTTTCCGTCCAAATCCCATAAATCTTCCCAGCCCCGTGCCCCCTTCCACAGGAACACCTGACCCTTAATGAGCCGGCAGTTTTTATCAATCGTTGAAATGGCCTTAAATTCCTCATCCGTCAAAGGGTCCTGAATAACCGCCTCCAGGTTAGAGCGGATATTTTTGGGATTCACTGAAAAGGGAATCGGTATCTGACCTCGGCTCACCGCCCACTTTAAACAGACCTGGGCCGGATGAATAGCCCGACGCTGGGCTATTTCTAGAATCACCGGGTCCTCCATATCCACCGTATCATTCGCGGTTCTATCCCGTTCCGGACGGCCGGGAGAACCGAGGGGTGCATAGGCAATGGGAACTAGCCCCTGAGAAACAACATAGTTAAACAGATCCGGTTGTTGGAAATGGGGATGCAACTCCATCTCATTAACCGCAGGTCGAATCTGAGCATCTCGCAATACTAACTTGAGCTTTGGGATGGTCATATTCGATGTTCCAATATACCGAACTAATCCCCGATCTACTAATTTTTCCAATTCTGTCCAGGTGGCCATAAATTCCTCATGAATATAAGGCCGCGCATTGGGACTACGTGAATTCACATCACACTTTGGTGGATGGTAGTTAGGAAAGGGCCAGTGAACCAGGTACAAATCTAGATAATCCAAACCTAGATCACGCAGAGACTGTTCAAAAGCCTCTGCCACATCGCCAGGAGCATGTTTGTCGTTCCATAGTTTGGATGTAATCCAGAGATCCTCCCGCTTAATAGCAGGATATCCTGCACGGCCGTCCATTGCATCCCGTAGAACTTCTCCAATTTCTTTTTCGTTCATATAAACTGCTGCACAATCTAGATGCCGGTATCCGATTCCCAGAGCATACCGAACCGCCGCTGCCACTGTTCTAGCGTCTACCGCGTCAGAGCCAAAAGTTCCTAACCCTATACCTGGGATCTTTCCTCCCCCCGGTAAGCTATGATAGGGAACCTGACCAGGATCTATCGGTTGTTCCAATCCTATTGGATTAGTCTCATATTCCATGATTTCACCTCATTTTTAGAATAGCTCTATTCTATTAGAGGCGCTATACTCAAAATGCGACGATTTTATATTATTTTGCGCAATACTAGAGTATCATATAGGTTGAGGACCATAGTAATGCCAAGAATTCAACTGTTACTGGGTTTAGATGATGCTTTTGGCCGGGCCATTGCCCGCGGAGTTATACGATATGCAAAAGCAAAACCAGACTGGAAAGTTTATGGTTATGGTAGGCTCTTTACAGGGGAGCTTGCTCAACCGGATGGGCTGATTGTCCGAGCAGAAACCCCAGAAGAATCAAAAGCCTTTTCCGCCATGGGTATCCCGGTGGTAGATGTAGCGTGTGCCTATCCAGGGACCGGCCTTATGGAGGCTTACAACGACGACGAAGAAACAGGCCAACGAGGAGCTGCATATCTGCAATCCCTGGGATTCCAATCCTTCGCCTATGGGGGAATAGAGGGGACGCTCTGGGCTCGCCGAAGATCCCACGGTTTTTTCGATTCCCTGAATAAAGATTTTTCATTGGTCACCCAATTTGAACGGCCATTATATTGGTGGCGGGACCCTTCTCTGGATCGGACCGACTTAAAGCAATGGCTGCAATCTCTGCCGCGGCCAACAGCCCTGTTCGCTGCAAATGATATCGTGGGGCTCCGTATTATCGAAATCTGTAAAGAAATTGGCATCTCTGTACCCTCCGATGTATCCGTTCTAGGGGTAGACGACGAGGATCTCCTGTGCGAGTTGGCAGACCCATCCCTTTCCAGCATACGTCTGGACTGTGAGGGCATCGGCCGGGCAGCAGCCGAGTTATTGGATGGAGCCCTAAGCCGGGATGCGGATACCATCGCACCCCAAAAAGCAGAAATACGGCTCCCGCCTATGGATATCGTGGAACGGGAAAGCACCCGGACCCTTATCCATGGGGATCCGTTGATTGTTCGATCCGTGACATGGCTCCGCTCCAACGCCCGAAAGAAGGTAGATGTGGGCGATCTCGTCGCAACCCTGCCCGCGTCCCGCAGGACCGTGGAAAAACGGATTAAGGCGGCACTGGGGTGTTCACCCCGGCAGTTGCTCCAACGGTACAGGCTAGAATACGCAAAACACCTCCTGGCAACCACTGATATGCCCTTAGATTCAGTAGCTCAAAGTTCGGGGTTCACCGCAATTCAGCGATTTTATAGCGTTTTTAAAAAAACTGAAGGATGCACCCCCGCAATTTGGCGTCGTAAAAACCGAAAAAATCCATGAACAAGGACGCCGTTCCATCAACTTAGATTTTACAATAAAATCTTCTTTCCCAACGCTGTTGTGTCAAAACCATGAAACGATTCGTCAAATCGAATGATTTGGACCTTTGACAAATCCATTTCTTTGGTACTTTGAATGATCTCGGGATAGAAGGGTATTTCCGCACCATCCTTAACAAATAACGGCATTCGTTCCAGAGGACAGACAATGCTTTTTAACCAGAAACCGCCTTGTAACTTCTCTCCTGTCCAGAAATCAATCCAGCTTCCAGCGGGCAGATAGACATCACGAATACCCTGACTGTTCATCACTGGAGCTACTAAAAATGAATCGCCGCAGTAAAATTCATCGTCGATTGTCCAGCAGATTGGATCATCAGAATGATGGAATATCAGGGCTCGCAAAAGGGGATACCCCGTTTTTGTTGTTTTTGTTCCCTGCTCCGCTAGATAGGGAATTAAAGCGTATCGAAGGTTTAACCATTTTCTGACAATATCAGCAATTTCTGGATATTTGTAGGGTTCACGGTCTGTTGTTCCGTGATATCTGAGATGTGATGTGAACACTCCCATTTGGGTCCATCGGACGTACAGATCGTTTTGAGGACGGCTATTCATGAAACTCGGGACACCATGAAAGCCAGGGACATCGTGACTCCAAAATCCAAAGCCAGATATTCCGATATGCAAACCGCCACGGAGAGAACCAGCCATTCCATCCCAGGAACAGGCCGAATCTCCTCCCCAGTGAATGGGGTAACGCTGGCATCCGATCCATCCAGCCCGAGCCCAAATCATAGCCTGGCCCTTTCCTTTCACCCTTTTACTAATTTCGTACGCCGCCTTTTGATACAATAACGCATACATATTATGGAGTTTCCGGTAGGGCATTCCAAAATAATCAACATTTTCTTCAATTACCTCGCCAAAATCGGTTTTTATAACAGATGCGCCCATGTTTAGTAAAACCTCAAGCAGACTCTGATACCATTTCACCGCTTCCGGATTGGTGAAGTCAATGTTTCCGTCGAATTCCACCTCGCTAAAGTTAGAATTCAAGGAGACCCGGTCGCTTTGGGGGGCGATATAGCGATTTTTTTTCGCTATATCATAATATTTTGTTCCCTTCGCGATCGCTGGAAGTTGCCAGAGACTAATTTTAATACCCTGCGCTTCCATTTCCTCAAATAATTTTTCGGGTTCGGGAAATTTTTCCCGATTAAATTCCCATTCACACTTCCAATCCGTCTTGAACCAACCCGTATCAATATGTATTACATCGCAGGGAAATTTGTCTTCGCGCATTTTTGTAACGACCTCCCGCATTTCATCCGCAGAGAAGTAACTCATTTTGCTCATCCAGGTCCCATAGGACCACAGGGGAACATCCGCTGGGAAACCGGTAAGTTGTCTATAATTCCAGACAATTTGCTCTATCGTATTACCACCGATAAAAAACAAATCCAGTACATCATTCTCTATGAGGCCCTGAGCCGCTCTACTCGAAATATCTGCCAGAGATAAGCGCACATGACACGAGGTCATAATAAGGAGGCCGTACCCTTTACTCGAAACATAGAAGGGAACATTTTTGTAAGCTCGACGGCTATTCACACCAAGACCGTCGGTGTTTTCCAGGATAAATGTTTTACCCGATAAATTCATTCCAGAAAACCGTTCACCGGTCCCGGCAAATTTTTCATTTGGTTCTGCATGGAGCGAATACATACAGCGATTAACTTCTCCATTTCTTTCTATATATCCCAGACTAAATGACTCCGACTGGGCGGGGAAAAAATCATCATAGGCTAAAAAAGGAATTTCTGTTTTTCCATCCGGTAGAATAACCGCGTCAAAAGTTTCAGGCGGTTCTGGTTGCAAGGTGCTCCATATTTCACGGGGGGGCATTTCCGTTCTTACCCGCATTCTTAACTGACCATATTCATCTTTAATAATCCAGCCTTCATTGATCTTCTCTGGGAAAAGGCTTATTTTTTTTAAGGATGAAGACATATAAAGCATTGGATTGTCCTCATCTTTTGGTATTGGGCCACCAAATGCGGTAGTAATCCGAACTATGGAATTCCCATAAGCACGGACTATCAAGTCAGATACCTTTTGCGCTCCTTGCATAACTGGATATAAAAACATATTCCTCAGTTCTTGTTGACGGTAAGGAATACTAAAAATCACCTCTCCGTTTTCAGAACAAACTGAAAGAGGTTTCTCTGCACGATATATGACATCCAGTTTAGAGTCAGCCATATCCTGATCAAGCATGTCAAAAACAAAACGGTTTTTTTGTTTCATAATTTTTGTTTCCTATCTTAAGTTTTATACAACCATTAGCCCTTAACAGCACCGCTGTATGAGCCCATGGTTATCTGTCTTTGAAAAAACATAAATAAAACCATTGGGACGAGGGTTGCGGAAATAATAGCCGCGGTCAATATCGTGTCATCCAGGCCGTACTGGCCCTGCATCATCCCGATTCCTTGGGTAATGGTTCTAAGATGTTCGGTCTGCAATATAAGCAAAGAAAAGGGAAGTTCATTCCACATGGACTGGAAACCAATAATGATAATAATCACGATCATCGGCTTAGCTATGGGGACCATAATGCGAAATAGCATTTGCCAGATATTCGCACCATCGATTCTTGCGGATTCAACCATCTCCATTGGAACAGAGGAATAATAGGTAGTCATGATGTATGTACCAAAGGGGGCAAAATAAGCAACCCAGACCAGAATCAACCCTACGTAGGTATTGACCAGATGCATTTTTCGTACGATTTGAAATATCTGTATGGATAGCAGCATCTGTGGAAATATCATCAGAAACAAGACCGAAAGAAAAATCAAAAATCGAAAGGGAAAACGCAGTCGACCAAAAGCAAAACCTGCAGAGATACAGGTAAAAAGATAAAAGATGAGCGCTGCTGGTATTAAAATACAGCTATTTATAAAATATTTGAGCATATTGCCATTGATCCAAACATAGCGATAATTGACGAAGGAGATCTTTTGCGGTAACAGCAGTTTGTTGTTGATATATTCCCCGGCGGACTTCAAGCTAGTAATGAGAACGAAAAAGAGAGGATACAACGCGAGAAAGGCGAATATAATCAAAATGAAATACATAAGGTAATGTATCAAGTCTGAATAAATAGTAGGTTTAACCATTTATGTTTTTCCTCATTAGTGATACTTGAAAGAATGCGATAATTCCGCAGAAAACAAAGAGCATACTTGCCCACGCACTTGCGTATCCCATATTAAAGGCAATAAAGCCAGCATTATAGATCCCATATTCCAGGGTAAATGTGGCAAACCCAGGACCGCCACGGCTAAACGTATAAATAAAAGGGAAAGCTCTGGCTAAAATCTCTATGAATGAGAGGACGATCCAGAATTCAATTGAAAACCGAATAGAAGGTACAGTAACATTCCAGAAAGTTCGCCACCAGAGGGCTCCATCAATTTTTGCGGCATCATAAAGCGATTCGTCAATGCTGCTCATAGCTGCCAAAAAATAAATACAGCCGAATCCCAAGCGAATCCATACCCCATAGACCAGACCGAGAGAATTGAGCGCTAAATCCGATTTATTCAACCAATCCAACGCGTAATCTCCTAATCCCACAACAGTGAGCACACTGTTCAGAGGCCCATTCTTTCTTAATACAATGCTGAAAATCATTCCCATAATGACATATCCAAGAATGTTCGGCAGATATATAATTGCCCTAAAAATTGGCCAACCCTTAAGGCCTTCTCTAAGAATAGCGGCAATCATAATTGGCAATATGGTACCTAAAGGAACATACAGTAACAACATAAAGGTATTCTTTATAGAAGTCCAGAAAGTCTGATCTTTGAACATGGTTTGATAATTCTCAAATCCGATAAACGAAGCCCGCCCCATACCCTTCCATTTAAAAAAGCTAAGGTAGATATTAGCTACTACGGGATACAGGATAAATATAGTTAATAGTACAAGGAGCGGTGTTATCAACAGGTAGGAATCAACCGCTTCGCTTTTCATCAACTTAGTAGATGTTTTCAATCGAATCCCCTGATAAAATTATAGTAAGCTGTCCGGAAATCTATTCCCGGACAGCCATGGATACCTTCAATTGAAGCTTATTTTTCGTTCTTTTTCTTATCCAGCATACCCTGGGCTAAGTCAATGAATTTATCTATACTTATTTCATTGGATACAAAGGCCTGGGTACAATAGCGATCAAAGTTGCCATTTGCGTCTTCATTCAACAAGAGGGTGTTAAAATCGATGACAAAGGGTCGTTTTAGAATTTCGCCAACCAGAGGATATCCAAGACTCTTTATATCGAGATTTTTGTTGGGCGACAGGGCACCGGTCATGCCCATCCAAATCGCATTCCCTTCTCCCCTTGCATATCCTTCAATGACCTTCATCGCGGCGTCAGGATTTTTTGACCATTTCATGATGCTGTAACCAATTCCGGCGGGTTGACCAACTTGCTGATCCCTGTATTTTGCTTCGGGGAAATTGATAGTCGGGAAATATCCCACGTTGTCTTTTCCAAGGCCATCGCAGAAGGCCTTCCAATGACCGACATCGGATAGCAGACCCACAAACATGGCACCCTTCCCCGCAGCAAAATTATTAATCGCATCCATAAAATAGGGAGTGGAAGTGCCCGCTGGATCCATATATCCCTTACTGAACAATTGTTGCACAATCTCTGCAGCTCTTTTAAAAGCCGCGTTTCCCTTAAAGCTTTGCTTCCCCGTCACCAGGTCCTTGGTATCCGGTCCGTAAATGTTGGCAATTAAAGCTCTGAAAAGAAAATCAACAGTAAAAGGAGCCCCCTGAAATCCCGCAGTAATGGGAACAATCCCCGCTTTTTTCAGTCGTTCGCAGGCATTAAGGAATGAATCAATATCGTCTGGTGCTTTGTTAGGATCGAGCCCCGCTTTTTTAAACAGCGCTTTGTTGTAATAAATGCCAAACCCTTGGGTCGTTAAGGGCACCATGTGTACCGGGTTACCAACTTGTCCACCAGCGGAACAAAAGGACCAGCTGAATTCAGAAATTTCCGACCGCCAGGGCTTGATATACTTGTCCAAATCTATGGTGTAATCATCAAACTCGTAGGCCTGAACGCCTCCATGGAACATGACAATATCCGGCCCATCTCCAGCTTGTACAGCGGCCCGCACCAGTTGATAATAATTATCGTTCGCTTGGGCGATATGATTAATCTTTATACCGGGGTTCTTTTCCATAATCAGATCATCGATTTTTTTCATGGCCGGTTGAACACCCTGGACATCGCCGTACTTAAAGTCCCAAATTGTGATGACCGTTGAACCGGTGCTCTTTGCCGCTGCCGACTCTTTGCTTCCATTTGCCCAGACCGAAAGGGTCAAAGAAAACAAAAGCAAGCCAAATAAAGCTGTTAACCGAATCCTCATACGTTCCTCCTTAAAAGATCGATAAACTTTAAGTCTCCTATGGAGACTCATGGAGAATTCAAACAAATAGTTATAATTTGATAATTTGTTTAAATTCTTCATCAATCTCTACATAAGAAATCATGTAGTAACAAATAGCACCATTTAATATAAGCGCTAAACTTTTATTACATTTTATTCTGTTTATACGTTTAAATTATTATAAATCCAGATTTCAATTATTGTCAAGAAAAAAAATAAAATTATCATGTTTCTATAAATCTACCAATAAAATGTGGACATTTCTAAAAACTGTAATTTTTAGAAATCAACCAGAAACCAAATACTTATTTTATTAGGATTTATAAAAATACCATTAAAACCATCATAGCTTGTGAGGGTTCTCTTGCGTGATCAAAAACCATTTATATTCACCATATAAGTCAATAATCCATCATTTAGCGATGAACATTCCCTATTCATTGTTGACGAAATGTTGAAATAGCAATAATATTATTTAAACGCTTAATTATAATTAATGGGAGTTTATGTCTAAAGTAACAATTGAAACAGTAGCAAAAAAGGTTGGGGTATCCGCAACGACCGTATCATATGTTCTTTCTGGTAAACGCAAAATCAGCAGGGAAGTAAGAGACCGGGTTTTAAAAGCGGTTGAGGAACTGGATTATAAGCCTAATATAACCGCCAGAAACCTTGCGAGTAAAAAAACCTGGACAATCGGACTCTATGCTTCACCAACTAAGAATATTCGGGAAGATTATTTTTTTAATAATATTCTTGCAGGTGTTATCGATATTTTACATGAAAAAAAATACCAGATTCATCTCTTTGCTGACGCTCTGGATGAAAATAATAAAGATCATCCCGACCTGAATATGACGCAACCGATTGATGGGGCTCTGATTATGAATCCACGGATCAACGATGTGTATATTCAACATCTCAAACAATTAAATATTCCATTTGTAGTCATTGGAACCCCCGATCGATCGGAAAATTCTTTTTATGTTGATTCAGATTTAACTGCGGGATATTATGCAGCTGTTAATTACCTAATTAAAAAAGGACATAAAAAAATTATCTTAATAAACGGCTTAGCCGACTATACTCAGAGCAAACAACGACAGGCGGGATATACCTTAGCGTTCCAGGATAATGGATTGACTTATGATGATGCATGGATAGTAAACATCCCGATGCTCGAAGAGGAAGGGTATCGAATTTTTAAACAGACAATTGAGACTATCAATGATTTTTCGGCAGTTATAACTTTTAACGATACCATAGCTGTTGGAGTCCTGCGTGTATTAAAAGAAAAAAACTTACCGGTTCCTGGAAAAGTTGCAGTTATCAGTACGGGTAATACTATGATTACCCGAATTCATTCACCTACCATTACAAGCTTGGATTTGAAATCCTATGAGATGGGAGCGAAGGCTGCTGAACTATTAATCGAAGTAATAGAAAAAAAACGAATTCAACCTTCCCACATCATAATACAAACTCATCTTGTGGAAAGAGAAAGCACCTAACTTTAATCCACAATCCCTTTACAAAGTCCCAAAAAGTAAGTAAATTTAACACGGTGATGGAGTCCACCTTGGCAAGTGCCTGAACCGCCCGGGATACACCCTGCTGATGACTCCTTCCGATAGGGTCCCCATAAGGGACATAAAACAACGGAAGGAGCGTTCTATGCCATCGATCAGTCTTCTTTTTCCAAATCCAGAGGATCCGCGCAGACGTGAAACGCGGAGCATGCCCGGTTATTTCATCGATCTAAATCTGGATCAGATCTTGTCTGCCATTACCGGCTGGTTACCGGACTATGGCTTGGAAACTATTTTTTACCAGAACCTGCGTTCCCTGGATGAAATCCGTTACCGCCAGCACATCTTTCAGGACCTGGAACAGCCTGAACTACTGCAGGGCTTTAAAACCTTTTCCAGCACCCTTCGCTCTGTCCGGCGAACCCTAGGTTCCCTGGAAAAGCTGTACAATCCCTGGCATCGCCGTGGCTGGTTTCTGGAATCGGCCCGGGTCTACCAAGGGGCGGTGGAAAGTCTTTTCAGTATGCTCCAGCAAATTCCCCTCCGGTCCAGGGGTTTCTTGGCCCTGCGGGAATACCTTACCCAATACAGGGCTTCAGCACAATTTCAAAATCTTACAAACGAAATAGAAACCCTGAACAAGGACCTTTCATCCATACGGTACAGCATCGTCATTAAGGGTCTTACGGTAAGGGTTAAAAAATACGAAGGAGAGCCGGACTACTCATCGGACATCGAATCTTTTTTCAGCCGATTCCGCCAGGGGGATGCCAAAAACTACATCGTAAAAATGAACGAGCCCGTTGGACTCAGCAGTGTAGAGACCCAGATACTCAGCGGTGTGGCAACCCTATTTCCAGAAATATTCAGCCACCTTAACACATTCTGTGAGAATTTTAATGTTTATATTGATGAAACCCTCGACTCCGTTGAACGGGAACTGCAGTTCTATATCACCTATCTGGATTACATAAGACCAGTCCAGAATGCGGGTCTTCCCTTCTGCTACCCCGATTTTGATACCTCTAAAAATCTTGATATTCTGGATCTGTATGACCTGGTCTTGGCAAAAAAACTACAGGGGCCCTCCGCCCTAGTGGTTACCAATGACCTTGAAATTTCTGGCAAAGAACGGATTGTGGTGATCACCGGGCCGAATCAAGGAGGAAAGACCACCTTTGCCCGGGCTGTAGGACAGTTGCATCACCTGGGAGCCCTCGGTTTTCCGGTTCCAGGGCGCAGGGCCCGCCTGCTTTTAGCCGATACCATCTACACCCATTTTGAACGGGAAGAAACCACAAAAAGTCAGCGGGGCCGGCTCCACGAAGAACTCATCGCCCTACATACCAATCTGGAGCATGCCACCGAAACCAGCCTCTTTATCTTAAACGAGATCTTTTCATCAACCACTCTTAAAGATGCCCTGTATTTAAGCAGTCGGATTCTGGAACAAATCCTGAAGCTCGATGCCCTCGCCATCTGTGTAACCTTCCTGGATGAGCTTTCGGTCCTCAACGACCAGGTGGTCAGCATGGTCACCAGCATAGATCCGGTAGATCCGTCCATCAGAACCTTTAAGGTTATCCGCAGACCGGCGGACGGCCTGGCCTATGCTCGGTCTATCGCGGAGAAATACCATCTTACCTATGAATGGATCCACAAACGGTTTCAGAACAAACAGACTGACATAACAGCCAGCCCGCAGCATCAGAGCCTGGTCACTGCAGCAACCGAGGAGGTCCGCCGATGAAGGTATATCTATTACATGCACATAAAGATTTTGATGCCACAGCTCCTCTGCCCCCACAGACAGAGGACCTTATGCAGGACCTGGACCTGGACATCCTGATCCGGGCCATGTCCGATGAGGACAAATATCTAGCTGATATTGCAAAGAGCGTTCTGTTCCAGAGCCTCTTAGATAGGGACAGCATCATATACCGGCAAGAAGTTCTACAGGATGCCATGGATAATGAACAGCCTTTGCGGGACCTTTATGCCCTGGCAAATGAAGCTATAGAAGCAAAGCGCCACAGTTGGTTCAGTATGTTTGGGGCTTACCCCAGTTCAATTCTGTACGGCGCCGTTCGTTTGTTGCAAACCTATGTGCCCCTTCTGGAACGGCTCAGGGAGATGACCAGGCAATATCAGCAAAACTTCCGCTCCCGGGGCCTCCGCCGATTCTGCACCATGGTCCAGGAAGAATTGAACGATGAATACATGAAAAGCCTTGTGCTCTACCTTAAAGAACTCCAGTTTATCGACGGGGTCATGATCAGCGCCGCTCTTAAGGCTGGGAATGAGCCGGTTCAGTATGAATTAAGAAAACCCCACAGGCGGGACCCAAACTGGATCCGTCGCCTATTTTCACCGCGAACTCCCTCGTTCACCTTTTCCATCGATCCCAGAGATGAAGCTGGCGGCCGTGCCCTAGGAGAACTGCGGGATCGGGGCATCAATTATGCGGCTAACGCGGTAGCCCAATCGGCGGATCATATAGAAAGCTTTTTCAAGATTCTTAAACAGGAATTGGCCTTTTATATTGGCGCCCTTAATCTGAGAAAGAAGTTGATAAGCCTTGGGGAACCCTACAGTTTCCCGATCATCAGTACCGATCCGGTCCCCACCTTTGAGTGTTCCGGCCTGTACAACATCTGCCTTGCCCTGGTGGCAAACAAGGCTGTTGTGGGGAACACGGTCCAGGCACGGGGTAAAAATCTCGCCATTATTACCGGGGTCAACGAAGGGGGGAAATCGACCTTTCTGCGGAGTGTCGGTATTAGCCAGCTTATGCTGCAGGCTGGACTCTTTGTACCAGCCCAGTACTTTACTGCCGACATCCGTAGTGGCGTCTTTACCCACTACCGCAGAAAGGAAGACCGCAACCTGGGTTCCGGCAAGTTTGATGAAGAGTTAAAGCGGATGAATACCATTGTGGACAACCTGGGACCAAACAGCCTCATCCTCTTTAACGAATCCTTTGCATCCACCAATGAACGGGAAGGCTCTGAAATTGCCCGCCATATTGTGTCTGCCCTTATAGAAACGGGAGCAAAGGTCTTTTTCGTGACCCACCTGTACACCTTCGCCAACTATTTTCAGGAGCAGGCTTCGGCCACCACGATTATGCTCCGGGCAGAACGGCGACAGGATGGAGGCCGGACCTTTAGAATTGTGATGGGAGCCCCATCCCAGCACAGCCATGGGGAAGATTTGTACAAACAGGTTTTTGCTGAAGCCCTCTGAGGACAGCCAATGAAACATCATAGAGAAGAAGGGGAACTCCATTCTCCAAAACTATCCGAAGAATTGGAAGACCGATTACGGCCGTCCCGTTACCTTGGGTATGATCGGGACCACCTGGGGGTGGCCTTGCTCCGCCGGGAGATGTTCGAGGCGGCTGCCTCCCAGTTTAAACGGGCGGTGTACCTGAATCCCTATGAAAGCGCCTTTAAACAGCATCTCGCCTGGTGTTTGTACAAAATGAACCGTTTATCCGATGCGTTAACTGAAATAGATGCGGCCTTGCAACAAAAACCTGCCGACCCCGATTCCCGCATCATCCGTGAACGGATCCTGCAGGCCCAAAAAGAAGGGGGCTTCGGCGAAAAAACGGCCCCCTAAGGACCCAGCAGCAGGGGCCCAGCAACAGGGGCCCTGCTCAACCCCTGCACAATCAGCCGAAGTGCTGAGTAGGACCCTGCAATTATTTTTTTAAGGCTTCCGACAAGGCCACCGCTACCGCAACGGAAGCACCGACCATGGGGTTGTTACCCATCCCAAGGAAGCCCATCATCTCTACATGGGCCGGTACAGAAGAAGAACCGGCAAACTGGGCATCCGAATGCATCCGGCCCATGGTATCGGTCATACCGTAGGAAGCGGGACCTGCAGCCATATTGTCCGGATGCAAGGTTCGGCCCGTACCGCCTCCAGAGGCAACTGAGAAGTATTCCTTTCCCTGCTCAATACATTCCTTTTTATAGGTCCCCGCTACCGGGTGCTGAAACCGGGTCGGATTGGTGCTGTTTCCCGTAATGGAAATATCCACCTTTTCCTTATGCATAATCGCAACCCCTTCGCGGACATCATCGGCTCCATAACAGCGAACCTGGCCCCGTTCGCCGGAGGAATAGGAAATAACTTCCACGACCTTTAGTTCGCTGGTATAGTAATCGAACTGGGTTCTTACATAGGTAAACCCGTTAATCCGGCTGATAATCTGGGCCGCATCCTTACCAAGACCATTAAGGATTACCTGTAGGGGCTTTTTCCGGGCCCGGTTCGCGCTTTTAGCTATACCGATAGCGCCCTCAGCAGCTGCAAAGGATTCGTGCCCCGCCAGGAAACAGAAGCAGTTTGTTTCTTCCGAAAGGAGCATAGCCGCCAGATTGCCATGACCAATACCAACCTTGCGATCATCCGCCACAGAGCCGGGAATGCAGAAGGCCTGCAGACCTTCCCCAAGGGTGCGGGCAATGTCTACCGCCGAGCCAGAACCCTTCTTAATGGCGATGGCGCCGCCTACAATATAGGCCCATACCGCGTTATCAAAACATATGGGCTGAATGCCCCTGACAATTCCAGGAATATCCAGACCCTTCGATTCACAGAGGGCCTTTGCTTCTTCGAGGGAATTGATACCATATTTGTTAAGGACCGGAAGAATCTGCCCGATCCGACGTTCATAACTTTCAAATAACGCCATGCTGTTCCTCCTTATTCGTGCCGTGGATCGATAACCTTAACCGCTTCGGCGAAACGGCCATAGGTACCCTTTGCCTTTGCCAGGGCTTCGTTTGCATCCACACCCTTTTTAATGGCATCCATCATTTTCCCCAGATTTACAAATTCATAGCCGATTATTTCGTCCTTCTCGTTTACACCGACCCGTGTAACATACCCTTCGGCCATTTCCAGATACCGGGGCCCCTTCAGTTTCGTTGCAAACATGGTACCCACCTGACTCCGTAAGCCCTTGCCAAGGTCTTCCAGGCTCGCACCGATGGGGAGCCCCCCTTCGGAAAATGCGGACTGGCTCCGGCCATAGACAATCTGCAGAAACAATTCCCGCATCGCCGTATTGATGGCATCGCAGACCAGGTCGGTATTCAGGGCTTCTAAAATGGTCTTGCCAATAAGAATTTCTGCAGCCATAGCCGCTGAATGGGTCATACCAGAACAGCCGATAGTTTCTACCAGGGCTTCTTCTATAATACCATCCTTAATATTAAGGCTGAGCTTGCAAGCCCCCTGTTGGGGTGCACACCAACCGACCCCATGGGTAAAACCAGAAATGTCCTTAATTTCCTTTGCCTGAACCCATTTACCCTCTTCTGGTATGGGGGCTGGACCATGATAGGCACCCTTTGCTAGGGGGCACATGTGTTCCACTTCGGTAGAATACATCATGAGAAACTCCTCAGATTATATTTTTAAGCAGTCTGGGCATACTATGCCACGGGTGAACTCCATCACCTCGGTATCATTTCTATGTTATTGTGCTGAAATCAAAGTACCTGGTCAATCACATCAACGGTATTATGTACAGAATTCGACAATCGCCTCAGGGACCTTGTGTAGAGGCAGAACCTTTGCGGCCGCACCAAGTTCTACCGCAGAACGGGGCATACCCCAGACAATCGAGCTCTCCTCATCCTGGGCTATGGTAAGGGCACCGGCCTTTTTCATGGCAAAAAGCCCTTCGGCCCCATCCCTGCCCATGCCGGTTAAGAGGATGCCCAGGGCATTCTGACCAACCTCACGGGCTACCGAGTGAAACAGGACATCCACCGCAGGCCGCTGAAAATGCACCCGTTCTTTCTGGTTTAGGTTGATGAACAGCGAGGCTCCGCGGCGCAGGACTTCCATGTGATAGCCCCCGGGGGCTATATAGACAGTTCCAGCTTGCAGAATTTCGTCCTGTTCCCCCTCTTTTACTTCCAAATTACTGAGCTCATGGAGCCTGAGAGCAAATTGTCGGGTAAAGTCGGGCGGCATGTGCTGGACCACAACGATGGGGTACAGATG
>Ga0101944_10004961_pt1 | contig 15733 bp, 12 predicted proteins | sample DewCreD2012metaG_FD_75245 | JGI IMG/M metagenome (GOLD analysis project Ga0101944, IMG submission 75245) | Hot spring sediment bacterial and archeal communities from British Columbia, Canada, to study Microbial Dark Matter (Phase II) - Dewar... ...
AGCTCACCACCATCAGCTCCCCGGCCAGGGTGCGCTCGCGCTTTGCACTGTCTCCTGCGTTTTTTTTAGTTGTCCAGGCGTACAGACCGTCCTCCTCTTCCTGCGGATTGCCTGCCAGAAGAACTTCCCTCCGGTTTTCCTCCTCCCTGCGGCTCATCACCACATTCCCCGAAGCCATGGCAAAGTACAGAGAGTCGGTGATGCCCTGCTCCTCGGCTGTGATTTTGTCAGTCTGTCCCTGAGCCACTGCTTTCCAGCCAATGAGGGTTTCTTCTGCACCGAGGGTTCTCTTTTTATAGTTTTCAACCGGATCGCCCTCCGCCGGGAGGTCAATGCCATACTTTTGTTCCGGATGGGCACTGAAAAACACCTTTCCTCTGTTCCGGATCCGTTCTTCCTGTGTCGGTTTGGTGCGGTCCTGGTTCACAATGGGCGGTGCCTCATAAATGACGGTTCCTTTTTCATTGCGTTCCACAAAGTATTGCTTCCCTTCCGGGGAGGTGATGGCAAGGGTCTTTGCCTGACCCGGATCTACGATTTTCTGCTCACCAGCGGTTGTGGTTATTACTATCTGCCCGTCCAGTGCAAGGGTAACCTGGGCGACTGTGCTGTCCATGGAAATGCTTCTGTCGCATGCCTGCGGGTAGGGATTACGGATTCTGTTGCGCCGGTTAACGCTTGGCAGACCGGTGACCAGGGCATTGCCCATACGGTACACGGCCTGAATCTGCCCTTCGGCCAGCTGGTAAAGTTCGTTCACGTAAATATCCTCAAAGGCTACTTCCAGCTTGATGTAGCTCATCCAGGGAATGGTGACCACGCCCCGTCCGCTGAAGTATCCGTTGCTTCCCTCCACTTCCAGCACTCTTACTTCAAAGCCCGCGGCCGTGATGATGTCGCCTTTCCGGAGCATGGGCAGGGGGTTGAAATTATCGATCTTTACATAGGAAAGTTCCTCTCCGCAGCGGAACTCCCTGCGGGCTGTGCGGGCCACAACCGGAGCACTGTACACCGGTTCCTGCGAAGTGCAGAAGGCAACCAGGCGAAATTCGTAATCGCTGTTTTCCCTCAGGCGATCCACCATGGCCTTCCCTACTTCAGCTTCCAGAGTGTTCCACTCATCGGGGGCATCCTCCTTGCCCGGCGGCACATACTGCCGGAACTGGATCAGGTACCTGCGGTGCTCCTCTGCGGGTTCCCAGCGCAGGTGCACCGTGTTCTGTGCGGTGGAAGAGACCGTCAGTTCCGGTGCCCGGCAGGGCAATGCATACCGGAAGCGGAAGGCACGGGAACAGCCTTCGTTGCTGAACCCTGTTTTGTGCTGGGGGTCTTCGGCCTTTACCTGCTACACATAGGTTTTTCCCGGAGTGAGCAAGGGATCGGAAAGGGAATATCGGTAAAAAGGTGCCGTGCAGGTGATACTCACCATAGGCAGCTGGCGGCGGATGACATCCTCCGGATGCCGGTCTTCCTGCAGAACCTCCCACAGCTGCAGGGTGTACTGCGGCATAAAGCCGGCATAGGAAAGAGGGTTATGCCGGGGGCTCCAGCTGAAGAAAACCTCCTGGGGGTCGCGCCAGGGGATTTCCTCCCCGTTCTGCGGCTGGTTCAGCTCCGGCGGCTCGTTGAGGGATACCATGAACAGGGCCGGAACACAGGACGAAACAGGTATTCTGCGGTAGAAATCGAGCACCTCAAAGCTGAGGCTGTAAAAACCTTCGGGAAGGAAAGGGTTCTGCAGAAAAGCATTGCGGCTCATGCCGCTGATCTGCAGGTTATCAGGACTGAACCACGAACTGAGGTCTTCGCCTGTGAGCACGAGCATCTCCCCTCCGTTCAGGTAAAAAGGCTGAGTGAGGGTGCGTCCTCCAGAAGCAAGGCTTACCCGGTCGCCGGTGAGGGTCATGCGCAGAAGAACCGGGTAGTGGCTCAGGGTCAGGTCGGCTGGATATATCTCCACTCGCAGACGCCCTTCTTCGCCTATCTGGTAGAGTCCCGAAGGTGCAGGCTGGGTAAGGTACACCCTCACCCGCACGGGAAAAACCTGCGGATAAAGAGCAGTATGCAATTGGAAAAGTACCAGGGTCACCAGAGTGCGATTGCTCACCTCGAAAAACCATAATGCTTCCTTTGGTTAATTTCAAAAAGGACAAAATCTCGCAGGCTGAAAAATATGTTTTATAACATATTTTCTCTTTAGTGAAGGAATTTCGGGGAGTTTGGAAGGTAGTTTTTTGGTTTTTCGTACAAGAAGATCCCATCAGGAGAATTAATTAGAACCCAGAAGGGGTGGTATTATAAAACAGCCAATAATGCCGCCCCTTCGGGGCTTTTATTACCTTCTTACCTTTCGATACCTTCCAGGTTTCAAACAAAAGTCACGAAACCGGAGGTTTCGAACTCCAATGTCCATGGTCACATCCATGGTAGGTGGAACGCAAACTTTTGCAACACCGGAGGTGTTGAAGAACACTTCGTTAACAAGTACTTTTCTGAATATTCTTCAACCCCTCCCGGGGTTGCATAGGTGTCTGCCACTGATACCCCGGATGTTACCGGGGACATTGGAATTTAATCCACATTGCGTATGTCATACTACGCAATGTGCCGCAAGGGCCGCTTCCACTCCGTTTCAGCGGGGTTTGCCCGGATGCCGGCGCTAAAGGCCAACCCACTGCGCATCAGTTCGCTTGCTCTCCTGATGCGCAATCCGGGCTTAACCCTCATTGCGCTAAAAAAACGCGCATTGTGCCACAAGGGCCGCTTCCACTCCGTTCCAGCGGGGTTTGCCCGGATGCCGGCGCTAAAGGCCAACCCACTGCGCATCAGTTCGCTTGCTCTCCTGATGCGCAATCCGGGCTTAACAAAATTACCGGGTTATAAACTCAGAAAAACTGAAAGTTATGTAACAAAGAGCAATAAAGTTGTAATGCGAAATTTTTTTCTAATTCAGCATACCAGCCACGGATTCAGCAAATACAGGCTTGCTTTCAGCCTGAAGGGTTACAGTGGCAGATACAGGATAATGGTCGGATAAATCGTAATGATGTTCGGACCATTTTCTTTTAAGTCTGTGCACATTGCTTACCACATGTATATTATCAGAATTATTATTTCTGAGAAAAATGTAATCAATCAGTAATCGCTTTTTGTATTTCGGACTGATGAGATCATTTGACTCACCATCATAGGAGCATTGCCCACCTGCATAATAATCTCTAACAGCAAGATCATTAATTAACCTTTTGAAATTATGCCCATCGTTCTTATCAACATTGAAATCGCCACACACAATTTGCACAACATCTTCAGTTCTGTATTTATCCAGAAGATCATTACGTATCTGCCGATACTGTGAAGCTCTCAACTCATCACAATCACCGGCATTAAGATGGGTATTCAGTATTTGAAAACGTAAATTATTGAGGATGCCTTCCATTAAAATTGCACCCTTTCGCGCAAATGCGTCAAAGCCCCTATATTGCATAAATTCAATTTCATCAATTTTTCTTAACGGCATTTTGCTTAAAATCCACAAACCACTGTTAAGACGCAAACTGATTCCTCCGCTGTTGGCAGGACCATATTCATAAGGATACGTATCCTGGACCAATGAAAAAATAACCCTTCGGCTTTCAGCCGTAAATGCTTCCTGAAAAAGAATTATATCAAACTCACCTTTGCTCAGGTATTCACCAATAGCCTTTGCTCTATCAGAGTTATTTGTCTGAGTAATTATTGAAGGTAGCATATATATATTCCAGCTGAGAATTTTCAGTTCATTTCCTGCAAAATGATCCCTGCTGGCATAAATATATTTATTCTGAGCTGCTAAAGGAAGAAAAAACAAAACCATAAATACAATATATTTTTTATACATACCTACAATAATTTTGTCGGTACAATTTTACTCTTTACTTAACTCATACATTTTAAAACATCTATATGATTATGTAAATTAATTATTACCAGATGAGAATTATTATTATGTATTTATTAACCAAATTATTTCATCCGAACAAAAAATGATTTTTAAATGACGGATGGAACATCCATGATTTGAATTTTGTTCATAAGTGTTTGTGTTCGCAATACATGGTTGTTTCATCATATTAAAAATTGCTTTTCAATGGCATGATAGAACCTGCCTTTTGGTGATTTATTACTGCGGTGTTTATGTTTTTATAGCATATGGGGTCCATTTCAAGGGAATTAATCCCGCTCATCAGCTTTTCAATTCAACGTTGAAGAAATTTTTCCGGAGGGCTGGCATGGCAAAAATAATTTTCAAGAACATCCCCGATTTTGCTTATGTGCTCAACCATTTGCCATTGATGCAAATATCCGTAATGAAATTCAAGGCTTCCTTCAATGACCCGGGTTAATAAAACTTTTATTGATACAATTGAATTTCAATAAATAATTGTTGATTATTTAATATTTAGATAACAGTTAATAAAAACGCAAGCACATACCTTTGTAAAATGAAAAAATTTGTTGGATGTGAAAAGCCAAAAATCTCTTCTGATAGGTCAGTTCACTGATGCTTTTATACCAGTTCTTGACGGGGTATCACTCACCGTTAAGAATTATGCTGAGGAACTTACAAAAAACGGATGCTATGTTTACGTTGTCACTCCCTCATTTCCCGGCTACCAGGATTTTGAGCGTTTTTCTGTTATCCGGTATTTTTCCGTTCCGGTTCCCATAAGAAAACCATACAGAGCAGGGATTCCGGAGCTTGATCCTGGAGTTTTCAGAAAAATAAGAAATATTCCCTTTTCACTTGTTCATGTGCATAGCCCTTTCTCTGCAGCAAAGCTCGGTTTATATTCAGGCCGGCAATCTGACTGTCCGGTTATTGCAACATTCCATTCCAAATACAAAGATGATTTAACCAGAGCCATACCCAATGATGCAATTGTCAGGCATATCCTCAGTAGAATTGTTCGGTTTTTAGAAACAGTAGATGAGGTTTGGGTGCCTCAGGCAGGTGCTGCCGAAACATTGCATCAGTATGGTTACAGAGGAAAAACGGTAGTTGTTCCGAACGGAACTGACCTGGGAAATATATCTGATCTGTCTTTATTCAGACAAAACACCCCATTGAGATTAATCAGCGGGAATAAAAAGATTTTATTATATGTGGGACAGTTAATTCTTGAGAAGAACCTGCTTTTTCTCATTGAATCGCTCCGATATATTAAATATCATGATTTTGTTCTGTGGATTGTTGGCGAGGGATATGCCAAAGAGGATTTAGAGCTTCTTGTATCAAAATATCATCTTGAACAAAAAGTATTCTTTAAAGGTCCGGTAAAAGATCGCAAAACACTGGAAGAAATCTATGCGTCGGCTGATCTTTTCCTTTTTCCATCTTTATATGATAATGCACCGCTGGTTGTGCGGGAGGCGGCTTCTGTTGGAACACCAAGCCTTTTACTTGTGGGATCAACGGCTGCTGAAATAATACAAGAAAAAATTAATGGTTTTCTTAGCGCATCTAATCCTGAAGCGTATGCAGAGAAAATCGATTTTATTTTAAGTAATGACCTCCTCAGGCAGCGCGCAGGCTTTCATGCATCACAAACATTATCAAAACCGTGGAAAAATATAGTTGACGAAGTTAAAGATCGTTATGTTTCTTTAATTCGAAGAAAAGAAGGGTCGTGGCATTATATAAATGAAAGAAATACTTCCTTAAGGAATTTTTCTTCCAGAAGCCGGGCTATCCGCTTAACCACCGTACGCCTGATTTCCAGTTCTACGGGCAGGTTAGGGTCCTGATGGGCTTCATTGATCCGGGTGCCAATTATAAAATGGATCTCATCACTTTCCCTCAGTAATCTTACAATTTGATCAGCCGGTCCCTTACCCAGAACGGTATTGTTGTTGTAATCGTGCAGAATACGCACTACCTTCGACAGTGTCAGGATTCCTTCGGTAATAAGATCCACGCCCTCCATGGAAGAAACCGGCGGAAGTTCCGGATCAGGAAACTCAAAACTGTCTTTAATTTCCCTGCTCAGTTCACGGGCGATGATATCGCTGGTGGTTCCACCACAAATGATCTTCCGTCCTTCGAAACCATCCACCATTTCAGCCAGCACGGCATCTTTCTCTTTTTCAAACGGGGGGCCTGTAACCAGGAGCAATCTCCTTGGTTCCCTGAAATACACCACTGCGCAGCTCGCATCGTCTTTCAGAAGGTACTGATCATTTTTGTTGGCCATGGTTACCACCCTGGAGGCAAGCCGCCGTGCAGAAATTACGGGATTCTGACTGATCTGGTCAACAATGAAACCGGTGAGGCCCTCTTCACCCCAGCCAAAGGGATAGGAAGGAGAACCCATCCCGCTCTGGGTGATCCCATCAGTACAGATAACCATTCGGTCTTCCTTCTGTGGTTCAAAGGTACAGGTATGAATTTCCTTACCCCGGTTTTTTTCGCTGTTCATTACAATACAGTTCCAGGGAACCTGAAGGGGTTTATTTCCCCTGAAAATAAGGGTTCGTGGATTGTCGTACTGAAGAATAGTAGCCTTGCCACCCGTTTCAATATCAATTACCGTAAATGTGGAATAGCTCATTTTGCGTTCACTGCACACAGGAAGAGTGTTCATGATGATTTCGGCAATTCGCTCTGCCTGCTTGTGCTCCCGGGCAAAATTCAAAGCCATGGTGGCCGTGAGGGTAGCCAGGACATTGGCTTTAACACCATGTCCCATACCATCGGAGAGGACTACGACTACTCTGCCTTCTTCCTTCACCTTGCGGGAAAGGAAAACATCACCGCAGATCCGCTGACCGCTCCGGTTCTTCTGCTGGCAATTTACCTCAACAAATACCCCCGGTTGCATCATTTTTCCTTCTTCCCTCCTTTATACGATTCGATAATGGAGTTCAGCATCCGTTCAGTTTCAGCCGCACCTTCCCCGAGAATGTATCCGATCTGCTGAACCAACTCAAGGTTTTTGTCAATGACTTCGGTAACCCGGTTGATCACCTCTTCCTTCTGCACTTCGGGCATGGACAAATCGCGGATAACAGCCCCTACAATCCGGTTAGGCCGGATGGGAAAAACCGATATACTGTAGAGATTGTCCTGATACCGCACGTCACGGTTCATCACTTCCTCATTGCTGGTAAGCACATACGAGAAGATGGTATACATAGCATGCGGCAGAAGGGTTTTAATATCCGCCCCTACCAGACCGGGAATAACTTCATTGATTTCACGGGCATCATCGCCGATCAGATCAATAAACCCCTGGTTGGAATGAATTACTTTCATAGTATGGTCAACCATAACCAGGGCATTGGGGATTTTCTGCAGCATCGACTGGATCACTGCCGAAGCCTCCCTGGCAGATTCTTTCTCCTGACGGGCAATGCGTTCCGATTCCTTCAGGGCGTCCTGCATCCGGGCAAGCTGTTCATTGGTCTGCCGAAGGGTTCGGATATAATTCTGCTTGTTTTTCATGCTGAACACACTGCACATCTCGGGAGTGGCAAGGCCCTGTGCTATGGCAACGGCAAAATCACGGCAGGAAGCATATCCGCAGGCACTGCAGCCCAGTTCATCCTCCGGCTTTTCCATTTCCAGGGAGCGGAGAATGTTGCGGATTGTTTCTTCGTCCGGCTCGGGCAGGCGCTGGTCGTCTTTTCTAAAATCCCTTTCAGCACTTATACTTCCATATTCGGCCATATTGCGCTCCCACCCGGTTATATTGAAGTTGCCAAGCCGCTTATTGGCATACCGTATTACAAGAGAACGACGAAGGTACTTGTCACCGCCCTTCGACATACCGGGCCCCATCAGGCAACCTTCGCAGAAAAAGAGGTTGAAATGGCTCTTTATAGCGTTAATATGCCTGTTGAATGCTTCGACAGCCGCGAGCACAGAATCTTTTCCTTCCGCCGTAACAACCGATCCGGAAAGAAGATCTTCACTAACTGAAGCGGCCTGCAGAATTCCGTTACTGATGGGATACAGGGAACCTTTGTAACCCAGCGGGGAATTAAAATCAGAATATTCCAGCATGCTTTCGTTGATTCCGGCCTCTTCGAAAAGCTGCCGCAGTTCTCTGAAGGTAAGAACCGCATCAATGCGGGCATCCCCTTCGAAACGAAGAATTTCATTTTTCGCCTCGATGCAGGGACCGATATATACCACCTTTACATCAGGACCGTACTTTTTCCTCACTACCCTGGCCGAGGCAATCATTGGCGAAACAACCGGAATCAGATTCGGGATTAAATCGGGATGGTACTTCTCGATGTAGGAAACAACCACAGGACAGCAGGAAGTAATGAAATTCTTCCCCCTGATTTTCACAAACATATCGGCATATTGCCGGGCGACCAGATCGACCCCGAACGAAGCTTCATTGACGTAATGAAAACCCAATGCTTTGATCATCCGCACAAACTTCCGGTAGTCGGTAATGTCATCAAATTCGCCCGAAATGCTTGGATCGGTAATGGCCACAACCTGTTCCCCTGAAGCGAGTATTTTTTTCACTTCCTCGCGTGAACCGCGCACCGATATGGCACCCGGACTGCATGCCTCCACGCACAATCCGCATCCTATGCACCGTTCGGGAAGAATCCGCGGTGTTTTGTCCCCTTCGGTCATCCGAATGGCTTTAACCGGACAAACGCGTACGCAGGCATAACACATCCTGCAAAGGGATTCATTGATGGTAACCAGCGGCAAATTTTCCATCCGGTTCAGTGTTTAAAATGTTTGTCGAGAATGTCAACTATGTTTTTTTCATTCACACCGTAGTACATTTCGTTACCAATACGCACCACCGGACCACGGCTGCAGTTGTCAAAACACCGGCTGCCCCGAAACGGAACTTTCTGCACCAGACCGTTCTCTTTCAGATACTGGTCAATCCGCTCCTTCACCCTCCTGTTCCCGCGTGAGAAACAGGAACTTCCAAGACAAATCACAATTCCGATTTCGTTTTCCGTCGCCATCCTTCCATGCAATTAAACAGTCAGTGAAGGGGAACAAAATTTATACCCTTCAGAAAATTATAGCAAAATTATTCTTTTTTAATTAGTTTTGTGTTATAAAAATAACAATGTTTTTTCAATAACAAACAAAAGATTTAGTATTTTTGACTCAAAATCATTCAATTATAGTGAAATTTACAAAATATTTATGGATCCTGTAACGGAAGTCCTTGAAATGTTTCCTGCACCCCACCGTGAGGATCTTATCCCTATTCTTCAGGAGATCCAGAAACGCTGTGGGTATCTTACCGAGGAAGCCATTGTCAGAACGGGCAGGCACCTTAAGCTACCTGCCAGCAAGGTATTTGGTATTGCAACCTTTTACGATGCCTTCACGTTTAAACCCCGCGGCACATTTCACATTCGAATCTGCCATGGGTCTCAATGCCATATGGAAGGAGCAGCCAGGCTTGCAGCCGAAGCGGAAAAGATCCTGCACATCCGTCCGGGTGAAACCACTTCCAATGGATTATTTAGTCTGGAAATCACAACCTGCCTGGGAGGTTGTCATAATGCCCCGGTGGTGCAGGTAAACGAAGATTATTTCATCCGCCTGTCTCCGGCTGAACTCAGAAACCTTATCAAAAAGCTCGAAGATGGCCGTCAGAAAGAATAATCAGGATATTTTGCAAGAGCTGCTTCTGGGGAAGGTTTCCACGGGAGAACCTCATATACAGGAATGGATTCATCGCACCCTGCATTACAAAACTGACCGGCCGGTAATTTATGTGGCCACCGGAACCTGCAGTATTACCGCAGGAGTGCTTAAAACCCTTTCGGCCATCCGCCAGTACCTTGAGGAACGAAATATTACGGCACTGGTTGTGGAAACCGGCTGTCCCGGATTCTGCAGTGCCGAGCCGCTGGTTGACATTCAGCTTCCGGGGAAAAACCGTCTTTCATTTCGCGAAATTACCGAAGAGAAGGTGCCATTTCTCCTCGACGATGTTCTGCACAGGATTATACCCACCGAGAACCTTCTGGGACAATACCGCAATCCTCTGCTTGACCCCTGGAAAGACATACCCTGGTTGGAGGAACACCCGTTTTACAGTATCCAGCGCCGGATTGTCATGGAAAAAGCAGGTATACTCGATCCGTCTTCCCTGGAAGAATACGTAGCCATGGGCGGATACAGAGGCTTCATTAAAACCCTCGAAATGTATACACCGGCCGAAGTATGCCAGCTGGTAGAAAAAAGCGGGCTGAGGGGCAGAGCCGGAGGAGGGTTTCCGGTAGGTACCAAATGGAAAACGGCTCTTCTTACTCCCGCTCCAGCCCGTTATTTTGTCTGCAATGCCCAGGAAAGTGACCCCGGCGCCTTCACCGACCGCCTCATCATCGAATCGAACCCCCATCAGCTTCTGGAAGGGCTTGCCATTGGAGCCTACGCGGCAGGAGCCGGAAAAGCCATTGTGTACATTCGTTCCGACTACACTCTGGCTATCAGACGCCTTCAGACCGCACTCAACAAGTCGCGGGAAACAGGCATTCTGGGTCATAACATTTTCGGAAGCGGGATAAGCATCGATATCGAAATCCGCCAGGGACCGGGAGCTTTTGTATGCGGAGAAGAAACCGCTCTGCTGGCGAGCCTGGAAGGGAAAAGGGGTATGCCCAGGCAAAAACCTCCCTTCCCTGCCGAATCAGGTTTGAATAATCGCCCGACCATCATCAACAATACCGAATCGCTTGCCAACATACCGGCCATTGTTTCGCGAGGGCCTGAGTGGTTTGCCTCAACCGGCACTGCGGGCAGCAAAGGCACCAAAGTTTTTTCCCTTACAGGGAGAGTGATTAACAGCGGTATTGTCGAGGTTCCCATGGGAACCACCCTGTACGACATCGTATTCAAGGCAGGAGAAGGAATTCCGGGCGCAAAAAAATGCAAGGCCCTTCATATTGGAGGTTCTGTAGGTTATACACTTCCTCCTTCGTTATTTCATACTCCTGTTGATTACGAAGCGCTCAAGGAAGCCGGTGCAGCAATGGGATCCGGCGGCCTGCTCGTTTTTGATGAGAATACCTGTCTGGTGGATATGAGCAATTTTTTCATGCATTTCATGCAGAAACAAAGTTGCGGCAAATGCATTCCCTGCAGGGAAGGAACCCGGCGCATCAGCCAGATTCTTGACAGCATCATCAGAAGACCGGTCGAAAAAAACGGCCATTCCACCCTGGAACGTTTCAAGGGAGTGATGCAGCTTGAAAGCATCAGCACGGTGATGAAAGAAACATCGCTCTGCGGGCTGGGAATCAACGCTCCCAATCCGGTATTGAGTACCCTGAAATGGTTCCGAGACGAGTTTGAAGAGCACATTTTTGACCGGATTTGCCGTGCCGGCGTATGCACCGCTCTCCGCACATTTTCAATTGATGCCGATGCCTGCACAGGGTGTGCCCTCTGTGCAAGAAAATGTCCATCAAATGCCATCATCGGAACGGAACGCAACCCCTTCTTTATCGTGGAAGACAAATGTACTGCCTGCGGAATATGTTATGATGTCTGCAAATTCAATGCTGTAATTATTAAACCCTAAACCACACGCTATGGTCTTTACCATTCAGGTAAATAACAGGGAGATTGAAGCCCGGAAAGGAGAAACAATCCTGGAAGCATTGCGCCGGGCAGGGTTCGAAGTGCCGACACTCTGCAATATGAAGGATTTTACTCCCACGGGAGCATGCCGTATGTGCGTGGTTGAAGTGGAAGGAAGACAGGACCTGGTTCCTTCCTGCTCGCATTACGTGGAAGAATGGATGAAGATTTCCACCCACTCCCCCCGGGTCATCAAAGCCCGCCGCACGATTACAGAGCTTCTTCTTTCCAATCACCCCGACGACTGCCTTTACTGTGAAAAGAATGGGAATTGCGAACTGCAGAAAATTGCTGAAGAAATGCACATCAGGGAACGAAAAATTCCCGGAAGTCCTGTATTCATAAGGCCTGACCGTTCCAGTCCCGGCATCACAAGGGAACCGGCCAAATGCATCCTCTGCGGCCGGTGTGTAAGGGTTTGCGAAGAAATTCAGCAGGTAGCCACTCTGGACTTCATTTACCGCGGAAGCTCCATAAAGGTTACACCCGCATTTGACCGTGAACTGAATTTTTCGAACTGCATACAGTGCGGACAGTGCCTGCTTGTATGTCCTACCGGCGCGCTCACCGAGAAAGTCCGTTTTACCGAACTGGAAAACAAACTGCACGATGCCTCTGCAACAGTGGTTGCCCATTATTCCCCTTCCGTGCCTTTGCTCCTGGCCGAAAAGTTCCGGTTAAAACCATCGGTAGATGCCAGCGGTGTGCTGAAAGCCATTCTTTCAAAACTTGGTTTTGACAGGGTATATGCATCAGCTTTCGGAACAGAGGTTTTCATCATGGAAGAAGCTGCCCTGCTCCTTCGCCATATCCGTAAAAACGAAAAACTTCCGGTCATCAGCTCTGCCTGTCCCGCCTGGGTATCTTTTGCCGAGAATGAGTTTCCCGATCTGCTCCCGCTTCTTTCCACCTGCCGCTCACCCCAGCAAATGGCCAGTACCCTGGCCAAAATGCATGTTTCAGAAGATAAAACAGTAAAAGAACCGGACAAAATATTCACGGTGGCTATTTCGCCCTGCACCGCCAGGAAATACGAAAGCCAGAAACCGGAACTTACCCGCAAAGGGCTTCCGGAAACCGATCTGGCCATCAGCATTTCCGAACTGTTCAGGCTTATCCGACTCTACGGAGTGGATCCCCTTCTGGTAGAAAGCGAAGGCCTGCCCAACGGAATGAAGGCTATTACATCCGCAGGAAGATTGTCAGATATTTCAGGAGGAATTACCGAAGGCGTTATCCGGACCTTCTATTTTATGGCTACCGGTAATGACCTGAAAGAATACCGCATTGAAAAACTGAGAAACCATAAGAGCCGGCGCGATTATACGCTGAAAGCCGGGAATCATGAATACCGCTTTGCCGTGTTGAGCGGATTGGCCATGCTACCTTCCCTGATCGAGGAAATTCGCTCCGGTACATGCAACCTGCATTATGTCGAGATCATGGCATGTCCGGGCGGATGTACCGCAGGCGGAGGACAACCTTCAGCACCCTCCCAGCAAATTCTCCGCCAACGGGCAAAAGACACCTTTGAAAGCCAAGAAAAGGAAATTCTGAAATGTGCTCACAGGAGTCCGGAAATTACAGAACTTTACGAAAAAAAACTGGGTGAGCCCGGCGGAAAGAAGGCGGTAGATCTTCTTCACACCCATTTCACGGCACGCAACATTTTTGCAAGGAAGTAAGGTAAAGAGAGGAATCAGAATCAATGGAAACCAAAGGACTTGTTTATACCATCCGCGACCGGTGCAGGGTTTGTTATACCTGCGTAAGGGAATGCCCTGTCAAGGCAATCAAAATTGTTAACGGCCAGGCCGAAGTGATTCCCGAACGCTGCATAGCCTGCGGAAACTGCACGATTGTATGCAGTCAGGGAGCCAAAGTTTTTGTTAAGAATCACGAGGAGGTACTGTCCCTTCTGGAACAGCAGGGACGCGTGGCGGCCCTGATTGCTCCAAGTTTTGCCGCCGAATTTGATGAGTTGGAGGACCCCCGGATCCTTGTAGGCATGCTCCGGAGACTGGGGTTCAGCCTGGTTCTGGAAGTGGCTTTTGGCGCCGATCTGGTTACTGACCGTTACCTGAAGCTTCTGCACGCCAATCCGGGGCGCACTTACATTTCATCCGATTGCCCGGCCATAGTGAACTATATTGAGCATTACCGACCGGAGGTCATCGAGCACCTCATCCCGGTAGTTTCTCCGATGGTGGCCACAACCCGTGCTGTCAGGAAGCTGTATGGAAAAGACCTTCGCGTGGTATTCATAGGTCCCTGCATAGCCAAAAAGGAAGAATCTGCCGAAACCGACCTGGTGATCACCTTCAGGGAGTTGCGCCAGATGCTGAAAATGCGCGGCATTGACCCTGAACAAACCGTTCCCTCCGACTTTGACCCGCCCGTTGGAGGCAAGGGTGCTATTTTCCCTGTAAGCCGCGGTATGATGCACTCGATGAATCTCAGCGAAAATGTTTTTGAAGAAAATGTACTGGTTGCCTCAGGACGCGGCAACTTCCAGGAAGCAATAAAAGAACTTGTCAGCGGATCGGTTGTTCCCAAACATATGGAACTGCTGTGCTGTGAAGGCTGCATCATGGGGCCCGGCATGTCACGGGGTGCCCAGAAATTCGCCGGCGCCTCAAAAATTTCACGGTACGTAAAAGAAAAACTTGAAAATCTAGACCAACAAGCCTGGCAGAAGAGCATCCGGCAATTTGATGACCTCGACCTTTCCCGTACCTTTGTTTCACGTCCTGTGGGAGAATTCGTTCCTTCGGAAGAAGAAATCGAACAGGTTCTGCAACGCATGGGAAAATTCTCGCCTCAGGATTACCTCGATTGTGGTGCCTGCGGATACGACACCTGCCGGAATCATGCCATTGCCATCATCAACGGCCTGGCAGAAAATGAGATGTGCCTTCCCTACACCATTGAAAAACTCCATAAATCCATTCACGATCTTGCCGTATCGCGCGATAAACTTTTCAACGTCCAGCAGGCTCTCAAGCAAACGGAGAAACTGGCCCACATGGGACAACTTTCAGCCGGAATTGCCCATGAACTGAACAATCCCCTGGGAGTCATCATTATGTACAGCAACATACTCCTGGAAGAATGCCCTCCCGATTCTTCCCTTCGCAAAGACCTTGAACTGATTGTCGAACAATCAGCCCGGTGCAAAAGCATCGTTTCGGGTCTGCTGAATTTTGCCCGGAAAAACCAGGTGAACCATGCCAAAGTCGACCTGAATGAGTTTATTGAACTCGCCGTTAAATCCGTTATCATACCTCCCCACATCCAACTGCATGCATTGTTCAACCTCAAAAACAAGTATGCCTTCTTTGATCAGGAACAGATGACCCAGGTGATTACCAATCTTTTGAAAAATGCCGTGGAAGCAATGCCTTCGGGAGGAGAGATCACGTTACTCACTGAAGATTCCGACAGCAGTATTACCTTTGTCATCAGTGATACAGGAACAGGCATTCAAAAGGAATACCTTGACAAAGTGTTTGAACCGTTTTTCACTACCAAAGGCATAGGAAAAGGAACCGGCCTTGGGCTGGCAACGGCATACGGCATTGTAAAAATGCACAAAGGACAGATTACAGTCACTTCCAATGCCGATCCTGCCGCCGGTCCTACCGGCACTACCTTCAGGATTACCCTCCCCCGGGAAGATGAATTCGCTGAAAAAACACTAAATGCATAACTATGGCTCCGCAAAAAACCATCCTGCTTGCCGATGACGATCCGGATTACCTTTTTCAGTTGAGTTTCTACCTGCAAAAGGCTGGGTTCAGAGTTCTGCCGGCAGGTTCCCAGAAGGAAGCTGAAAAAATTCTGGAAGCAGAAAAGCCTGATCTGGCTATTTTTGATCTCATGATGGAAAATGAAGACAGTGGCTTTATTCTGAGCCACAAAATGAAAAAAAAGTATCCCGAAGTGCCGGTCATCATTGCCACCTCGGTGGCCGCTGAAACCGGAATACCTTTTGGCCTGGAAAATGAAGATGACAGGAAATGGATCAAGGCCGACTGTTACCTCGAAAAAGGAATACGGCCGGAACAATTACTGAATGAAATCAACAAACTGCTGGGATAAAATGGA
>Ga0101944_10004962_pt1 | contig 15728 bp, 18 predicted proteins | sample DewCreD2012metaG_FD_75245 | JGI IMG/M metagenome (GOLD analysis project Ga0101944, IMG submission 75245) | Hot spring sediment bacterial and archeal communities from British Columbia, Canada, to study Microbial Dark Matter (Phase II) - Dewar... ...
TGAGATCCAAGTCACCCTGGAAGGCGCTCCGGGCGTGACGGCAGGGCTCATGCTATTCGCCTCGCCCACGGACTACATCGGACTGGCGCTGACGCCGGAAGGGAAGCTACTGCGCGTGCAGGAGGGCTACCGGCGATACGGTCGTACCGATGAGCCCTCTCTGGAAAGACCGGCTGCGGCGCTGCGGATCGTGAACGACCGGCAGGATGTGCGCTTCTACCATCAAACGGCCGAGGGCGGCTGGAGGATTCTACAACCCAGCATGGAGGTTTCCGCGGGCGGCGCGTTGCGGGCGGCGTTGTTCGCTTACGGGTCCGGAAAGGCGAAGTTCCGCCGCTTCCGTTACACGCCGCTGGAGGGATGAGGAGGGCAGATGGCAGGACCGCCGACACTGACGCGCCGGCACTGGCTGGCCACCGCCGCGGGAGCGCTCGCGCGCCGGAAACGGCCGAACATCATCCTGATTGTCGCCGACGATCTTGGCTTCTCCGACCTGGGCTCCTATGGAGGCGAGATCGAAACACCGAACCTGGACCGTTTGGCGTCGCAGGGAGTGAGATTCACCCAGTTTTACAACTGCGCACGGTGCTGCCCGACGCGCGCCTCGCTTCTTACCGGTCTTTATCCGCACCAAGCGGGCATCGGGTACATGGAGCCGACGCACAAATACGCGCGGGGAGCCATCGAGCGGAAAATTCCGCAGTATCAGGGTTTTTTGAACAGGGACTGCGTCACCCTCGCCGAGGCGTTGAAGCCGGCGGGCTACCAGTCCTTCCGCAGCGGCAAGTGGCATGTCGGCAGAGAGCCGGGCCAGACGCCGCTCGACCGGGGATTTGACCGCTTTTTCGGAATCCTGGGGGGCATGGTCGCATATTTTGATCCGCCTCCCGAGCAGTTGTACGAGGGCCGGGAACCGCTCAGAAGGCTCCCGCCGAACTTCTACAGCACGGACACATTCACCGACAAAGCGATTCAATTTATGGAAGAGGCCGATCCGGCGCGGCCGTATTTTCTCTACTTGGCCTACACCTCGCCCCACTTCAACCTGGACGCCTGGCCGGAGGATATCCGGAAGTACCGCGGTAAATACATGGTGGGGTGGGATGAGACTCGCCGGCGGCGCTTCGAGCGGCAACTGAAGCTGGGCCTTGTGGCGCCGGGCACGAAACTCTCCGAGCGGCACCCGCGCAGCCCCGCATGGGAGAACGAGCCGGACAAAGATCTGATGGACCTGAAGATGGCCGTCTACGCCGCGGCGGTGGACCGCATGGACCGGAACATTGGCCGCCTCCTCGAGGCGCTCCGGCGCTCGCGCGCCGAGGACAATACGCTGGTCATTTTCATCAGCGACAACGGCGGCGAGATGCTGGGCAGGAGGCTGAATTCAAAACCGCCCTATTCGAAAAAGGACCATGCGATGTACCTGCTGCCATGGGCAAATGTCAGCAACACGCCGTTCCGGCTGTTTAAGCAGATGATGCACGAAGGCGGCATCTCATCGCCCTTCATCGCCCGCTGGCCCGGCGTGACGCCTCCCGGCAGTCTGCTGCGGCGGGATTTCGGGCACGTCATGGACCTGATGCCGACGTTTCTGGAAATCGCGGGCGCGACCTATCCCAGCCGGTACAACGGCAGGCGGATCCCACCCGTGGAGGGCATGAGCCTCCTGGCCATGCTTCATGGGCGGGAAGGCGGAAAAAGACGCACGCTGTTCTGGGAACATGGCGGAAACCGGGCGTTACGGGACGGCCGCTGGAAGCTGGTGAGCTTTTACAACGAGGTTGAGGAAGATCCGGTGACCTTCGGCTTGGGGGCGCGAACAGGCGCCTGGGAGCTGTACGACATGGAGAAAGACCGTTCGGAGTGCTCGGACTTGGCGCGGGCCAATCCCGAACGGGTCCGCGCCATGGAGCGCCAGTATGAGCAATGGGCACGGCGTTGCGGAGTGGTTCCCTGGGAAGAGATCCTACGGGCCGGCGGCTGGCTTCCGGGGTGAGCTGCGAACCTCACAACGGCGTGCTCAGGTCTGATTGTGAGAAATCGTATGGTACGCCCGAGAGGATTCGAACCTCTGGCCTTCTGCTCCGGAGGCAGCGAAAACCGCTTCCTCGTGGTTCCGCGCTTGTAACTGTAAGCACCACAATGCCAATTATTTAGAATCTTCTTGCTTCCTCGCGTTTCCTTGCCTATAATTGGGTAAACAGTCTCCCTTTTAGTCTCCCTTGGGGGCTGTGAAACGTGCCTTCTGCCGAGTGGCAGAAGGTTAATGTACGGAGGCGAAATGCAGGCGAAGAAGGCGGAAGTGATCCCGATGCCGGGGGCGGCGGCTCAGCCCGGGAAACGGAAGACGATTCTGTGCCGAGAAAGTGAAGTTGATGCGGTTCCACTTGGGACTGGCGACTGGACAATCGCGGATGTTCCCGGGTTGATCCTGCGCGCCGGCACAACGAAGAAGACATGGCGGGTGCAACGGCGCGTGAACGGGAAGTTGGCGACAAAGGTTCTCGGCGAGCTGACCGCGGCGACGGCGAAACGGCAAGCCTCGCTCGTTTGGCAGCGTCTGAAGCCGCCAGCACCAGACGGAAAGATCACGCTCGGCGAGGCATGGCAGCGATACTTGGGGGAGAAGCCGCTGGCTCCTGCCACGCGACGGCTCTACGAGTACAACGTTAAGAAATACCTGCGCGACTGGGCGGGGCGAAGCCTTGAACAGATCGGGCAGGATCGCGCCGGCGTGCGCGCACTGTACCTGACTCTGGTTCGCAAGCACGGCAAGGCGCTGGCGTCACAGGTACTGCGCCAATTCAGAGCCACATACAATTACCAGCGACGCGTCAATCCGGAGCTGCCCGAGTGTCCCACCATCGCCGTGGACATCGCGCCGGTCAAACCGCGCGACTGGGCACTGAGCGATGAGGAATTGCGCGCCTGGTGGGCTGGCGTGCAACGGCTACGGCCGCTGAAGAGAACGTTCTGGCAAGTGCTGCTGCTGACTGGGGCGCGCCGCGGTAGCGTCGAGGCGCTGCGCTGGCGAGACGTGGACTTTGACTGTGGCCTGATCGCCTTCAGCACGGCGAAGGCGGGGCGCATCTACAGCATCCCGGGTTGCGCCCGGCTCCTGGAGCTGCTGCGCGCCTGGCGCGAGCAGGCGCCGCCTGGGAGTGAATGGGTATTCGAGTCTTCGAAGAAGCCCGGGTATCACATCGTGGCGGCTCGTGATGACAAGCGCGGCGTTGTCAGTGCACATCATCTGAGACACACCTATCGGACTGTGTTGGCGCAACTAGGATGCCCGCCTGACAGCGCCCGCCTGCTGCTGGGGCATAGTTTGGGCGGCGATGTCAGCCGGGGTTACATCACGGCCGCCCTGGTGGTGGAGAGCCTGCGCCCGTGGGCGGAGGCGGTGGCAGCGAAGTATAGCGAAATCCTCGGGTGGTAGGGGGGGGGGCGAAGATGGATGCTCCGCGGGTGGTGGTGGAGCCGTTCAAAGCTGTTCTTGAGCCGTGGGGGCTGTTCCTGCGCCTTGCGGTCCAGCGAGTGCCGGCGCTGTGGCATGATCTGCTAGATTCATGCTTCCCGCTATGGCAGGAGGAAAACCCGGAACTGCAACCCGCGCTGCGCGCGTGGTGTGAACGCTGGCATCTGTTGACGCCCGGGGGCGAGCCGCACCCGCAAGCACTGAGCTTCGCCCGGCTGAATTTCTTGAAGTGGCTATCCGTTGACGATCCGCCGAAACGCCGGCGGGTGTTTGCGGTGGCGACCGCGACCGCCCCGCGGCGCGCGGAGCCTTTGCCGGCGAGCCTGCGCGAAATCACGTTCTGCGCGCGCTGGAATGCCGACCTGATGGGCGAGCCGCTGCACATGGCGCGGGCGCGCCTGATTCGGGAATTCGAGAAGGCCCTTGATGCGCACATCGAGCGATTCGCCCGCTGTGCACAGGCGAACGGCTATCCCGAGCTTCCCATGCTGCGCGGCGATATCGAGCACGCGTTTCGCCAGTTTGTCGAGTTTCAATTGGTTTGCCGCAGCGTCACGGAATTACTGGATTCCTACGAAACCACCCTGGACGAGCGGAGCTTGCGAAAACGCCTGGCGCAAGTAGCCGAATCGCTCGGGCTGCGCCTTCGGCAAGATCGGCGCGGACGAAAAGCCCGCGGCTGAAATTCGGAACTTACGATTTTTTTGCTAAGTTCTTAATTATTCCCACCACTGCCCCGTAAGATCGGGGCATGAAGCACTCGGAAACACATCAGATTCACAGTGATTTTGGCGGGCGCTGGGTCTCCGATATCGAGTATTCCCGCCTGACGGGCATCAGCCGGCAGTGTCTTGCCAATTGGCGCTGGCTGGACAACCGCGCTGGTGGCGTGCGGGCAGGCTTCCCCTTGTGGCGAAAATTCGGGCAAGACACAGTACGCTACTGGGTCGGACGCGACCTGCTTCCGGATCCGCAGCCGAAGCCCGTTATCACGGCGAAAGATGCGCCCGAGGAGTTGCCGGCTGCTTAACGAAAAGCCCGCCGGGGGGCTGCCGGCGGGCGGGAGGTGATGCAATATGAAAAGCCTTACGCATCAAGAATACCGCAGTGACCGGACAGCGGTCAATACTCTGCGGTGCGCCTCGCGCGTGGATGCGCTGATCGGGCTTGCAGACCTGATCCGGGAGGGCCACCTGCCATGACCCCTGAACGAATCGCGCGAGCCTTGGGTGGCGCGCGCCGTTCCGGTGCTGACTGGATGGCGCGCTGCCCCGCACATGAGGACCGCAACCCCTCACTGGCGCTTTCGGAGCGGAACGGGAAGTTGTTGGCACATTGTTTCGCCGGCTGCGAACAATCGGCGGTCATTGAAGCGCTGCGCGCCCGCGGACTATGGCCTGAGCCGGAGCGGCGCGAACCGCCGAAACAAAACCGCAAGGGTCGCGCCCGGAAGCAAGACCCAGGGCCGATTGTCGCCGAGTACATCTACACCGATGAAGCCGGCCATCCGCTGTTTCGCGTGACGCGCCATGAGCCGAAGGACTTTCGGCGCTGGAGGCCTGACGGCAAAGGCGGCTGGTTGCTGGGCGCGCGAGGCGTGCAAAGTACTCTCTATCGGCTTCGTGAGGTGACCGAGGCTGCGATCGTCTTCATTGTTGAGGGCGAAAAAGACGTTGAGACCTTGCGCGAGCACGGCTTTGTTGGGACCTGCAACCCCGGCGGCTGCGGCAAGTGGAAGCCGGACTACGCCGACTTGTTGCGCGGCAAGACGTGCATCGTGATCCCTGACACAGATGAACCGGGCCGCAAGCATGGCGACGACATCATCCGCAGCCTGCGTTACAAAGCCGCACGCATTATCCGAATCGATTTGTCCGATGACGGCGTGAAGGACATCTCCGAATGGTTCGAGCGCGGGCATTCCGAAGTGGAGCTTTGCGCGATTCTCGACCGCGTGTGGGACGAAGCCACGGAGGGGGTGCGCTGATGGCGGTGGCGGTCAACGAAACTGCGCGCGCGCCGCGCTGGATTACGGGGGTGGAATTGGCGACGATGCACATTGAACCGCGCGAACAATTGATCCAGGGGCTGCTGCCCGCTGAGGGTTGCGTGCTGTTGGCGGCCGACCCGAAGGCTGGCAAGAGCACGTTGTGCCTTGAACTGTGCCGGGCAGTTTGCACTGGCACGCCAGCGCTGGAAACATTGACCGCACAACAAGGCGGCGCTTTGTTTTGGATGGCGGACGATACCGCGCGCGACCGCTTCGTTCTTAATTACCAGAAAACATTCCAGAACGAGCCGCTGCTGAATTTCGAGGTATTTCTAGACCGTCAGACGTTGTATGGCGGCGGCTTTGATCTGCTGAGAACCGCTTTGGAACGCACCTGCGCGCGTCTGGCGATCATCGACTGCTTAACTGCGGTACGCAATTCACGAGATGAAGCCGATGATTTTGTCCAACAGGAATACGATGAATTACGGGATTTATCTACAATTGGGCGCGAATTTCACTGCTGCATCGTAGTAATTCATCACCTTTCTTCGAGCCGGCGCGCGAGCGGGCCGAACCCCTTCATCGGCATGGCCGGCAGTTTTGCGCTGACTGGCGGCGCGGACGGGCTCGTTACCCTTGGGCTGTTCTCGATGACGCGGCGCGAACGAATCGTTACGGCGGTCCATCGCGACGGCCTGCCGACGCGCTTCCTTTACGCCATGGACGCTACCAACGGTCGGCTGTTCTGGGTAGGTCCAGACGAGTGGGTATCCCATTGGGATGACATCGTGCAGGCGTATCGCACACTGCAAGGCTCCACGTTCGACGGCAAGGAGTTGGGCGAGGCGCTGGGCATCAGCGATCGGGCCGGCCGCGCGAAACTGGCACGGTGGCGGACGGCTGGCTTGGTCGAGGACGTGGGCGGAAAGAAGCATGTTTGGGCGCACGCGCTGGTGGACGTTATGCGACGGCTGCTGGCCAAGCCGGAGGTTCGCGTATGAGGATGCCGTGGGGAAAGTACGCGGGCCAGTTCCTGGACGAAATCCCCCTGGGGTATCTCGGCTGGCTCCTCGAAGAAGCGCGTTTCCTGACGCCAGAGTTGCGCGAGGCGATCAAGCAAGAGATCGAGGACCGGCTCGAGTTGTCGCCGACTCGAGGGCAAAAGACCGTCATTCCCAAGGCGCTGCGACCGTGGGCGAGCGAAATCATCGAGACCGGCTTCCGGCACGCTGCGCGGAAACACCACCCCGACGTGGGCGGCAGTGATGCCGCCATGCGGAGCTTGCTGGAGGCTCGGCAATGCCTGCAAGGGTGGCTCAATTGACCGGTCCAACGCCCGTTAACGGCGCAAAGCCGGGCTGTGCGGAAGTTCCGCGGAAGTTCCGTTCCGCAACTTCCGTTGAGGGGGGGCGGGGGGGTATAAGTTCCGTAAGTTCCGTTTCTTCCGTTTCTTCCGTTTCTTCCGTTTCTATAACCCCCCCCCCTACTTACACTTACGAGGGAAAACAGACACCAAGGGGGGTGGCTGCGAATCCGGAACGGAAGTTGCGGAAGTTGCGGACCCCCACCCCCCCAAACGGAAGTTCGAATGTGAATTTTTGGTTACAAGGAGGTAGTCGATGCCGGTTTGTCGAGTTTGCGAGGAGGCGGCTGTGCCGAAGGGGACGAAGCTATGCGATTGCTGCGCGGAGAAACTGCCGATCGGGTTAGCGGTGGCGATCGAATCCCCTGGTGATATGGTAGCCGCAGTGGGATTACCCGGCGGCGTCACTGTGGTGTTCGATCGGGCGATGATTGATGGCGACGCCATCACGCTTTACCTTGGTGGGGCTGCCGAGTATCGCCCGCCGATCGTGATGGGCTTACCGGATGGTATCGCCCCGATGGAAGGGTTCAGCACCCGCTTGGACAGCATTCAATGGGCTTGTGAATTGGCTGCGCTACCGGGGCAGAGGGAGGCGGAATGAGTCGCCCGCGAACCCGCCTGAGCGCCGACGAATGGGCCCGGCGGCTGGACGAGTGCATGGACATGGTCTTGCGCGACCCAAGCCGCCACCACCCCGCGGTAGTTCTATGGGCGCAATGGCGCGAGCGGTGGCTCCGCGCCCAAGAGCGACGGGAACCCCGCGAGAAGGTCAGTGCAAGTGATGGATTTTAAACCACTTGCGGGTCCTTCCTGAAGGGGAGGCTGGCGGGTGGGTGGTTTGCCGAATTTCGCTAGCGCCACGCGCCGAAAAAGGTGGTCGGTGGTCGGTGGTCACCTGATGGAAGCCTGTGGAACGGGGCGCAAAACGCCTGTGAATCAAGGACTTCCGGGCCGTTGCGCCTGTGACCAAGCGGTAACACCCGGGCGCGCGCTTGGCTTGAACCCGGCGCCCCCCTTGGGCGGCAGCGATGGTTGATGTGAAAAAACAATTTGCGTCGCAAATGCTTTTGTGATAGGATCGGGGTATGGAGCGCGAGGGACTCAATGACCGAGCCGTTTCCGCCGGGGGCGGCGTGCCGAGTGCAACGCTTGCCGCTTGGTTGCGCCGCGGACACCTGGTGCGCCCGCCAGCCGGCTGGAACGTTGAGGACGCCGTAGCGTTGCGCTGCGCTTGGCTGTTGACGGCATCCGGCATGGAGCCTGCCTCTGCGCTGCGGATCTGTGAGGCGAACCGTGGGGCGATTTCGCGCGGTCTTGGCTGGCTGGTGGTAGTGCGCCGGCACCAAGCAGACTTGTTCTCTGGAAGCGCGGTAAGCGGCGAGACGCTTTGCCTTGACCGGCGCGAAGACGTGCTGGCGGTGCTTTCCCGCGCGGCTGGCAACGGAGCGGATCTGACCGAAGTGCTGCTGATCGACCTGGCGGCCGCTGCCGAGAAGTGCCGGCTTGGGCTGGCGCATTTCCACGCAACCAGGCGCCCGCGAGGGCGACCGAAAAATTCCAAGGAGGAGGGCGAGCAATGATTCGACCTGGTTTGTATGCTGATGCCCAAGGCCTACTTGCCGTGGGCGAGGCCAGCGACGGCGAAGTGGTAGCGGTTCGGATTCCCATGGACCCTGACGGACTTCTGGATGCGGCTGAGCGCATTGCGGAAGCCGCCCGGAAGCTGCGGCAACGCCAAGCGGCGGCCGGCGGCGAGAGACCGAAAGTTGTGGAACTTCGAAGGAGTGGAGTATGGAACTGACCACACCTGCGACCGAACGCCTGAAGCTATCCGTAGCGGCCCCGAGCCGCACCCAGAGCCTGAACCGCGAAGCGCGGACCTTCAAGGCCGTTGCCTTGAGCGGACGGCCGATTCCGCGAGTCGATCCGCTGACAGGTGGGGAATTCCTGCTGAAGTTTAACACTGCCGGCGGCGATTTGAGCCGCATTCAGAACGGCACCTGCCCGCTGTTAAATTCACACCGTGATGGCGACATTGCGGATAAGATCGGCTATGTCCGTTCCGCGGAATGGCAAGGCGAGGCGCTGATCATTGAGTGCGTGTTGAACACGTCCGATGCTGCCGAGCAATTGCTGGGCGACCTGGAGGCGGGAATTCCCGCGGCAGTGAGCTTGGGCGTGTTACTGAAGCGATGGCAAGACGACCGCGACAAGAACGGCAGATTGACCGCGCGGACAGTAATCGAGTGGTCAGTATTCGAGATTAGCGTAGTGGCTGTGCCGGCGGACGGCGCGGCGGTAACTTTGAGCTTGGAGGACAGGAGAATGCATTCTCAAGAACAAAATCAGGAGAAATTGTTTGACGCGCCGGCGACCGCTGCGGCGGAGCGCCTGCGGGTTCTGGAATTGAACAAGATCGGCAAGAGCTTGGGCGTGGGGCAGGAATTTGTGCTGCGCCATGTCGAAGCCGGCACGCCGGTTGAGGAGTTTCGTCGGCAGGCGCAAGAGCACTTGGTAGCGCAGTACGAGGCGACGCCGACCCGCAGCCAGGTGGCGATTATCACGGACGAGCTTGACCACAGGCGCGAAAGCTTGACCGCGGCATTGCTGCACCGTCTCCGCGGCGGCGAGCCGCCCGAAATTGCGAAGCCGTACTTGTTCGCGAAATTGAGCGACGTTGCCCGCGAGTGTTTGAAGTGGCGTGGCGCGCACCTGGCCGGAATGAGCGACAGCCGCGTGGTGACGCTGGCAATGAGCACGTCCGACTTTCCGAACGTGCTTGCGAACGTGGCGAACAAGACCCTGCTTGATGCCTACCAGGCTTCGCCGGCCGTGCTCAAGCAAATCTGCCGGATCACGACCGCCGCGGACTTCAAACAGCGGCGCGTGCTGCGGTTTGGCGAGGGAACCGGGCTTCAGTACAAGCCCGAGGGGGCATCGTACGTTTACGGAAGCATTGGGGAACAGACGAGTTCCTACTCGGTCAAAAGCTACGGCAAAATTTTTGCGATGACCCGGGAAATGATTATCAATGATGATTTGGGCGCGATCGATCAATGGATGCGCGCCGCCGGCCGCCTGGCCGTGGAATTCGAGGCGCGGCTGTTGACGGACCTGTTGACCGCAAACTCAGGCGCTGGTCCGATTCTGTCGGACGGCCTGCCGCTTTTCCATCCGAACCACGGGAACGTTGCGGCGACCGGCGGCGCGATCAGCGTGAGCACCCTTGACCTTGCGCGGGGCGCGATGCGCCGGCAGAAGGGCCTAGACGGCGAAGTGATCATTGACGCCGTTCCGCAGTTCCTGATCGTGCCGGTGGCGAAGCAGACGAGCGCCGAGCAGGTGACCGCCTCGATCACTCCGGCGCAACCGGACCAAGCCAACCCGTTCAGTGGCCGCTTGACGGTGCTGGCTGATCCGCACTTGGATGACGCTTCGACGACGGCGTGGTATCTCGCCGCCGATCCGCAAAGCTTGCCGACGATTGAATTTGCTTATCTCGAAGGCGCGCAAGGGCCGCAGAGCGAGCAGGAGTGGGACTTCGACACCGACACCTGGAAGCTGAAAGTTCGCTTGGACGTCGGTTGCGGTGTTGTCGACTGGCGCGGCATTTTCCGCAACCCCGGCGCGTGATCTCCCAAGCTTTTTCAGCCGTGGGCCATCGGCGGGCTTCCCGCTTCAGGCACCCCCTCCTTTCTGCACCCGGCGGGGCGCAAATCCCCGCCGGGATTTTTTGCTTCTGCGCGAAAATGCGGGCGAATTTGTCTGATATTCACTCCGATTTTTTCCTGGCTGGAGCGGCGGGATGAGCGACTCCGCTAAGAAAATCCCCGTCCTTGACGCGGACGGGCATTTCTTGTTTGACGCGGAGGTTTCGTGGGTGCTGCGCTGTGGGAACCTGCGCCTGATCCGCAGCCGCAAGGGGCATATTCGCAGAGCCTATGTGAAGGCCGATGCCCCAAGCCTGTGGTTGGAGCGGCTGCTCGCGGCCGGGCGCGGCAGTTGGCTGGGTTTCCACAAGTGGCAACGGTTAGATGACGGACATAGAGTGCGGGCGCTGCGGGGCATCCGAGGTTCCCGATAAGCCGCCGTAGCGTAACTGGCAGCGTGCGCCGCTTGTACCGGCGCGGTGCGGGTTCGACTCCCGCCGGCGGCTCCAGAACCTTGACTTCCTGGACGCGTTGCGTGGACTGCGAGCCCCCCGGCGCGTGATTGATCCGCACCATTGCGCCTCCGGCGCGGCGGCATGTCGAGATGAGCGTCTCACGCTCGCACGCCTCCAAGTGGCAAGCGCGGGAAGGCTAACGCCCACAGATTGGTTCCCTACGCTGAGCCTGCCCGCGGCTGCGCCAGAATCGCCAATGGCGCGATTTCTGCGGCTGCCAACATCCTGACGCCCTCCTCCCGGGTACGCTGCGTTTCATGGCGATTTTGGGGTTCCCATAGCCACAACAAAATCACCCCGAAATGTTCGAGGGAGACTGGCTCCGCGAAAAAGTCTCCCTCGGGCTGAAAGGCTGTTCCACTGCCGTTTTCAGTCTCCCTCAGTGTCTCCCTCGGGTTTTCCTGGGTGCCTGTAAGTTGTTGAAAAGGTTGGTACGCCCGAGAGGATTCGAACCTCTGGCCTTCTGCTCCGGAGGCAGACGCTCTATCCGGGCTGAGCTACGGGCGCTTACAGCTCTAGTTTACCAAAAACTTCGTCATTCGCCGCCGCGCTTTTTGGCGGCGGGACGGGCGACGGGCTCCCGGAGGAGTTCTTCGATTCTCTTGCGCAAAGTTTCTTCTTTGAAAAAGTTGTCGTCGCCTTCGTGTTTGGACTGATACCGTATGAAGCCGAGACGGTCTATCAGCACCATTTGCGGAACGGTGCCCCGGGCGTTCGGATTTTCCTGAAGGAAATTGTAGACAGTCTCGCGAGGACTGGGGCCCAATGGAAATGTGATCTTGTAAAACCGCATGAACTCAGCCACGATGGGGGGGGAAACTTCATTGAACGCCACGCCTAAGGGCTGGAAGCCTTTGGCGCCCAACTGGCCGGAAAGGCGTTCCATAAGCTGGCAAACCACGCTGCAATGCGGGCAGGTGGTGAAGTAGAAGCCGAACGCCACCACCTTGCCGCGATACTGGCTTAGAAGCACCTGCTTGCCGTTGGGCATGGTGAACGCGTATTCCGGCGCGCGGCGCGGAACCTCAGCCGCTGACGCCGCGCCCAAGTGGGCCGCCAACGCGGCGGCTGTCAGAAAAGCTACTCGCGTCATGGCCGCAGCCTCACTTCTTCTTCGTCTTCGCGGGCGAGGGGCTGAGGAGGCTCTGAAGCGTCTTCCGTATGTTCTCCTCCTCGTTGTTGAAGAATGCGTCGGTGCCCGGGTATTGCGCACGGATGACGCCTTGGCGGTCGATGAACACGAGCTGCGGCACCATGAAGCGAATGATCTCCGGATGTTGCAGGAATTGCAGCGCGGCCCGGTAATCCCCGTGTCCGATGGGATATGTGATGCCGAGCTCGGAAGCGTACTGGCCGATCAGCTTGTCAGCTCCCTCATTCAACGCCACCCCCAACATCTGCACACCCTTGGGTCCGAATTCCTTCTGCAACCTCTCCATAGTGGAGGAGCAACGCTTGCACGCGGGGCAGGTGGTCAGCAGGAATTCCAGCACCACCACTTTCCCTTTGTACTGGCTCAGCGTTTGCTCGCCGGAAGGCGTTTTGAACTTGTATTCACCAGCCGGACGCGGAATATTGGCCGCCGTCACAGGCAAAAAAGAAAGCGTCAGCAGGGGCAGCAACAATTTCAGTCGTTTCACGGGCTCTACATCCAGTGTAACGTAGCCGCCCGCCACTTCAGGCGCCGAGATCCCAGCGGCGGAAGTAAAGCGCCTGCCGGACGACCGGCAGCGTGCGCTTTTCGAGCGCCCGCATCTCGCTTTCGCTCAAAGGAGTAAAGCGTGACGCGAACGCGACGTTCTGCTCCAACTGCGGGATGTCATCCACGCCAATGATGGTGGTGGAGACCGGGAGCGACATGTTGTAGGCGAGAGCCTCCTGTATGGTCAGCGTTCCCGGCAGATTGGTGCGCATGCGCTCCGGCTGTTGGTCCAGCGGCGGAGGAGTCCATGTGGAGAGCACCCGCCCGCGGGTCGCCACTTTCATCCCGATGATGCCCATGTGCTTCTCTTGAGCGGCAGGCAGCAGATGCTCGATGAAACTGAGATAGTGCCGGTCTGCCGCGTTGACCGCCATGAGGATGGTGTCGAACGGGAACCGCCGGATGGCTTCGAGCAGGACGTTCGGCTCATAGTGCCCGGTGACGCCCAAAAAGTTGCACATTCCCTGCTCGCGGGCGCGTTCGAGGGCGCGCATGGCGCCGTCCTTGGAGAAAATCTGCTCGAGTTGCTGTTTGGTCTGAAGGTTATGAATCTGCCACAGGTCGAGATGATCCGTTTGCATGTTGGTCAGCGTTTGGTCGATCAACCGCATGGAGCCGTCGTAGCTGCGGTCCGCGGTCTTGCTGGTAACGAAGACCTCCTTGCGCCGGGTCTTGAGCACGCGGCCGATATTCTTCTCGCTCACGCCCTTGCCATAGCCAGCCGCCGAGTCGATGTAGTTAATGCCCAAATCGATGGCGCGGTTGATGATGGCCTCCGATTCGGCTTCCTTGCCGGGGATTTCGAGTGTCGCCTGCCCGCCCAGGCTGAGAATCCCGACGCGGTAACCGGTCTGTCCCAGATTGTTCATGGGCATGGCGCGGTGTGTGCGCGGATTGTAAGGCAGCGGATGCTTGGGTTTCGTCTGCGCAGCTTGGGAGGGGAAACCAGCCGCGGTGGCCAAGCCAGTTCCCAGGAATGTCCGGCGGTCCATTGAGTGTACTCTCCTTTCGAACGGATTCTTACTATTCTTACATTATGCCTGTGGATCGCATCCGCATTTTCGTCACCGGCGGCACTTTCGACAAGAAGTACAACGAGCTAACCGGCCAACTGTATTTCGAAGACACCCATGTGAAGGAGATGTTGCGGCTGGGGCGCTGCCTGCTGCCAATCGAAGTGCGCACGCTGATGATGGTGGACAGCCTCGATATGACGGACGACGACCGCCGCCTGATCGCCGAGCATTGCCGCCACGCTGAGGAAGCCCGCATCGTGATCACCCACGGGACGGACACCATGGTGGAGACGGCGGCGCATCTGGGGCGCGAGAAGCTGGCCAAGACAATCGTTTTGACGGGCGCGATGGTGCCGTATCAGTTTGGAAGTTCGGACGGCATGTTCAACCTCGGAAGCGCGCTGGCGTTCGCGCAAACGCTCTCCTCAGGCGTTTACATCGCTATGAACGGGCGTTGGTTCCACTGGGATAAAGTCCGCAAAAACCGCGACAAAGGCGTCTTTGAACCGGCGTGAACGCGCAGCGCGTTCACCAAAATCCGCATCGGGCGCTAATTCACACGCACCGAACGGCTTAGCGCGGTTCCTTGGGCTGCGGCGGAGGACCGTTTTGGCGCGCGCCTCACTACACTAGGGGCGGGAAACGCGGTGGGCTTGGCCCCCGGTTCCACGGATTCCATCCGAATTTTGGGAGGCTTGATGTCGGGATTGAGGCTGATTGGCTTGTGGGGCGCGGCGGCTGTGAGCTTGGCGGCGGCAAGCGCCCCGGCTCTGACGACGATTCAAGATGTGCTCTACAAGGCAGACGGCTCGCGTTTTAACGGGCTGGCGGTCATCGAATGGAAAGGATTTGAGGCGGCGGACGCGACGGTGGTGCCGACTCAGATGGTGACCGTGCAGATTCGTAGCGGGAACCTGCGGGTGCAACTCGTGCCCACCACCAACGTCTCGAACGGCGCCTATTACTTCGTGCGGTATAACAGCGATGGGAAGATCCAGTTCACCGAAATCTGGGCGGTGCGCCCGAGCGTTACGCCGCTGAAGTTGCGCGACGTGCGGATCAGCCGCGACAGCATCATCGCGCCGGGACTTCAGACCTTGATGCCGGGGTTTGTCGATAGCGAGACTCCGGCGGGCGCGGTGGACGGTTCGAACGCCGTGTTCACCCTGTCGCAAGCGCCGGCGCCTCCGGCGAGTCTTGCCCTATACCGCAATGGCGTGCTGCAAAAGGCCGGGCTGGACTTTACGCTGAATGGGAACACCGTTACTTTCGCCGCGGAGTCCGCGCCCCGGAGCGGCGACATCCTTTTGGCCTCCTACCGGCTTGCGGAGGGCAGTTCGGGCGGCGCTGCGAGCGGCGCGCCCGCCCCGGAAATCCTATGCAGCGCCGCGGGAGAGTCCACCAACTCGCTCGCGCCTTCCACTTTAGGCTCGTGTTTCGTGCCGGCTGCGGCGTTGAGCGAGGGTTCGCGAATTGAGGTGCGATATGAGTTTCAGCAGCAGGGCGGAACCGAAGGGTTCATTGCGCAGGTCTTGTGGGGCGGCAACACCGTATTGACCCGCGGCGTGCTTTCCGGAGAACCGTTCTTGAGCGGACGCTCGGAGTTCGGGTTCGCGGGAGGGCGCGCTCAGTGGACGACGGTTTGTTGGGGTTCGCTGTCGCCGTGGTCGGCGAGCATGGGCGAAGCCACGGACGACTGGAGCCAAGGCGTTCTGGTGACCTTCCTGGGACAACTGAGCCAACCCGGCGCGGGCAGCGTGCGGCTGCGCAACTTTACTGTGTTGCGTTATCCGGCGCGCTAGGCAAATCCGGTATAAACTGAAACTTCGCGCCGTGAGATGCGAGGCTCGCAGCGCGAAGCGTTGTTACGAATGCACGCCGCCGGAACCCTCACCGCCATCGTCGCTGAAAAGCCTTCGGTCGGGCGCGACATCGCTCGTGTGGTGGGGGCGTCGCAACACGGTGAGGGATATCTGCGCGGGAACGGGTATCTCGTAACCTGGGGGGG
>Ga0101944_10004964_pt1 | contig 15725 bp, 13 predicted proteins | sample DewCreD2012metaG_FD_75245 | JGI IMG/M metagenome (GOLD analysis project Ga0101944, IMG submission 75245) | Hot spring sediment bacterial and archeal communities from British Columbia, Canada, to study Microbial Dark Matter (Phase II) - Dewar... ...
CGGTGCAAAGCGCCCGCGAGGCAGCGCGGCGGATGAGCTGCTCGAACAACCTCAAGCAGATCGGCCTGGCCCTGCACAACTACCACGATGTGATCCGCGTGTTCCCGCCGGGGAACATCACCGAAGGCCCCTGCTGTAGCACGCTCAGCCACATCATCTGGACGATCTCGATCCTGCCCTACCTGGAAGGCACGAACCTGGCCAACCGGTACGACTACAACCAGCCCAACGAACACCCCAACAACGCCTTTTTGCGGACCGAGCGCGTGCCGGTCTACGAGTGCCCAGCCGACATGCACCGCGGCAAGCAATACAACCCAGCCAGCGGCCCGGGCAGCGGGCTCTTCTACCGCACTGGGTCATACCGCGGGATGGGAGGCGTGGGCTGGCAGTTCACTGGAGAGCCTCTGTACCGCCGGCAGTGGGACAGCTCGGATATTCTCCGGCCGGAGTGCCCACGAGAACGCAAGGGTGTGTTGCACTGGGTCGGCCGGGTCAACGGCATCGGCAACGAATACACCAGCGAACGGATCGCCACGATCACCGACGGAACGAGCAACACCCTGATGGTCGGCGAATACACGACCAAGACCGTCGAACGCCGGACCACGTTCTGGGCGTATGCCTACACTTCCTTCGCCCTATCCAACATGACGCCCGACTCGCTGACGTTGATCCCCGACTACGCGCGCTGCGCCACGCGTGGAGATGACAATCCGTGCAAGCGGGCCTGGGGCTCCTTCCATCCCGGCGGGACGATCCAGTGGGTCAAGTGCGACGGCTCGGTCTTCAGTTTCTCCCCGAACGTCGACCTCAACGTCTACTGGGCCATGTCCACGATCGGCGCCGGCGAATCCGTGAATATGCCGTGACCGGGCGGAACGCCTCGCCGATGGACTGGCTGACGTAGCCGGGGGATCCCGTGTTCGTTTTTCGTTTCGTAAGGACTTCCTAAGGACCGAGCATGCCTTCGATTCGCTTTCTGAGCCCCTGGTGGATTGCCGCGTGGACTGTTCTTGGTCTTGGGCTGACCGGCTGCGGGCAGAAGCGAGAGGCGGCGACCGTCAGCGGCACGGTGAAGGTGGCGGGTAAGCCGCTGGAAGGCATCCGGGTCAGCTTCGAGCCGATTGGGCGCGGGTTGGGGCAAGGTTCGGCCGGCGTGACCGACGCCTCCGGCAAATACACCCTCAAGTTCGTCGATAATGACCGGCCGGGTGCCTTGGTGGGCAAACACCGCGTTACCTTTTTCGACATGAAAAGCACGCCGCCGGGCGAAAGCCCCGACGCGGGTAATCTACCGCCGGTCAAGTCGCGATTGCCTGCCAAATACCTCACCGAAACGCTGGAGTACGAGGTAAAGGAGGGGGAAAATCAAGCTGATTTTGATTTGAAGTAGCCGCTCCAGAAGCTTAGACGTCGGATCGCCAGAGATCGTCGGCCTTTTGGAACACACAACCGGCCAGCCGGGTTCCCGAAGGCCCGGCAGGACGCATCAATCTGGAAGCTGTTTCGGCCTCAGCTTTTGCGATGCAAGCTGCGCTATGTGAGTCGCACCCAAACCTCGGCCCCCGGCTCGACATTCAACGTTCGAGCGGCGCTGCCGCCAACCTGGGCGATTTCGAGCCGCCCTTGGGAATCTAATAGCGCGACGATTTCGCCCGGCAGGGCCGCACCATAACTCGTGATCAGCCCCTGCACCTGCCGTCCGCCGCAGGTGACGACCAGCGAAGCCGGGTCGCCCAGGCGGGAGAGGTCGTCTCCCCGGATGTTGCTGATCAGGTTGCCGAAGGAGTCGATGAACAGGATTTCGCCGGTGATCCGACTTGGCGCTGACTGCGGGTCGCGCCAGGGAAGCTGCACTTCCAGTCGATCGGTCTCGCTGCCGATCGCCTCGGGTGGCACGCCTTTGGCGAGATGGGCGGCCACGGGGGCGAAGATGTCGCGGCCGTGGAAGGTGGGGCTGACCTTGGGCAGCCAGAACTTCGGCTGATCGACCACCCGCAAGCGGCGGAGCGGGTGATGGCGGACGAGCAGGCTGAGCAGCCCATTGTCGGGGGCCAGGTAGCGCTGGTTACCGATTTCGGCATACACGATCCGCCGGCGCGTGCCTACGCCCGGATCGACGACCGCGACATGCAACGTGCCGTCAGGAAAGCGGGGCGTGGCGTCGGCCAGCACGACCGCGCCTTCGCGGACGTTCTGGGCCGAGATGGCGTGCGATAGATCGACCAGGTCCACCTCGCGGCACCGGGAGAGGATCACGCCTTTGACTTGGGCGACATAGGCGCTGCCGGTGCCGAAGTCGGTCGTGAGCGTGATCAGCGGTCGCATCGCTCCTCCTGCGGGTCGGCACTGCCGCAACGGGCCGCTTGCGATAAAATAGGCGGTTTTGAGGATGGTGCCTAGTCCCTCAGGACGGCTGCGAAAAGGCAGGCCCGATCGCGGGTAGGTCCGCAGGGTGTCGGTGGAACGCATGTCGCACGAGCTGTATGAAAACCCGCTGGTCCGCCGCTATGCCTCTCGCGAGATGGCCGAGCTGTTCAGCGAGCGGCGGAGGATCGGGCTGTGGCGGCGTTTGTGGCTGATCCTGGCCCAGACGCAGCGGGAACTGGGGCTGCCGATCCGTCAGGAGCAGATCGACGAGCTGGCAGCGCATCTGGACGACATCGACTTCGCCGCGGCGGCCGCCTACGAACGCCGGCTGCGGCACGACGTGATGGCGCATGTGCACGCCTATGGCGATGTCTGTCCCAAGGCGCGTCCGATTATCCATCTGGGCGCCACGAGCTGCTACGTCACGGACAACGCCGACCTGATCTTGATGCGGGAGGGGCTGACGCTGGTGGCCCGGCGGCTGGTCCAGGTCATCGACCAGCTCGGCCGCTTCGCCCAGCGCTACCGCGACCTGCCGTGCCTGAGCTGGACGCATTTGCAGCCGGCGCAACCCACGACGGTGGGCCGCCGGGCATGCCTGTGGGCTCAGGATTTCGTGCTCGACCTGGCGGAGGTCGAGCATCGGCTGGCGAGCTTGCGGGCGCGGAGCGTCAAAGGGACGACGGGCACCCAGGCCAGCTTTTTGCAACTCTTCCAGGGGGATCACGCCAAGGTCCGCGAGCTTGAGCAACGGATCGCCCGCAAGCTCGGGTTCGAGGGCAGCTACCCGATCACCGGCCAGACGTACAGCCGCAAAGTGGACGCCCAGGTGCTGGACGTGCTGTCGGGCATCGCCCAGTCGGCCCACAAGCTGGCCACCGACGTGCGGCTGCTGGCCTCGCGGAAGGAGCTGGAAGAGCCGTTCGAGGAGGAGCAGATCGGCTCGTCGGCTATGGCGTACAAGCGCAACCCGATGCGCAGCGAGCGGATCTGCGGCCTGGCACGGTTCGTGATCAGCCTGCAGTCCAGTGCGGCCTCGACCGCCGCTGTCCAGTGGCTGGAACGCAGCCTGGACGACAGCGCCAATCGGCGGCTGGTGATCCCGCAGGCCTTTCTGGCGGTCGATGCGGTGCTGGTCCTGCTGCAGAATGTGACGGCAGCGCTGGTCGTGTATCCGCAGGTGATCGCGGCCCACCTTCGCGAGGAGCTGCCGTTCATGGCGACCGAGAACATCCTGATGGCGGCCGTGCGTGCGGGTGGCGATCGCCAGCTCCTGCACGAGCGCATCCGCCGGCACAGCCAGGCGGTGGCCCAAGCGATCAAGGAACACGGGGGGCGGAACGACCTGTTGGAACGGCTGGCGGCGGACGAGGCGTTTGCCGGCGTCGACCTGGCGGCTGCCAGCGACGTGCGGCAGTTCATCGGTCGCGCGCCGCAGCAGGTGGACGAGTTTCTGGCGGAGGTGGTCGAGCCGATCCGCCAGCGTTACGCCCAGCTTCCGCCGCTGATGGCCGAGCTGCATGTCTGAGGGGCCCGGCGGTGCGCTGGGCGTCGGGTTCGTTCCGCACGGCCTGGCGCGCGGTGCAGAGCGGCCGCCGTGCAGCACATCGGTGCAAGGAGCCACGAGATGTCCCAGCCGGCTACCGCAAACGCACCGCCGCGGGCGATCACGGCGCGGTGGCTGGTGCCGCTCGACCGTCCGCCGCTGGCGCACGGCGTGCTGTGGGTGCGCGGCGGGCGCATCGTCGGCATTGAGCCTCGCCGGGCTTCCCAGCCTGTCGAGGACCTGGGGGAGGTGGCGATCGTTCCGGGGCTGATCAACGCCCACACGCATCTGGAATTGAGCCTGCACGCACAGCCGATCGGACCGCCGGGAATCTCGTTTTCCCAGTGGCTGACGCAGGCGATCGCCTGGCGGCGGCAGTGGCTGGATGCGGCGGATGCAAAAGCGGCAGCGATGCGGCGGCAGGCGGCGCTCCAGGCTGGGCTTGAGGAGCTGGCAAGCAGCGGCACCGCTGCGCTGGGCGAGATCGCCTATCCCGGCTTTCCCGAGGAACTGTACCGGGCTTGTCCGCGCGCTGGGCGGCTGTTTCTGGAGTTGCTCGGCGTGCAGGCCGCCCAGGTGCCGCAGCAGATGGCTCTGGCACGCCAGCACCTTGCGCGCTGGACAGCCCGCGGAAGGCCGCTCGGCGGTGGGCTAAGCCCCCATGCGCCCTACTCGGTGCATCCGGAATTGTTGCAGCAGGCGGTGGCGCTGGCGGCGGAGGCGGACGTGCCGGTGGCGATGCACCTGGCCGAGTCGCCCGAAGAAATCGAGCTTCTAGCCAGCGGCCGCGGACCACTGGCCGAGGTGCTCCAGACGCGAGGCGTGTCTTGCGCGGAGTACCTACCCGCGGCGGTCCGGCCGCTGGATTATCTTGAGACGCTATCGCGTGCACCGCAGGCGCTGGTCATCCACGGCACCTACCTGGGTCCCAAGGAGATCGCCTTTCTGGCCGATCACCGCCAGCGAATGACCGTGGTGTACTGCCCGCGGACGCATGCCCACTTCGGCCATGCACCGTATCCTCTGGCATCGCTCCTGGCGGCTGGCGTGCGCGTGGCGGTGGGCACCGATTCCCGGGCTACCAACCCGGACTTGAACCTGTGGCGCGAACTGGTGCACATCGCCCAGCACCACCCCGAGGTCCCCCCCGAAACGATCCTGACGATGGGGACCCGGCGGGGGGCCGAGGCGCTGGGCCTGGCCGACGAACTGGGGAGCCTGGCGCCAGGCAAGCGAGCGGTCTGGACCGCCGTTCCACTGGCCAGAGGCGTGCCCGATCTGTGGGAAGCATTATTCGCCGGCGGCCTGCCGCAGAGTCCTTCGCCGCCGGACATGGCGACGCCATGATCGCGTCGCCTGGGATCGGGCTGTGTGATGCGTCACCGCGGGGTGCGGGGCTCCGGTCGACGGACGCTCGGGAGGTGAGAAGCAAGGGCACCGCGGGAGTATCAAGCGGCGGGGCATGGGAGCGGTGGTCGCATGGCATCGCCACTAGACGTGTCTTTGACGATGGCTTTTCTGGCCTGGGCGATCGAATTCCGCTGCCCGGTCCGCGGCGGCGAGGACGGCCGCGAACCGCAGCGCGTCGAGCGGCAACTGCGTGCTGCTCGTGCAGTCGGCCAGGCACGCCGGCAAGGGTGGCTGCTTACCGATCCGGCTGCCCCTGATCCGGCCCGCGGCCTGGTAGTCCACCCCATCCCCGGTGGCACTCCCCAAGGGTTTTGGGTCGCGGAAGCGATGTCCGTTTATGGTGGGCTGCATCGGGTCGAAGCCGCCTGCCGAGACTGCCCCGCGCAGGTCGTGGGCCGGCACGACCCGTCGATGCTGGCCGGCTGTCATGGCGAACTGCCTTTTCCGGAGCCGCCCGATCCCTGGCATGCAGCCGTGGAAGCGGCAGTGGACCGGCTGGGCTGCCGGCCTGCGCTGGCTCGCCTGCGGCGGCTCACCTGCCCGATCTGGTATGGTCTGTGGTGCGATTCGCCGCTGGCTGGGCCGGCGTTGACCTTGGTGGCAGACGTGCTGGAGGCAATCGTGTCGCTGCTGGCGGACGGTGCGGCGGATGGGAACCAGCCTGCTGCGAGGCTTGCTGGTCTGCCGGGAGATGAAGCACGCGCCCAGGTGGGGGACGGCCCGTCGCCCGAGGCCTGCTCGACGCTGGCTGCGGCCCTGCGTGCGGCCTTTCAGCATCGCTTGGCTGTCCACGTGCAGCTTTACCCGCCGGGGTACGTCGCGGGGCGGCGGTGGACGCTGCCCGCCCACTGCCCGCGATGTGGTATTCCGTGGCGGCAGGGTCGGGGGCCTGTGGCGACAGGGGCTGGACGCTGCCCCGTTTGCGGATACGTTGGGCACCCTTCGCCTCCTCGGCGCCGATGTGCCCGAGGCAGCCGACCCTACCAGCCGCTGACGCGAATTCTCAGTCCGCTGGCCCAGCAGCAGTGGTTCGCCCAGCATCCAGCGCTGCGAGCGATGCTGTCCAGCGAGGGTCGGGCGTCAGTCCCGCCTCCCGCAGGGCATCCAGATAATCGCCCGGCCGGTTCAGATTGCGGAATGTCGCAAGCTGCGGATCGACCCGCCTCAGCTCCTCGATCGGTACCTGGACAGCGTGGACTCGCTCGATAAGGTCCAGCGGACGCCGCTTCCCTTCTGCCAGCAACTCGCCGAGCTGGGGCAGCACACGGACACGGTAGACGGCCGCCAGCGGGTGCACCCGCTGGCCCTCGACGGGCACCACGATGTCGGCCTGGCCCAGCCGCCTGGCCAGCTCGAGCGCCACCTGCGGAACGAGCAGCGGTACGTCGCACCCGGTCACAAACGCGGCGTCGGCGCGCCCGACCAGGGCCGAAAGCCCTGCCCACAGGCCGCACAGAGGACCCTGGCCTTCCTGCTCGTCGCGAGCAACGCACACCTCCGCCGGCAGCTCCGGGAGCGGCTGCTGGGGTGCCAGCACGACCACGATCGGCCGCGCGACCTCGTGCAGCATTCGCACCACACGCTGCAGCATCGTCTCGTGGCCGAAAGGCAGCAGGGCCTTCGGACACCCCATCCGCTGGCTCCGGCCGCCGGCCAGCACCACCGCCGCAAGCGCATTTGCGCAAGGTGCTTCCAGTTCAAGATTTAGGTCGGGTTGGCTGCCCATCAGGATCGCCAGGTCCGCAGTTCCAATGAGGGAGGGATGCCGCCTGTACTATACACTGCCTGCGGGAGATTGTTCAGGCACGAGATTTGCGGCCGGAGGAAGAGCCTCCTGGGAACGCATCGCGTCGGGGGGACTGGATCGGCCTGTCAACCTGACTGCCCGGCCAGGCCTGCGAAACGCGCCCGGAAACCCTGCGGAGTGTGCGTCGCAAAAGGTTATGTCGCCGCCCGCCAGTCACAAGCTGGGTGGGGGGCTGGGACCGTTGGTTTTCCTGGCTTGCGTAGGCTCTGCAATTTCCGCAAATCCCGTAAATGCCTGAAGTTTGTTGACTTTTGTTTTGGGGCGGAATTATACTGGCCACACGCGACCATGAACCTGCCAGGCGGGCGAGCGCGTCGTGTCGGTGGCCCTGGGTGAAGGTAGGCTCCAAGGATCGAAGGTGCGGCGCGACGGCGGCAGGGGGCGCGGAGAGTTCGGTCGCTGGACGCAGGGGCAAAAAAGACCATGACACTGGTAGGCAAGATCTTCACGATGCTCATTCTGGTGATGAGTGTCGTGTTCATGGCGTTTTCGGTGATGGTCTTCGCGACCCACAAAAACTGGAAGGACGAAGCGACCAAACTGCAAGCGCAGTTGAGCACGCTGCAAACGAACCTCAAGGAGGCGGAGGACCTGCGGGCGCGGCTGCAGACGCAGCTTGCCCAGGAGCAGGCGGCCCGGCGTGCGGCGCTGGCCAGCCTGCAGGTGCGTGCGGTGCGGGCCGAGCAGACGCTGGCCGCCAAGGAGAAAGAGCTGTCCGACCTGTCGGCCGCCCATAGCAAAGTGGCCGAGGCGGCGCGTGATGCTCAGACGCGGCTGGCGACGCTGGAAGACGAAACGCGGCGATTGCGAGACGACCTTCGCGGGGCGCAGAAAGACCGGGACGAAGTGTTCATCCAGGTGGTCGATCTGACCGAGAAGCTGAACCAGGCGGAGAGCCTGCGGCAGCTTCTGGATGAGCGCAACAAGGAGGCTGCCTTCCAGCTCGCCCAGATGAAGATGGTGCTCGATCGCCACGGGCTGACGCCGGATGCCCTGGTGGCCCACATTCCGCCGAAGGTGGATGGTGTGGTGCTGGACGTGAGTGGCAAGGACCTGATCGAGATCTCCATCGGTGCGGATGACGGCCTGAAGGTGGGGCATGCTCTGGATGTGTATCGCGGCAGCACCTACCTGGGGCGGATCGTGATCCGCAAAACAGGCCCCGATCGTGCGGTGGGGCAGATTCTCAAGGAACTCCAGCGGGGTCAGATCAAGCGAGGCGATCGTGTCACTACCAGGTTCAGCTAATCTGCCCACCCAGAAGCCCGGCATGAACGTGTACACGGTCATGCTGCTGGTGGCGTTTTGCGCACTGGTGATCGGCAGCGTGCTTCTGGCCTTGGAGCTGCGCCGTTTCGGTCCAGGCGTTCCGTGGAATACGTCGGCGGTCGGGTCGTGACGGTCGGGGCTCTGCGCTTCATGCGGGAGCCGCACCACTGGGGAGCCGCACCGCCTCACGTGATCCGCTCCAGGCGCGCCTCGGGCGCACATCCGGTGACGACCGTCGCGTCTGTCGTCGCCGCGGCCACGTTTTGAAGGATCACAGAGCGCAGCTCCGCCACCAGAAAGAACGAGCCGGTCACGCAGACCAGATCGTCCGTTGCCGCCAGCATCCGGGCCAGTCGCCAGGCCTCGTCAGGCCGGGCCGCCAGATGGACTTGTGCGAGCGGGCCAGAGGAGGCCGGCAGCTCGTCTTCCAGCGACAAAACGCACGTCAGGAGCTGCTCGGGCGGTGTGGCCCGCGGATTTTCCACGTACCGCGTCAGCAGGATCACATCGAAGGCGGGCAGAACCTGCCGCAGCATCGCGCGATAATCCTTGTCCTTGCTGCTGGCGAACACCAGAATCCGCCGGCGGGCCGCTAGCCGCTCGCGGAGGGTCGTCAGCAGGGCTTCGATCGCCGCCGGGTTGTGGGCGACATCGACCACCACGAGCGGCTCTGTGCAGAGCACCTCGACCCGCCCGGGCAGCCTCGCCTCGGCCAGCCCCCTCCGCAGCGCCTCCTCGTCGATCGACCAGCCTCGCTGCACAAGCTGCCGCACCGTGGCCACGACGCCCGCGGCATTGACCGCCTGGTGACGCCCCAGCATGCCCACTTGAAGCTGGCACAGCGTGAAGTGCGGTGCCCGGCCGACCGGCTCCTGATAGTCAAGCACCTCTCCTGGCCAGGCCGCAACCTCGTGCGCGGCGCGTGCCGCACCGCTCGCCAAGAGGAACAGGTCGGGCGGCCGGACTTGGGCGTCGTAATCCCGCCCACGCTGGATGAGCGGAGCAGCTAGTTCCTCGGCGCGCCGGGCAATCACCTCCCGCGGCTCGTCCTCGACCACCCCGCTGACCACCGGCACGCCGGGCTTGATGATGCCCGCTTTTTCCGACGCGATTTCCGCCAATGTGTGGCCGAGCTGCCGCATGTGGTCGAAGCTGATGCTCGTGATCAGGCAGACTTCTGGACGACAGACATTGGTCGAGTCGAGCCGCCCCCCCAGCCCCACTTCCAGAACGGCGAGGTCCACCCCGGCACGTGCGAACCCCAAAAACGCCATGGCCGTGGTGATCTCGAAAAAGGTCGGACCGGAAGTCCCCTCCCAGCCACCCGCCGTCTCAAGCCGCCCCACCGCCTGCTGCAGCTCGGCCGCCAGCGCGACGAACATCTCCCGTGGACAAGGCAACCCGTCAATGACTAGCCGCTCTTCCACATGACGAAGGTGCGGCGATGTGTACAGCCCCGTCCGGTACCCCGCCGCGCGGAGCACCGCCGCCAGCATGGCGGCCGACGAACCTTTGCCCTTGGTCCCCGCGATATGCACGGCCTTCAGGCCCAGATGCGGATCGCCCAGCAGGGCCAGCAGGCGGCGCATCCGGTCCAGTTTGAACTCGGCCGCACGATACGGAATCTGCGTGGTCCGCTCGTAGTTGATCCGGTGCAGCAAAAACTCCAGCGCCGACGGATAATCTGTAACCAGGGAACCTGTCATGATGCCCGCAACCCTTCCCGTCGCAGAGAACCACCCCCCCGGCGCAATCCGGTCTCAGACGTCCCGCTCCAGCATACCGGCCGCGGCAGCGGCCAGGCCAGCCGGCGGTCAGCCGACCGTCATCCACCCCGGGGCAACCCTGACCAGCCGCCTTGGCCGGCAACATCCTGCAAGGAGTCTGACGGGGCCGGGTGGCCCTGCGCAAACCACGGCACAAGGTCGCTGGCAAGAATAATAACGCGCAATCATTGTGAGTTTTTTATGGCGCACTCGGTTCACCGCATCCGGCTTCGCGGTCCTTGGCAATGCACTCCTCTGGTGCGCCTCATGCCCGATGCTTGCGGACGCTGGGTGCCGGCGGCTGGTCCCCTTCCCCTGCCGGCCACGGTCACGATGCCCGGCGACTGGTCGGCCACGCTGGGGACTGATTTTGCGGGAGCGGTGGCGCTGGAGCGCCGGTTTTCCGCTCCCCGAGGATTAGAGCCCACCCAGCGGGTGTGGCTGGTCTTTGAGGAGGTGGAAGTGCTGGGGGAAGTGACGCTCAACGGGCAGGGGCTGGGTACCATCGTCGCCAGCATGTTTCCTGCGCTGGAAACCTCATGGCAGCGGTGTCCTGCGCGGTTCGACGTGACGGAACATCTGCGATTCCGAAACCATTTGGAGGTGGTCGTCCACTGTCCGGTGATCGGCCCCGACGGTTTTCCCGTACCACGGCCCGGCTGGGAGCAGCAGCCCGGGGGATTGGTGGGCCTGGTGCAGCTTGAGATCACCAGCCCGGAACGCGGCTGCGCGGGCCAGGCTGTAGCGACTGCCTCTTGGCCTGCACCGGCAGACCCCAGCGTCCCCAGCGCAGGCAACCTTTCCCTGCATCCTCGCCAATGACGGCTTCCTCGCGGCTTAATGGACGAGCGCGGCGAACGCTCCCTGCGCCGCGGCATGGTAGCCAGCGGATGCGCTGGGTTGGCCGATTGTACTGAGGGGCTATTACCGCGAGAGAGAGCCGCCGACTGATTTCTGGCGACGTTGCGTCGATTCGATGCCTTGCTGGATTATGCGAGCGAGGGGCAAGTCGACGCGGTCGAAGCGCGAAACTTCCGCGGCGAGCGGCCGCCTGGCGCATCGCCTCAGGGGCGGAGCGTGGTGATCCACAGGAAAGGCTTGCCGGCCTCGTCGACGCGCAGCTCGTACTTGAGCCGCGCCGAGGCCAGCGCCTGGCTGAGGGCCTTGGCATAAAACGTATGGCTTTTGGGCACGCTCACCGGCGCCAAAAGATCGACTTTGTGCCGGGCCAGGGCGAGATGGTCGTACAGCACCGGCACCTGCACCCGCTGCCGGATCGCCTCCACGACGTCGGCCACTGGGGTGCGATCGATCTCGACGTTGAGGAACTTGAACAGTTCCGGCAGCGTCTGGCCAGGCGGTTCTTTGGGCGGCCAGCCGACAGGCCAGAACTCCCTGGCCTGGCCGGCCATGGCGATCCGGAGCCGCAGCTTCCCCGCCTCCTTTTCCGGCACCAGGACCAGCCCCAGCGGGCGCAACAGGGCTGCCAGCGCGGTGCCGGCCGCCAGGCCTTGCAATTCGTCGGCCACCCCTTCGCCGGCCGCCAACACCGGGGGCACCGTGGTGTCGCTCACGAATGGCAGCGGCACTTCCGCTGCGATCTGGCGGGCCACCTCGCGGGGCGGTTGCCCCTTGGTCGCCATGCGCACGGGTGCCGCCAGCGCTTGCTGCACCTCGACAAGCTGCCGCGGCAGCAAGCCGAACCCTGCCGGTTGGGTCGTCAGCCCTTCTTCCCCCTCATCCCGGAGCGTCTTGAGCCAGCGCTGGATCGCTCCCGCATCGTTCAGCGCGAAGCGGCCGTGCGGCAACAGCAACTGCTTCTGGGCGTTGAGCACGCCGACGACCCGATAGGTGCGAGCGGCTGCCGTGCCTCCTTGCGTCAGGGAGGGCGCGTCCTGGCCCACGCGGAACCGCACCGACGAAAAGCCAGCGCGGGTGAGCACAGCGGACCAGGCGGCGGCATCCGTGCCCAATAGCGGCATCTCGCTGACCACTTCCAGCTCGACGCGGACCTCCGCCCCCACCGCCGTGGCACCAACTCCAAAAAGGCTCGCGCCGAGCACGAGCAAGGTCGACGCGGCGGCGCGTTTTGGGCCGCCCGTGGGGGGTCTGGGTGTCATGGTCGCTCTCGCGAGCCGCGTGGATCGGCGGATTCTAGGACCGTGAAGGGGTGCAAAATCGGCTGGCAACACGTCACCCCTTGCCCCACCGGGCGTTTCGGGGGGTGCGGGGGGGGCGAGTGCTCAAAGGTGCGGGAGCTGGTGCTCAAACAGCAAGGCTCTGTGGAAAATCCCTCCCAGCCATACCCTTTGAGAAATATAGGATGTTGGGGCAGGAGGGACCAAGGCTGGTGGCGTGAAAGTGGCCGACGGGGGCAGCGTGTCCGGATGGGCCGGTGGGCTGGGCGTTGCCGGGCTTGCCGCGCGTATGGTAGGCTGAGAGCCGACGTATCTGGCCGGCGGGACGCTCCGCGGGCAGGTCTTACTGCCCGAGTGGAGCGAACCTTGCCTGCCGCCCTCCGGATGCCTTCCTTCCGTTCCTTCCTCCACTTCCCCGAGGAGAGTTTGCAATGCGTCGCACATGGTGCCTGATCGCGATGTTGGCGTGGATGGGCAGCTCACTGGCCGCCGAGGAACTGAAGGTCGGCGACCCCGCGCCCGACTTCAGCCTGGTCGGCAGCGATGGCAAGACCTATCGGCTGTCGGAGCTGAACAAGCAGGGCAAGGCAGTCGTGCTGGCCTGGTTCCCTCGGGCGTTTACAGGCGGCTGTACGAAAGAGTGCCAATCGTTCAAGAATCAAGGGAACCTGCTGCGCGATTATGAAGTCGTCTATTTCACGGCCAGCAACGATCCGGTCGAGAAGAACAAGGCTTTTGCCGAATCGCTGGGGCTGGACTACCCGATCCTGAGCGACCCGGACAACACCGTGGCTAAGAAGTATGGCGTGCTGAATGCCGCCGGCACCGCGGCCCAGCGCTGGACCTTCTTCATCGGCGCGGATGGCAAGATCCTGGCGATCGACAAGGCCGTGAAGACCGACACGCACGCCGCGGATGTGGCCGCACGGCTGGGGCAGCTCGGCGTGGCGAAAAAGAAATAGGCCTGATCCTGCCAGCCCCGCTGCCGCCGGCAACCGAAGGCAGCGCGAGTGCCGACAGTCGATCGTCGGTCGGCACTCGCTGGGTTTTCCCATCGGCAGCGAAGAGGCCCGGCCTCAAAGCTCGCCGGGGCTCGTGCGGCGCGCCGTCGGGGAGGGTGTGCTTTGGCAGGACCGCTTGGGAGCTGAGGCATGCCGCGCGTGCTGGACGGGACGCAAGGTCCGTGCGATGCGAAGTTCGCGATCGTCGTCTCGCGCTACAACGCATCGATCACCCGGCGGCTCTTGGATGGGGCGCTGGCGACGCTGGCCGCGGCCGGCGTTAAGGACGAGGCGATCGACGTGGCGTGGGTTCCCGGAGCGTGGGAAATTCCGCTGATCGCCCAGCGCTTGGCTCAGTCGCGGCGGTATGGGGCGGTGCTCTGCCTGGGAGCGGTCATCAAAGGGGAAACCACGCACGACGAACACATCAACCGGCAAGTGAGTCTCAGTCTCGGCCAGATCGCCCTCACGACCGGCATCCCCATCCTGTTTGGGGTGTTGACCTGCCAGACGGTCGAACAAGCTCTCCAGCGGGCCGGTGGAAGCGCCGGCAACAAAGGGCAGGAATGCGCCCAGGCCGGCTTGGAAATGGTGCGGCTGCTTGACGCTTTGCGGCAGCTCGATTAGCGTCGTCCGCCGGGCCGCGCGGAACACCCGATGTCAACACAAAAACGCAGAAATGTGTCTCGCCAGGGCGACCCGCTTGCCGCAGGCTGCGGGGTCTACGGGCCTAACGATCCGTAAGCTCTTGTGGGGGCGGAGTTTTCCACCTATGCTCAATGAAGGCTCGGCGGCGGATTTCGACCTCGCCGGCCAGAGTCGGTCTCTGCAAACACTGCCGGGGTTTGCGGACAGGTCGTAGGCGTCTGAGGCACGGATTTTCCTCCGCGGAACAGGCTTCTCACCGATGTCCAGCACCCGCAGCCCCTACCGCGAACTGCTCGGCTGGCAGGCCGAGCGTGCACCCAACTACTATGAGCTATTAGGCATTCCGCCGCTGGCCAACGTCGAACCTGAGCTGGTTCGGCAGGCTGCCGAGCGGCTCGTCGCCCGGATTCGCCAGCAATCGCGGACGCACGACGCGGAGCTGGTGTCGCGGCTGCTGGCGGAAGTGGAGCTCGCCCGGAAGTGCTTGTGCGATCCGCAACGTAAAGTTCAATATGACAACGCTTTACGTCGTGGCGGGCAACCTGGTGGGCGTCTTCCCTCGGGGGCGGCGGCTGGCGGGAGTGCGTTGCCTGCCGGGAAGGCGAATCGTCGCTCGGGGCCGAGTGAGGCCGATTTGCTACCCCCAGGGGTCGGCGGGCCTGCCGACGCGACTCCAACAGCGCATGCAACGAACAAGCCGGTCCAGGCTGCGGTATCCGCCGCAGCGGCGGCGCCGACGCCCGCTTCCGGCAGGGAGCGACGCAGGGGGCAGCCAGACAAAGTCGCGGCTTCCCCGCACGGGCGGGTGGAGCAGCCTCCAGGCGATGCGTTCTCGGCTGGTTCGTCGGTCGAGTTGCCTGCGGGGCTTTCGGTCGAGCTTCCGCCCGGACTTGCGACGGAGCTGCCCGTCGGCACGCCCGAGATGGCGGTGGGGACGGGCGTGGGCGTGGCGGTGGCGGCAGGCACGTGGCCGGCTGCACCTGTCGCGTATGCCCCCCACGTGCCCCTTTCGGCGTCGCCGATGCCGGCTGCCTCGCCTGTGACCCTATCGACAGCACCGACGGCGACCGCCGTGATCGCCAAGCGGCGTCGCGAGATGCAGCGGGCGCTCGCTTTGTTTGGCATCGGGACGACCATCGTGGTCGCCAGTCTCGTCGGAGTCGTCTATTGGTGGATCGCACGGTCGCGCGGCGGGTCGCCGCTAGCGCTTGCCTCTGGCGACGCTGCGCCTTCGCCGGCCGGTCCTGCGGGAGCCCATCCAGCGGGCACTGGCACAAGCTCGCCTCATGGGCCAGGGACGCCTCCGGCCGGTGGCGGTGGGTCGCATGTCGCGACAGACGCGTCGTCAGGGGATACGCGCCGGGTGCCGCGGCGACCAGCGCGGGAGGGAGGATCTGACTGGAATGTCTCGCCGCAGGAAGGCATGTCCAAGCAGGGGGGTATGATCGGCGAACCAGCGAAGCCGGCCAGCGGTGCGGCAGGCGAGGGCTCGCCTGTTTCGCCAGGCATGCCGGCTCGGCCGGGTTCCCCTGAGGGCACGCCGGCGCCTGGCTCGGCGCCGCCGCCCACACCTGCGGGCACGTCTTCTGGCGGTGCTGTGCCCAATGCACCAAACATGCCAGCTCCCGTTGCGGAGGCCCGTCCAGCGCCGATGGAGCCTGCCGCGCCACCTCCGACGCGTGCGGAGATCGAAAAGCTCATTAGGGCGCTGGAGGCGGCGCGGATGGCGCTGTCGGAGCATCAATTCTCCGCGGCCGACGAGCACCT
>Ga0101944_10004966_pt1 | contig 15724 bp, 11 predicted proteins | sample DewCreD2012metaG_FD_75245 | JGI IMG/M metagenome (GOLD analysis project Ga0101944, IMG submission 75245) | Hot spring sediment bacterial and archeal communities from British Columbia, Canada, to study Microbial Dark Matter (Phase II) - Dewar... ...
GATCGCGCTGGCGATGATGGAGCTGCTGGCGGCGCGAACTCCGCGCATGTTCTTCTATTCCCGCCTGGCGCTGCTGGTCTTTCCCCTGCTGACGACGCTGCTGTTGTGGTGGTGGGCGCGGCAGATCCTTTCGCCGGCGACGGCGGTGATCCTGGCGCTGCTGTTCGCGCTGGAGCCGACCGCGCTCGGCCACGGCGCCCTGTTCAAGAACGATCTGGCCGCCACGTTTGGTTTTCTCGTTTTCTGGTATCTGGCGTGGCGTTTCTGGCGCCGGCCGGGATGGCGCGCCGCCGCGTGGCTGGGCCTGGGCCTGCTGACGGCGTTGCTGACCAAGCTCTCGATGCTGATTCTGATTCCGATCGCACCCGCGATCGTGCTTCTCCGCTACGCCAAGCCGCGCCCCTGGCGGCTGCGCGCGGCGGTTGTGCCGCTCGTGCTCGTCCTGCTCGTCCCGTATCTCGGTTCGCTGGCAGCCTGCCAGTTCGACACGCGGCGGCTCCAGCCTGGGGACCTGGCCTTCTACGCCAAGGATCCCAACCTTCCCTCCGCCTTCCTGGCGGCGGCGAACGTGTTCCGCGTACTGCCGTACCCGAAGCTGCTATTCGACGGAACGGTATCGATCCTGGATAGCAACGGCGACGGAGCGCGGGTGTACGTGTGGGGAAGGGTGGTGGAGAAGGGTACGCTGTTCTATTTTCTGCTCGCCCTGGCGGTAAAGATGCCGCTGACCTTGCAGTTGCTTTTGGCCGGCGGGCTAATTCTGGAATTGCTCGCGTTGCGCGGCGGGCGGCCCGGGGCGGAGAGGCTTTTCTGGCTTGTCCCCGGCTTCCTCTACGCCGGGCTGGCGTCGTTTTCGACGCTACAACTGGGCGTGCGGCTGATTCTGCCCGCGCTGCCCTTCGGCCTGCTGGTTGCCGGCCGGGCGGTGGAGGTTTTGCGCGAGCGGCGCCGCGGGGTGCTGGCGGCCCTGGTGGCGCTACTGGCCTTCGAGACGGCGCGCATTTATCCGCGGAACATCTCTTATTTCAATTTGTGGGTGGGCACACCCGAACGCGGCGCCTGGTATCTCAGCGGCTCGAACATTGACTGGGGCCAGGATGTCGGCGAGCTGAAGTCCGTCATCGAGCGGCTCGGGATCAAGAAGCTGCGGCTTTCCTATTTCGGATCCGACGACGTGTGGTCGAAGCTGAGCGACCAGATCGTGGAGCCGCTGGCGCCGCCGTGGTCCAGCGATCTCGCGCAAGGCAAGGTGTATCAGCCGCAGCCGGGGTATTACGCCATCAGCGTCACGCTTCTCGTGGGCCTGCATTTGCAGCCGGAGTATCGCGATTACTACAAGGCTTTCCGCGAGAGAACCCCCATTGCCCGGGCCGGGCATTCCATCTACGTTTATAAGTTCGAATAGGAGCGCCGGTCCGGTGCGCGGAGCGAAACACCGGACGATTTCCGGGGTTATTCATTGTAGAATTGAGGGGAGGTCTCCGGGTGAGAGAAGCGAGGTTGTTCATGCCGGGCCTGCCGCTCCGGTTGGCCGCCGTGGCGGTTTTTCTGCTGCTTGCACCTCCGGCGGAGGGGCAGTTCCAGGTGCGCTATAACTCCAGCCAGCGCCTCTGGACGATGCAGAACTCGGCGGCGCGCGTCGAATTCCAGATGACTGCCGCGGGCCAGTTCGAATTCCGCCGCTTCCGTAACCTGCAATCGGGCGACGAGTGGACGCCGCCCGCGGACCGCGCGGTGTCGCCCATCCGCTTTCAGGCCGACGGCGAGTGGCACGTCCTGCTGACCCGGCGCACGCACACCGTCGACAGCCACAAAGGCCAGGTGGCCTTCCCCGGCGGGCGCGTGGAGGCGGGGGACGCCTCGCGCGTGGATACGGCACTGCGCGAGACGGAAGAAGAGATCGGCCTGGCGCGCCGCCATGTCGCCGTCATCGGCCAGCTGGACGAACTGCTCACGGTCACGCAATACCGCATCACGCCCGTCGTCGGCGTCATCCCCTGGCCGTGGGAGTTCCGGCTCTCGGCCGGCGAGATCGCGTCGGTCTTCGGCGTGCCGCTGCGCTGGCTGGCGGACCCGGCCAACCTCCACGTCCGCTATCGCGAGCCGCTCGTCCCCGGCCCGAAAGTCGCGGTCTATTATTTCTATTACGGCGAGCACACGATCTGGGGCGCGACAGCCCGGATGCTGCTCAACCTGCTGGAGATCGTCCGGCCGCTGCTGGCGCTCCCACTCTGAACAAAAAGAGGCGGGAGCGTGTTCGCTCCCGCCTCCGGGCTGTACCGGGTTCGGCGCCGTTATTTCTTGGCGGCCGGTTTGGCCTCGCCCTCCTCGCCTTCCTCTTCCTTCTTGCCCTTCTCCACCACCTCGACCTCGGCGGTCGTCGCGGTCGGGACGGCCGTCAGATCCTCTTCCTTGGCCTGGTACGTGACGCGCGCCACCATGTCGTCCGGGTCGCTCAGCACCTTGATCGTGGCCGGCACCTGGATGTCGCGCACGTAGATGGCCTGGCCGATCTCCTGGATCGGGCTGATGTCCACGCTGATCGAGGGGATCAGGTCGCCGGGCAGACACTCGATGCCCAGGTCGGTCAGGCCGCGCACCAGCACGCCGGAATGACCGGTGACGGCGAACGACGAACCGGTGAGGTGGATCGGGATCGCCACGCGGAGCGGCCGGGTCATGTCCGGCGCGTAGAAGTCGGCGTGCAGGTAGTCGCCGCGGATCGCGTCGCGCTGCAGTTCGTGCACCAGCACCTTGCGCGTCTTCCCGTCCACCACCAGGTCGACGAGCTGCGTGCCCTCGATCTTGCGGATGACGCGCGTGGCTTCGCGCGCATTCAGTTGCACGGCCAGCGGTTCACTGTCCGGCCCGTAGACCACGGCCGGGAGCAGCCCGGCGCGGCGCAGGCGGCCAACCTTTTTCCCGGTGACCGTCCGGCGTTCGGCGTTCAAAACGAGCGTGTCCATTCTTTTTATCTCCCGGGGCGCCTCTCACAGTCGCACGCGGCGCAGCCGCGTGCTTCCGCGCGACCACCGGTCGCGCCATAAGCACGGACGTAGTCCGTGCGACTATTACCTGCGCTCCACTTAAGCGGCCGGCCCGATGCCGCCCGCCGATTTCACTTTCCGGAACGGCGGCTCAGGAGGCCGCCGATCAACCCGACCAGACCAAGCGCCGCGCCGGCGGCCAGGCCCGCCAGCAGCGCGCCGCGCTCATCCAGCAAGGCCCGGACGGCGCCGTTGGCCTCGCCCGCAATCAGCACCAGGGCGCGCACATGGTTCAGATCGGCGCGCTCCGCCACGACGACGCCGGCCGCGCTGTGATTCAGGGCCGCCGTCGTCGCCCGCGCCGCCCCGACGGCGCTTTGATCCACGGCTACGGTTTCGGCCCGGACCAGGCCGAACGCGCCCAGGTCGGCCCGCACCAACTCGCTCTCCGCCCAGCCGACGGCGCCCACGCGGATGTCCACGTCGCGCGCATAGACCGTGCTGGCCAGGCTGCTCTCGAGCTGGGCCGTCGTCGCTTTGATGACGTAGGCGCTGCCGCCCTCCAGGTGGACCGTCTCACCCGTCACCGTTTGAGCTTCAGCCGGGTTGCCGCTTGCGTCCGTCATCGCGCCCTCCACACGAAAGCAGGGCCTCCCGGAAACGCGGAAGCCCCGCCGAACCGCCTGAATCTTACCGAAGTTCACGCCCGGCGTCAAACATCGCCGCCCGGCGTCTCAGGTTATACTCGCCCCGGCAGTGAACCCATGCAAAATCATGATCCACGCGCACAGGTCGAGGCAGCCAGGGGGCCACGGCTGTGGGAGCTGGCCGCCGGGGCCGGGCTGGTCCTGCTCTTCGGGTGGCCGCTGGCCTTCACTAACCTGATCCTGGCGCGCGGCGACACGTTCCTGTATTTCTACCCGCTCTGGGACTACCGGGCGCGGGCCCTGCTCGACGGCCGCCTTCCGCTGTGGACGCCCGAGCTCTTTATGGGCGCGCCCTTCCTGGCCAATTCCCAGACCGGCGTGCTCTACCCGTTCAACTGGCCGCTGGCGTTCTTTTCAGCGCCGCAGGCGGTCAAGTTCGCCATTGCCCTGCACCTGCTGATTGCCTTCGCCGGCGCGCAGACGTTCGCACGCCGGAGCCTGGGCCAATCGGCCTGGGCCGGCCTGCTGGCCGGCGGCCTCTTTGCGCTCGGCGGCTACGTCCTGGCCCAGGTGGAGCACGTCAACCAGCTCCAGGCGCTGGCCTGGTTCCCGTGGCTGCTGCTGGCGGCCGAGGTCCGGCGCCGGGCCTGGAAGGTGGCCGCGCTGAGCGGCGTGATCGCGCTGCAATTCCTGGCCGGACATACCCAGAGCGTCTTCATCTCGTTAACCGGCTTTGGCCTCTACCAAGCAGTCACCCTTGCGCCGGCCGCCCCTTCGAGCTGGCCCCGCTTTCTGGTCTCCGGCCTCCTGTCCCTGGGTCCTGTCCTGGCCCTGGCCCTCGGTCTCGCCGCCGCCCAGCTGCTCCCTACTCTCGAACTGGCGCGCGAGTCGCTGCGCAGCGGCGGTTTGCCCTGGCGCGAGGCGCTGTCGTTCTCGCTGGACCCGCGCCTGCTCGGCCGCGCCTTGCTGCCCGGCTACTCGCGCAGCCTGTTCTCCGAATTCGTCGCCTCTTCCAGCGTCGCCGGGCTGGCGCTGACCGCCCTGGGATGGCGCCGGTCGCGCCCGGCTGTGGCGCTGGCCGTGCTGGCCCTGACCGGCCTGACGTTCGCCCTGGGCGGCTTCAATCCGCTGTACGCAGCCCTGGCGGCGCTGCCGCCCTTCAACCTGTTCCGCGTCCCGGCGCGCTGGCTGTTCCTGTTCGCCTTTGGCGCCGCTCTGCTCGCGGGCTTCGGGCTGGACCGGCTGCGCCCTGAAGGCCGGGGGTTGTGGGCCGGGGGCCGGCGACCGCGTCTCTGGCTCCTGGCTGTGCTCTGGCCGGTCGCCCTCCTCGGTCTTGCGCCGCTCGCCACCGGCCTGACGCCGCCGGGTGAGACCGGGCCGCTCGGGGCGCCGGCGATCTCAGACTGGGTCGGCTGGCTGGCGCCGCTGGCGGCGCTGGCGATATTGTGCGTCATCCCGGGACGTGGGCGCGCGGGTCTGAGCCCCGCGCCTACGCGCCCATTTGGAAAAACGATCGTCCCCGGCGCGGCGGCTCTGGTAATGCTGGAGCTCTTCTGCGCGTCGCGCACCTTGCCCCTCAACACGCTCACCGCCCCGGAGGCCTATGCGTCCATGCGTCCGGCGATGACGCAGCTCCTGGTCGACCGGTCGGCGCCCGCGCCCGACCGGTTTCTTTCCATGAGCGCCCTGCGCTTCGATCCCGGCGACCTGGCCGAACTGCGCGGCCTTCTCGAGCCGCAACTCCCGCCGGCGGCCGTGGACGAGTTCATCGTCGCCACCAAGCACAAGGAGGTGCTCTCGCCCAACCTGCCGCTGGCCTGGGGCGCGCCGGCGGTGGATGGCTTCGACGGCGGCGTCCTGCCGCTGCGGACCTATGCCGCGTTCACGGCGCTGTTGACAGGGAGGCCATCGGCGGATGGGCGGCTGCGCGAGAATTTGCAGACGGTCCCGGACCTGCGCCTGCTGGCGCTGGTCAACGCCCGCTGGCTGATTACGGACAAAGTCGGCGACGCCTGGCTCGACGGCGTCTTCTATGACCTGCAGTTCACGCTGGACCTGGCCGAGGGCGAGCGCTCCCGGATCGCGCGTGCGCCGGCCTTCGAGGCGACGGCGGTGGGCGTCGTGGCGGAGGGCGCCGACGGGCGCTTACGCCTGACGGACGCCGGGGGCGTGACCATCGAGCTGCCGCTGAGCGACGGGCGCGTGAGCCTGGGCCGGCCGTTCACGCCCGCGCAGATCGAGTTGATCGGCCCGGCCCGGGTGCGCGGCCTGAGCCTGATCGATACGCGCACCGGCGCGTTTCAGTCGTTGACGCTTGGGCCGTTCCGGCTGGCGCATTCCGGGGATGTGAAAGTCTACGAGCACCTGGAGGCGCTGCCGCGCGCCTTTGTGGCGTCACAGGCCGTTTGGGTTGAGGACGCCGCCGCCGCCCGCGCGGCGCTGACTGACCCGGCCTGGGAGCCGGCCGAGGTGGTGGTGCTGGACGCCGCAGATCGTCTGCGGTCAGAGGGTGGGGCCGCGGGCGACGGCGGGGACGCCCGCCTGGAGGTGTACGAGCCGGAGCACCTTCGCCTGACCGCGACCGGCCCCGGTTATCTCGTCCTGACCGACGCGTTTTATCCGGGCTGGAGCGCGACCGTAGACGGCCGGGCCGCGCCCATCCTGCGGGCCAACCTGATGTTCCGGGCGGTCCCCCTGCCGGCCGGCCCGCACGCCGTCGAGTTTCGCTTCGCGCCCGACTCGGTTACAACCGGTCTGGCGCTATCCGGGATCAGCCTGCTCGCCCTGCTCGGGCTGTTGCTGACGCCTCAAATCGTCCCGCTTCTTGCCGCCAACCGGCGTCGAGCCCCTCCGGCCACAGGACTTCGGCCACGAAGTGCGCGTACGGAAACGGATGATCACGAAAACATCGTGTGACGTCGTGCCCTTCGCGGCAGACCGTGTCTCCCCGGATCAGCCGTTGCCCGGCGCGATATCGCGCACATTCAACTGCAGGCGCTTCTCGCCGTTCCACTCGTTGATCTCGAACGTGTAGGCCAGGTCCACCTGCCGGGGCAGCCGGTCGCGCCAGGCCCCCTGATTGAAGGCGATGGCGTCGAAGCTCAGGCGGCCGTCCGTGACGGTCAGCTTGAGGTGCTGGCCCTCCGCGCCCACCGGGCGGACGTCGGCCACGCGCGCGCCGCGCGTCGCCAGGATCGGCGTGGGGTTGCCGTAGCCGCACGGCTCGAACTGGCGCAGTTCGCGGGCCAGGTCGAAGGTGAGCGCCGCGAGAGGCACTTCGGCGTCCACGCGCAGGGCCGGGCGCAGGTCCAGGCCGCCCAGCTCGCGTTCGGCGATGGCGCGCAGGCGCTCGGCCAGCTCATCCACAGCGCCGGTCGGAGTGGTGAAACCGGCCGCGGCCGCGTGGCCGCCATACTTCACCAGCAGCGCCCGGCACTCGTCCAGGGCCTGGGTGATATGAAACTCGCGGATGCTGCGCGCCGAGCCGCGGGTGAAGTCCGGCTCGCGGCGCGCCACCACTGCCGGGCGGTAGAACTCGTCGGTCAGCCGGGCGGCGGCCAGCCCCACCACGCCATGCCGGAAATCCGGGTCGGCCGCGAAGAGCAGGAGCGCGTCCGGCCGGGCCGCCAGCGCGATCTCGCGCGCGCGGGCCTGGGTCTCCCGGGTCAGCGCCTGGCGCTCGCGGTTCTGGGCCTCCAACTGCATGGCCAGCGTGCTGGCCCGGAACAGGTCGCTGGTGGTCAGCAGCTCGTACGCCGCCAGGGCCGAATCCAGGCGTCCGGCCGCGTTCAGACGCGGGCCGAGCGCAAACCCCAGGTTGCCGGCGTCGATAGCGCCGGGCCGCAGCCGCGCCACTTCGATCAACGACTTCAAGCCCTCGCGGCGCGGCTTGTTGATCACCTTCAGGCCCTGGCGCACCAGCCAGCGGTTCTCGCCGGTCAGCGGCACCAGGTCCGAGACCGTGCCGAGCGCCACCAGGTCGAGGACGTCGGAGGCGGTCAGCGGGCTGGGCTGGCCGCGCAGCAGGCCCTGGGCCAGCTTGAAGGCCAGGCCCACGCCGGCCAGGTTCTTCTCCGGGTAGGCGTCGTCGGCGCGCTTCGGGTTGATCACGGCCTGCGCGTCGGGCAGGGCCTCGCCCGGGGTGTGATGGTCGGTGATGATCAGGTCCAGCCCGATCGAACGCGCCGTCTCCGCTTCCTCCAGCGACCGGATGCCGCAGTCCACGGTGAGGACCAGGCCGACGCCTTCCTCCCGGAGCGCACGCAGGGCTTCGTGGTTGAGGCCGTAGCCCTCGTCTTCGCGATGGGGGATATAGGCGCGGACGCGGGCGCCCAGCGTCGTGAGCACCTGCACCAGCAGCGCGGTCGCCGTTACCCCGTCGGTGTCGTAGTCGCCGTAGATGACGACGGACTCCTGGGCCGCTATCGCCCGCCGCAGCCGGGCGACGGTCTCCGGCAGGCCCTGCAACTGAAACGGGTCGTCGCTTTGAGCCAGCTCGCCGGCCAGGTAGGCGCGGGCGGCTTCAGCGGTGGCGTAACCGCGATTGAACAACAGTTGGGCGACGATGGGCGAGTGCGCGTTGAGTTCGGCCTGGGCGGCGTCCGTGAGGGGCGGCGCGATCAGCCAGCGTTTGGCGTTTTGGGGCGGCATGGCGTCATCTTAGCGCAGGCCCCGCAGGCTGAACAGATAGGAAACCGCCGGCGAGGGTTGGTCGCCGGCGGTTCGTGGTCCGGTTGGATGGCCGCGTTGCTCGTCAGCCGGTGAGCGTGCCGCGCACCCAGTCGCCGACGAGCCAGTATTTGAAGTCCTTGCCCTGGCTGGTCTCCCAGGCGCCGTACGCGCCGTAGAACGGGGCCAGCAGGCCCATCAGGCCGATGAGCGGGGTGAGGATCAGCGCAAACGGGATGCACAGCAGGCCGACCACCAGAAGGGACAGCAAGCCCGTCGCCCCCCACATAAAGCCGATGAGCGCGCCCGGCGCCACCCACCACAGCAGTTGGAAGACGACGCTCTGCATGGCGTGGTAGGCCACGTAACGCGAGCGGTCCTTGTACATGAAATACACGATCAGGGCGCCGACCGGGCCGAGGAAACCCGTGATCAGGTTGAGCAGCACGCTCAGGTGCGCGATCGAGGCCCAGGTGCGCTCGTCGCCGGGCGAGAGCGGGACCGCGCTGGCCGGCAGGGGCGCGGTGGCGGTTGACGCGGTCGGTTCAGAGGCCGGCGCGGCGTCAGCAGGAATGTTATCGGTCATGGCTACCTCCTGGATAACAATACGCACCCGGTTCGCGCCGGTTGTGCGCCAGGAGAAAGAAAAAGCCCGCCGCTTGGGCGGGCTGCGTCTCGCTCAAAAGTCCGGCGTCAGGCGCGTCAGGCCCAGCCCTGGTTCTTGACGAAGTCCGTGATCACCGGGATGGTCACCGACTTGCCGCCGTAGGCCTGGATGCCGAGGTAGATCTGATAGCCGAAGAGCAGCAGGCCCGTGCAACAGCCGATGAAGAACACCGGCGAGAGCACCGTCGCCAGCACCCAGTTCACGGCGCCCAAAATCAGGGCCTGCACGTTGTGGCTGCGGATGAACGGCCGGTTCTTCTTCTCTTCCCAGATCAGCAGAATGATCGGCACGAGCGGGCTCAACAGGTAAGCCAGCAGCGCCCACAGCTTATCGTCGCTGGTGACTTCCCCTGACATCCCCGAACCCATCGGTTGGTCAGTCATCGTTGATCTCCTTTGGCATGTGCGTGTGAATGGACTGCCCTGATTTTATGCCGATTGCCCGATCGCGCAAGTTGCGGCCCGCGCCCATGTTAGAATGCCGCCGATGACCGACCTCGCCCACCTGCGCCTCGTCTTCATGGGCACACCGGAGTTCGCGGTGCCCAGCCTGAAGGCCCTGCACCGGCACACGCACGTCGTCGGCGTGGTGACGCAGCCGGACCGGGCGGCCGGCCGCGGGCGGAAGCTCATCGCGCCGCCGGTGAAGGTGTTCGCGCTCGAGGCCGGCCTGCCGGTCATCCAGCCCCAGAAACTGCGCGAGCCGGAGGCCATGGCCCAACTGGCGGCCTGGGCGCCGGACCTGATTGTGGTGGCCGCCTTTGGGCAGATTCTGAAACCGGCTGTGCTGGACCTGCCGCGCCGCGGCTGCCTTAACGTTCACGCCTCGCTCCTGCCGCGCTGGCGCGGCGCGGCGCCGGTCGCCGCCGCGCTGCTGGCCGGCGATCCCGAGACCGGGGTCACGCTCATGCAGATGGACGCCGGCCTGGATACCGGGCCGACGCTGGCGCGGCGCGCCGAGCCGATCCGGCCGGACGACACCGCCGGGACGCTGACGGCCCGCCTGGCTGAGGCCGGGGCGGCCCTACTGGTCGAAGCGCTGCCCGCCTATTTATCCGGCGCCCTGGCCCCTGTCCCCCAGGAGGCCTCGGACGCCACCTACGCCCCGCAGTTGAAGAAAGAAGACGGCCGGCTGACCTTCACTCAGGCCGCTGTTGAGCTGGAACGCCGGGTGCGCGCCTTCGATCCCTGGCCCGGGGCCTTCACCGTGTGGGCCGGCGGACCGCTCAAGGTCCGGCGCGCGGCCGTGCTGGCGGGCGCCTTCGGCCCGCCCGGGACCGTCGTGAGCACGGAGCGCGGCCCGGCGGTGGCCTGCGGCGCGGACGCGCTGCTGCTGGTCGAGGTCCAGCCGGCCGGGAAACAGCCGATGCCGGCGGCCGACTTCGCGCGCGGCGCACGCGGGTTCGTGGGCGCCAGGCTGGAGTGAGGCCGGCGTGCGCTTCCTGATCTACGGCGCGGGCGCCATCGGCGGCTATGTGGGCGGCAACCTGGCCCGCGCCGGACAGGCCGTGGCCTTCCTGGCCCGCGGCCAGACGGCGGCGGCCCTGCGCGCCGACGGCCTGCGACTCCAATTGGAGACCGGCCCCGTCCATCTGCCGTCCATCGCCGTCTTCGAGACGCCAGCCGCGGCGTTTGCGGCCGACAGCTATGACGTCGTCGTCTTCGCGTTGAAGTCGTTCGACACGGCCGCGGCCCTGGACGAGTTGCGCGCCGCCGCCGCCGCGCCGCCGCCGGTCCTGTGCCTGCAAAACGGCGTGGACAACGAGGCCGAGATCGAGCGCGCCCTCGGGCCGGGCCGCGTGATCGCCGGGGCCGTCACCACCGCCGTCGCACGGCGCGGCGCGGGCGAGCTCGTGGTGGAACGCAAGCGCGGCGTCGGCGTGGCGCTGGACCATCCGCTGAGCCGCGCCGTGCTGGAGGCGCTGAACCGGGCCGGGCTGAACGCGCGCGGCTACGCGTCGCCGGGCGCCCTGAAGTGGTCCAAGCTGTTGACCAACCTGGTGGGCAACGCCACGTCCGCCATCCTCGACCTGTCCGTGGCCGAGGTGTTCGGCGACCCGCGCCTGTTCGCGGTCGAGGCGCAGATGCTGCGCGAGTGCCTGGCCGTGATGCGCGCGCGGCGCCTCCCGGTCGTCGATCTGCCGGGGACGCCGGTGCGGGCGCTGGCGCTGGCGGCGCGTCTGCCGGCCGGCCTGGCGCGTCCCCTGCTCCAGCGCGGGGTGGGCGCGGCGCGCGGCGGCAAGCGCCCATCCTTCCACATCGACCTGCACAGCGGGCGCGGCCGGACCGAGGTGCGCTGGCTGAATGGCGCCGTGGTCCGGCACGGCGCGGCCTGCGGCGTGAGGACGCCCGTGAACGCGGCGCTGACCGAGACGCTGGAGGCGCTCAGCGCCGGGCGGCTCAGCCTGGACGAGCTGCGCGGGCGGCCCGAGGCCCTGCTGAAGTTGATAAAGCCATAGCGGACTGCTATAATGCGCTCACGTCGGGGCGTAGCGCAGTCCGGCTAGCGCACTTGCATGGGGTGCAAGGGGTCCCCGGTTCAAATCCGGGCGCCCCGACTGACGCGCACAGGCAATGCCAGCAAGATTGACATTGCCTGTTGTGTTTTAATGTTACTCCTACTAGAATCCAACCTATGGACATCAAGCCCAAAGCCGACTACGACCCGGTCGCCGACCTGTACATGGTGGACGCCTACATGCGCTGGGCGCTGCTGGCCGCCGAGGAGGTGGTCGGCCATCAGGGGTTGACCATCGTCCTGCGCCAGGCCGGGCTGGAGCGCCTGATCAACAACTATCCCCCCAACGAGCTCAAACTCAGCGGGATGCTCTCCTACGGCGATTACGCCAGCCTGAGCGCCGGCCTGCTGACCTTCTTCGGCCGGGCGGGCAAGAGCATGGTCCTGCGCATCGGGCGCATCTCGGCCAAGCACGGCATCGACCAGCAGGGCGCGCTGTTCGGGCTGGGCGTGATGCTGGCGGCCAAGGTGCTGCCGGTGCCCACCCAGCTCAAAATGGGGCTGGAGACGATCCAGAACGGATTTCAGAAACTGGCGAACTCCGTGGGGCAGGAGCTGCACCTGCAGGTGGCGGACCGCGGCGACAAGTGGGCGTACGTCGCCCCGGAGTGCGCCATGTGCGCGGGCAAGCACGCCGACGCCGCTATCTGCTGGCTGTTCAACGGCACCCTGCAGGAGTCGCTCCACTGGCAGACCGGCAAGGACTTCGACATCCAGGAAGTGGAATGCCGCGCCCTGGGCGCGCCGGCCTGCGTGTGGGAGGTCAGCAAGACCCCCAAGGCGTGACGCGGCGTCACGCCGCCGCCACTCTGTTCCGCAACGTCCCGATCCCTTCCACCTCGCACTCCACCACATCCCCCGGCCGCAGGAACTCCGGCGGCGTGCGCGCGAAACCGACGCCGCTGGGCGTGCCGGTGGCGATGACGTCCCCCGGCAGAAGCGTCAGGCCGCGCGACAGCCAGGCGATCAGCGTCGGGATGTCGAAGATCATGTCGCCGGTGTGCGAGTCCTGCTTGGTGACGCCGTTCACGCGGCAGCACAGCCGCAGCGCGTGCGGGTCCGGCACCTCGTCTTTGGTGACAATCCACGGCCCCATCGGACAGGCGCCGTCCAGGCTCTTGCCCTTGAAGAACTGGCCGCCGTGCGAGTTTTGCAGATCGCGCGCCGACACGTCATTGATCACCGTATAGCCAAAGACGTAGTCCATGGCCTGCTCGCGCGGGATGTTCTTGCCCTTGCGCCCGATCACCACCCCCAGCTCCACCTCCCAGTCGATTTGCGCCGACACGCCCGCGTCGAAGGGGATGTCGTCATACGGGCCGTTGACGGTCGTGGTGGCCTTGGTGAAGAACACCGGCACTTCGGGCATCTTCACCGGCAGACCCTTGGCCCGCAGGCTCTCGGCGGCGTGCGCGCGGTAATTCATGCCGATGCAGAAGATGTTGCGGCGCGGCTCAGGCAGGGGCGCCATCAGCCGGACCGAGGCCAACGGCAGCATGAAGCCCGTCCCGGTCCGGGCCCGTTTCAGGCGCGCTTCGCCCGCCTCGATCAGGCCCTGCATGCCGATTTGGGGCAGGGGCGTGATGGCGTTGTCGGCGCGCACCAGGCCCAGGCGCGGACCGGTCTCGGACTGGAAGGTCACCAGGCGCATGTGAGGAGTCTCCAGCGGGTATTGATGCCTGTATAGGCTAAAAGGGGGCCCGTGTCAAGCCGATGACCCCTGTGGAGCGCCCCCGCCGTTGGTGGTCAACTTCCGGCGCTCCGGGCGCGGCGCGCCCCGCGGCCATCCGACAGGACCTCGGCGAGCCTTCGGCCCGGGCTCAGGTTGTAGACCCGGTCGGGACGCTCGGCCAGCCGCGGGGCGGGCCGTCGTTCTGACGCTCGATTAACCATCGGCGGACCAGAACCCGGCCCGGTGCGGTTATAATCAGGCCGTTGCCATCCCGCTTATCGGATCATCCAGCAACGGACGGACCGCCCGCCTCATTGACGCGCCGCGCTGCCATGTCCACGCCCGACCCGTCCGCCTCTGAGCGCGTCCGCCGGCTGCCCAACGATATCGCCGTCGTCGAGACGGCGGCCGGCCGGGTGCTGGTCAACAGCCCGCCGGAGACCCTCAAGTTTATCCTGGCCGCCGGCCTGCCGGTGCCCGAGATCGTCCTGCTCCCGCCCGACATCCCGCCGGGCCAACAGCTCGGCTCGAGCGGATTTGTGCGCCACGGCATCAGCTACGCCAGCGTCGAGTTTCTGCTTTATTCCAATTTCTTCGTCGGCGGCGGCCGGCGCACGCGCCTGATCACGGTGACCCAGGCCCAGGCCAGGCGCCTGAGCTGCATCCTGGAGGAGACCATCGACGGGCCGTCCGACCCGGCCGACTACGCGCCGCACGCCTGGCTGCAGAACGAGTGCCGGGCCGTGGCCTATTTCCCGCCGCTCCAGCGCGCTCCGGTGGTGGCCGACCTGGCCGAGATCACGTCGCTGGAGGCCGGCGGCGACCTGGGGGACGACGTGACCATCCGGCTGGCCGGCGACCAGTTCGAGTTCTACGAGGCCGGCGCGCTTGTGGCGACGGTCTCGTCCCAGATCCGGATGCCGGCCGTGCCGTTGACGCTCGCCCCGCCCTACCCGGTCTCCAGGCACGAGATCACGCTGCAGTTCATCGGCGGTAGCGATGGTTTCGACCCGAACGGCATCACCACCTGCTTCCTGGCCTACCTGGGCGCCACCGGCCACAGCCAGGCGACACTCTTCGACGTGGCCGCCTACCTGCGCGTGCGCCTCGGCAACCTGGGCATCTCGCCCAGCCAGATCTCGGAAGTGGTGCTCTCGCACCTGCACGAGGACCACCTGGCCGGCCTGCCCGAGCTCCTGTTGCTCGGCGAGCACCGGGTGCGCCTGCTGACCTCCGGCGTGGTCTACCAGAGCCTGCTGCGCGTGCTGGCCGCCATGCTGGCCGTCTCCGAAGCCGAGGCTCAGGCGCTCTTCGACTATTATCCGCTGGACCCCGGCCGGCCGGTGATGCTGGAGGGGCGCCGCTTCGAGTCGATCTACGCCATCCACTCCATCCCGACCCTGGCGGTGCGCGTCAACAGCCTGTGTTATTCCGGCGACATGCGTTACGACGAAGCCTGGTTCGAGGAACTGTCCGAGGACGGGATCCTGACGGAGGCGCGGCGCGCGGAGCTGATGAGCTTCGCCGAGGGCGCCACCATCCTGGTCCAGGACGCCGGCGGCGGCGCCATCCACACCACGCTGACGCCGGAGACGCTGATGGCCCTGGCGGCCAAGAGCCAGCGCGTGGTCTTCGCCCACACCAGCCAGCCCCGGCTGCCGGCCGGCCACACCGGCCTGCTCAACCAGAAAACGGTGGAGTTCGCGGCCAGCGGGCACGTTACCCACATCGGCGCGTCGCTGCCGCGCGAGGCCGAGGCCGAACGGGTGGAGACGCTCTCCGCCTGCCCGCTGTTCGCGCGGCTGGCGGTGGCCGAGCGCGCGGCGCTGGCCGGCCGCGCCGAGCTGACCCGCTGGGAGCCGGGCCAGGTGATCGTGCGCGAGGGCGATCCCTCCGATGGGACGACCTACGTGGTCCACGCCGGCCTGGTGGAGGCGCGCAGCGGCGACCAGGTGCTGCGCGTGCTGGGACGCGGCAACAGCCTCGGCGAGCGCGGCGCGCTGCAGGGCGAGCGGCGCCTGGCCACGCTGGCGGCGCGCGGCCCGGTGGAACTGCTCGGCCTGGCGCCGGACGTGTTCCGGCCGGTGGCGGAGACGCTGGGCCTGAACGACGCCTTCCAGCGGGCCGACTGGCTCTGGGGGCACCCCACCTTCCAGCATCTGCCGTGGGCCACCCTGCTGGACCTGGCGCTCGACTTCCAGCCGCGCCGCTACGAGCCGGGCGAGATGCTCTTCCGCTTCGGCGAGCCGGGCTACGAGTGCTATCTCCTGGTCTCCGGCTCGGTCGCCATCCTGGACAAAGACGGCGAGCAGATCGGGACGTTCTCGGCGCCGGGCGAGTTCCTGGGCGGCCGGGCCGTGCTCTTCGGCACGCCGCGCAACGCCTCCGGGCGGGTGCTGGCGCCGAGCGAGTTCTGGGCCCTGCCCGCGCCGGCCCTGCACCGCCTGCAGACGGTCTACCCCAACGTGCTGCTCCACCTGCGTGTGGTGGAAGGGAAACGCCTGGGCATCCGGCCGCTGTTGAGCGCGCTGGAAAGCCTGCTCTTCGTCGCCGATGCGCCGGTCGA
>Ga0101944_10004967_pt1 | contig 15724 bp, 13 predicted proteins | sample DewCreD2012metaG_FD_75245 | JGI IMG/M metagenome (GOLD analysis project Ga0101944, IMG submission 75245) | Hot spring sediment bacterial and archeal communities from British Columbia, Canada, to study Microbial Dark Matter (Phase II) - Dewar... ...
CAAAGCCGTACCGAAAACTTCTATTTCCGGTTGGCCATTATGGCGGTTTACCACCATGATATCCTTAAGAACGATATCTTTTAAACCCGTTCCCAGAGCTTTTCCAAAGGCTTCCTTGGCTGCAAATCGGGCCGCTAAAGATACTGCCATACCATGACCTCGGGAACGGGCGGTTTCCAGTTCATGGGGATGAAAATACCGCTCTAAGAGCCCCGGAATTTGTATCCAGTGTTCTAAACGGTGCACATGAACTACATCTATACCAATACCCTTAATCACGAATCACCGCCTGTTTGTTTTACAATTTCTACCGGGATTTCCAAAGGTTCATACCGCAAGACAATAAAGTTTTTAGGAGCCGTTACAATGAGCGGCAGAAGATAGGTACCTTCCTTATCAATCTCAGAACAATCTAGGGAGAGTAGAGAAGAGTCGGGAGTGTAGGCATCCAGATCGAGCTGGCTTCCCTGCAATTTAACGGTACCGAAATTGATCTGCGGCCGAGCCAGAAGTCCGCTCTTAAGCCCCGAAACAATGATCGGAAGTTTTTCAAAGGTCCTAATTACTATGGATTGCTGAATCGTTGCTGAAAAGGTAACGGTAAGGGGGCCTTCAATTTTTATAAGGCTTTCCTTATTAACAATCTTTGTTACTACGCTAAAGTTTTCTTTTCTGCCCGTAAGTTCTATATAATCGGTGGTTACATCATTAATATTGCTGACAATATTAACCGGGCCATAGATTGTTACCTGGTTTGGCTCTAAAGAATAATTACTTAATTCATATCCGCTTTCAAGATATCCCCTGAAGCTGGGAGTTACAGGGACTTGCTTGGTCAGGCTGTGATCCAGGGGAATCATAAGTTCCAGGGGGTCCACCTGAATTTCCAAATTTGTAATACCGACAGCGGATCCTTTTTTCTGTACTTGAATTGGAACACGATAGATCCCGGGACTGGTGTATTTAGTCAGATCCGCATAGGCTTCTATATCCGATTCCTGAATAGGATAGAGGGCATTGGCTTCACCTTTGAGGGTAAGCCGTACTACTTTAGGATAGGGCCCGGACGGCAAGAGATCCCCTGAGGTCTCGATCTTAAGGGGTACAGAAAAATAACGTTCTTCTAAAATACTGATTTTATGAAACATGGAGAGGAGTATGGCAATTACCAAAGAAAGGACCTTGGCAGGCCAATTTGATATCAGCCTGTCTAGAAGTTTATCGTACTTCCATGATGCCATGTTTTCCTTCCTCTTCGGGGCCTTCTTCCAACAAGGGATTTTGATCTTCTAATAATTTTTTCATGGTCTGTAATATCTCAATAAGAGAAAGATCATAATAGAGACGGCCCTCATAGGCCAGACTAATCGCCCCGGTTTCTTCGGAAACTACCAGTACAACCGCATCGGTTTGTTCCGAAACGCCGAGGGCCGCCCGGTGACGGGTTCCAAAGCTTTTTCGTATATCCTGCTGTTCAGAAAGGGGAAGAAAGGTTCCTGCTGCAATAATATGCCCATTTTGAATAATAATTGCCCCATCATGGAGGGGGCCGTCATAGGCAAATATGGTGACAATCAAACTGGTAGAAAGCTCTGCATTTAACCGGGTGCCCGTATCAATAATGCTTTTAATATTGATTTTCCGGGGAAATACCATCAGGGCACCCCGTTTCTGTTTGGCAAGCAGGTCCGCCGCTGTTACCGCCGCATCAATCTGGCTCATCCGCTGTTTTGAATTGATATGAAATAATTCGGTTTGCCCCAGCCGCATAATTATTTTTCTCAATTCAGGCTGGAACACAATTGCAAGGGCAATAAAAAGTCCCGGTGCAAGAAGACTTAATATCCATTGCAGGGTGCTTAATCTAAAAAAGTAGGCAAATCCATAGAGCAGAACCAGGAGCCCCGCCCCCTTAACCAATTGTATGGCCTGTGTTTTTACCAGCAGTTCATAGCCCTTATATACAAGAAAGGCCAGGATTAAAATATCCAGCACCGGCCGTATGGTATTATACAGAGTGCTTAAACCGTGTATCCATTCCACAGGTATTATCCTTTTCTCTGCTCTATGGCATTCAGAACTTTAATAAGATCTATCGTTTCTTTCACATCGTGGACCCGGAAGATTTTTGCACCCCGATAATATACCGCCGCATGGGCCGCCAGGGTTCCTGCCAGCCGTTCTTCCGCATCCCTGCCGGTAATGGCCCCTATAAAGGATTTTCTCGAAAGTCCTATGAGCAAAGGATAATCACCGTTACCAATTTCCGCAAGATGGGCAAGCAAATCCAGATTGTCTTCCAGTCGTTTTCCAAAGCCAAAACCGGGATCTAGGATAATCTTGTCATGCCCAATCCCTGCTTTTTCTGCCTTTTCCGCGGCAGTCAAGAGAAATTCATTCACCTCTTTTACCACATCGGTGTAATAGGGATGATTCTGCATTGTCGCAGGAATTCCCTTTTTATGCATGAGGACTACGGGAACGTGAGCCTTTGCACAAAGGGTGGCCATTTCAACATCATCCTGTAAAGCAGAAATGTCGTTGATAATCATTGCCCCTTCGTCCAGGGCGGCCCGTGCTACGGCAGCTTTTCGGGTATCTACCGAAACAGGAACTGAAGATTGTCTGCAAAAAGACCTTACTACGGGTATTAATCGACGAAGCTCTTCTTCCTCATCAACATAGGCTGAGCCGGGCCTGGTAGATTCGGCACCAAAATCGATTATGTCGGCCCCCGCTGCAGCTGCTTCCAGGGCCCGTTCTACCGCCACTTCTGCCTGAGCACGACTCGGTGCATAGAAGGAATCATCGGTACAGTTTATTATTGCCATGACCAATGGCATGCCCCGGAGGTCTAAGATTTGGCCATTAGGCAGTTTGATGACAGCGGTCATTTACCGACAACCCTCAGGTTATGAGTATAAGCACCTGCTCCTATAGATTCTTGCATAAAGGATTTTATTTGCTGTACAAGACCAGGAGCATCGAGACCATTCCGGGCTAAAAGCTCTTTGCGGCTTCCCTGAGGATGGAACTTGTCAGAGCATCCCACATGGAGAAAGTCTACCTTTGGGTTATGGCGAAGCAAGAGGGTTCCCAACTGTTCCCCTATACCTCCGATTTGAACCCCTTCCTCCACAACAATGATCTGTTTATAGGCCTGCATTACCGAAAGAAAATACTCCTCATCCAGGGGTTTTATAAAACGAAGATTATAGGTATCACAGGAATACCCCTCCGCCTCCAGCAGATGGGCCGTTTCCTCAACCTGGGGATAGAGACTGCCGGTAAACACAATACAGATCTGAGCCCGATTTTGACGAACAAATACCCCCCGTCCTTCGACTAAGGGGCTTGAGAAAGCCGGATGTTCAGGAGGACAGACTGCTTTCGGGTACCGGATCATAGCGGGTCTTCCCGATTCGACGGACCAGGAGAGCATAAGGTCCAATTCGGCCGCCGATGCAGGGGCCAGCAGACTCATGTTCGGCACTGAACGGAAGAGGGCTATATCAAAAAGTCCCTGATGGGTTTCCCCATCATCGGGTACAAATCCTGCCCTGTCAAAAGCAAAGGTTACCGGCAAATTCTGTATTGCCACATCATGGATAACCGAATCCACGGAACGCTGAATGAATGAAGAATAAATAGCCACCACCGGTTTTAGTCCCCGGGCAGCCAGCCCTGCGGCAAAGGTAACCGCATGGGCTTCCGCAATTCCCACATCAAAGAAACGATCCGGAAATTGTTCATGAAACTGGGATAAGCCGGTGCCCTTTTCCATGGCGGCGGTAATCGCTACCACCGCAGGGTCCTTGTGAGCAATGGTCAGGATCGAGGATCCAAAGGCATCGGTAAAGGCGGGACCCGAACTTTTTTCGACAAGCCCATCTTCTATAGAGAAGGGGCCAATGCCATGAAATTTGGAAGGGTCCCGTTCAGCCTGATGATACCCCCGGCCCTTCTGGGTAATTATGTGTACTACAACGGGCTTTCTGAGCTCTTTCACGTCCTTAAGCACATCTTCGAGGACCAAAAGATTATGACCGTCTATGGGTCCCACATACTCAAAGCCCATCTCAATAAAGAAATTTTGTGGATAGAAAAGAACCTTAATACTCCGTTTTATGCGGACCACTAGGTTATAAAGCTGGTTACCAAAAAGGGGGATTTTTTGTATGATCCGGTCGATACGGGTTCGCAAACGCTGGTAGCTTCCGGTCATGGTAAGGCAGCTTAAATGTTTAGAAAGGGCTCCAACATTAGGACTGATCGACATTTTATTATCATTCAGTATGACAATAAGGGGTAATTGCAGGTGCCCCGCATGGGACAGGGCTTCGTAAGCTAGGCCGCCGGTAAGCGCTCCATCCCCAATGACTGCAATCACATGGTTATTGCCCCCAAGGATGGTTTCTCCTGCAAGCAGACCAAGAGCGACTGAAATGGATGTGGAAGCATGGCCTGTATCAAAGGCATCGTGAATACTTTCTGACCGTTTGGGGAATCCAGAGAGACCGCCATTTTTCCTGATGCTGTGAAATTTGTTAAAGCGGCCCGTCACAAGTTTATGGGGATAACACTGATGCCCTACATCAAAGATAATCTTGTCATTGGGGGTGTGAAAAACCCGGTGCAGGGCCAGGGTCAGCTCTACAATGCCCAGGTTGCTTGCCAAATGTCCCCCATTCTTACTAACCGTCTGAATTATTTCTTGCCGAATTTCCCTGGCTAATTCAAGCAATTCCGAATGTTGTAAACCCTTTAGCTGTTCTGGTGACTTGAGGGTCTCCAAAACTTTATAGGTGTTCTTTTGCATAATTAGGTTTAATATACTACTTTTTGTATTTTCATTCCAGACATAAAGGGGGCTTTAAAAAACGAAGTTTTAAGAGGCGCTTATTAAAGAGGCCGGGCTAAGGGCAAAAAAAAAACCGCGGCAGTACCTAGTACCCGCGGTTCTCAATAAAGATCCGTAATGCTCAGAAGGGCTAATTATTTATTCTTATGCCGATTCTTTCTGAGCTTCTTCTTCCGCTTATGGGTAGCGATCTTCTTTAACTTCCGCTTTCTTCCGCAGGGCACTTCAGAGTCTCCTTTGCAGTAAGATGAATCCCGTCGAACCGAACAGGTGGTACCTCGTAGCCAGGTGGCAACAAACCTTTCGATAGTATGATGTAAGGAACATAAAAGGTCAAGAGGGCTTATTACGGCAAAGATACAAGAAATCTGAGATTACCTGTGCAATATGCTTTGGAAGTTCATCATCCAGCGGGGCTGAGATCCAGTGGACATCAGGCAGAGATGAAAAAAAGGTAATCTGCCGCTTTGCATAGCGCCGGCTGTTGCGGGCCACCAGTTCTTCTACAAGATCTAATTCCTGGGAAAGACTGCCATCCTCTAGAAAAAATTCCTGGTAACCGATGGCCCTCATACCGGGATCATCTCGGGTGTACCCTTGACTCACAAGCCCGGCAACTTCTCCGGGAAGCCCCTCCAGGAACATTTGACGGGTCCGTTGGTTAATACGTTCATAGAGGTCTTCCCTGTCCCGCCTGATTCCGATCAATAAAAAGCGGTAGGAAGGCCGCTCTGGATCCTCTGCTTGGCCTCTGGTTCCTGAAAGGGGGAAACTGCTTAAGGGGCGGCCGGTAAGACGGTAGACTTCCAGAGCCCTCAGAAGGCGGTAGGTGTCATTAGGATGAATTCGCTCTGCGCTTACCGGGTCTGCTGCCCTGAGTTCCTGTAAGAGGGGATCAATGCCACCTTCGGCGAGTTCTTCCTTAAGGGTATTCCGTATATCCAGATCCGAAGGGGGGGCTGCGGGTAGGCCGAGGACAAAATTTTTAAGATAGAAGCCCGTACCGCCAGAAACCACCGGCAGTTTTCCGCGGCTGTAAATATCCTTGCACGCCTGGTCTGCATGGCGGACAAAATCGCCGACTGTATATTGCTCCCGAATGTCGCAGATATCGATAAGATGATGGGGTAATCGGGCGCGCAATTCCAGCGTAGGTTTGGCAGTACCGATGTCCATACCGCGGTACACCTGCATTGAGTCGGCCGAAACCACTTCTGCAGGTATAAGGGCCTGTTCACCGGCAAAGAGTGCTTCGAGTATGGCGGTTTTTCCAGAGGCGGTTGGACCGAAGAGCAGGACCACCGGAATGTCCGGCTGATCCTTGATCCAGGTCAGGTTCATCAACCTTTAATCTTCCAGACGGAATTCAATCTGGCGGGTAAATACTTGACGGGCCGCAAGGCTTACGACCTTACCGTCATTTTTTTCAATCTCAGGGTCCTTCATCATAGAAAGCTGGTACGCCCGCCGGGACGCCGCACAGGTTATTTCATACATATTTCCATCATATTCTACTAATTGTTCCAGGGGAAATACCATGGGCTTACTCCTTGATTTGTAAAAGAATACTAAATTTCATATGTAATGTAAAGACCCCTGTTTTTATCCTTTTTCCTTGACTAAGTTATCTCAAGAGGGTACCCTTTGAATAACAGCACCAGCGGGGTGCCCTAACGTAAGAGGAGGCTTCGAATGCGAAATGCTACCCCTCGGCCCATGCCGAGCTGGTTCGGACCAACCACAATCGTCCTGGCCATCATCGCCATTGGGGCAATCATTTTTCTAAGTACCAGTTTCTATATCGTGGATCAGACCGAAGAAGCGGTAGTAACCCGTTTCGGTAAATATCTGACCACCAATGGTGCAGGACTGCACTATAAGTTGCCCTTTGGTATTGATAAGCAATACCAGGTTAAAACCAAGGTTGTACAAACAGAACAGTTCGGTTTTAGAACGATTAAAGCAGGGGTCAGCACTATTTATTCAGACCAGAAATTTCCCGATGAGTCGACCATGCTTACCGGGGACCTGAATATTGTGGATGTAGAGTGGATTATTCAGTACCGGATTGTAGATCCCCGGGCCTGGCTTTTTAATGTAAAAGACCGAACCGATACAATCCGGGATGTGTCCCGTTCAGTCATCAATATGTTAGTGGGTGATCGGGCTATTCTGGATGTTATCGGTTCCCAACGAACGACCATCGAAGTAGAGGCTATTCAAATAATGAACGATACCTTTAAGCAGTATGGCCTTGGCATAGAGGTTATCGCAGTAAAATTACAGAACATAGTGCCCCCCGAAGGGGTCCAGGCGGCCTTTGAGGATGTAAACAAGGCGATTCAGGATATGAACCGGCTTATTAACGAAGGCAAGGAAGCTTACAACAAGGAAATTCCCAAAGCTCAGGGTGAAGCAGACAAGATTATCCAGATTGCACAAGGCTATGCCTCTGAACGGGTGAATGTGGCCCGGGGTGATGTGTCCCGCTTTAATGCGGTCTATGAAGAATATCGAAAGGCTCCGGACATTACCCGACGGCGGCTCTACTATGAAATGGTTGAAAATGTCTTTAAGGATGAAAAAGGGACCACCCTTATTGACCGCAGATTCCAGAATTTCTTACCCCTCATGAACCTTGAAAATTCCGGAAACAGCAGCGGAAACACCCAAGGAGGACGATAATGAAACGTGTTATTACCTTACTGGTTATTCTTGCAGTACTCCTCATTGCGGTGCTTGTGGCAGGGCCTTTTTACATTTTGAATGAAGGCGAACAGGCAGTGGTCGTCCAGCTTGGCCAGATCGTGGCGGTAAAACAGGACGCAGGGCTCCATTTTAAAACGCCTTTCCTGGATGATGTGATTAAATATCCCAAGATGATTATGAGCTGGGATGGGGAAAAACAACGGATACCCACTAAAGAAAATCAATTTATTTGGGTTGATACTATTGCCCGCTGGCGAATTTCGGATCCCAAGAAATTTTATGAATCCATTGGAAGCTTGGAATCGGCCTATGCCCGGCTTGGTGATGTAATTGATTCGGCGGTTCGCACCATAATTGCGGAAAACTGGCTCCGGGAGACGGTGCGAAATTCTAATATTATCCGGGAAAACAAGGGTGCTACCGAGGCTTTCGAGGTGGGCAGTGATCAGGATGCGGGTCAGCTTTCTGCCTTTACCCGGACCGATGTTACCTATGAAGAGGTGCAGAAAGGCCGCCGTAAACTGGCGGAGGAAATGTTGAACCTTTCCCGAAAGCTGGTGCCAGAATACGGCATTGAGCTCATCGATGTGGTACCCCGGCAGATTAAATATTCCGATGAACTGACCCAGAGTGTGTACAACCGGATGATTAAAGAGCGGAGCCAGATTGCCCAGGCCTTCCGTTCCTTCGGTGAGGGTAAAAAGGCAGAGTGGGAAGGTAAGCTGGAAAATGAACGGCGGAGCCTCCTTTCTGCGGCCTACGAGAAGGCGGAAAAAATTAAAGGGGCGGCCGATGCGGAGGCAACAAAGATTTATGCCCAGGCTTACAGCAGGGATCCAGAGTTCTTTGATTTCTGGCGCAGTATAGAATCCTATAAAACCACGTTACCTAAATTTAATAAGACCCTTTCCACGGATATGGACTATTTCCGCTATCTCTATTCACCAAGGGGGCGGTAAACCCTATGGAAGGTTCCGCATCTGATGTGATTTTTCATTTCGAAGTCGGGGGCCGCAAGGTCCTCGGCTTTGATACCAGCCTGACCCCCCAGGCTTTTGCTAAAGCCAGGCTTGGCAGTTTGATGAGACAGGGGGGCATCATGGTCGATTCAGCAGTCCATGGTTGGAACCTGGAAGGAACCGTGGAATACCAGGGGCATATGGTATTTTACGGAGCGGATGTTCCCGGGGAAAGCCTGGAAACATTGCTCAGCCATTCCGATGACTATGCTTTGCTTGCCCTTCAGCGGTATCTTAAGGCCCTCGCCATCATCGCTGAATCGAATGCGGCTTTGCTCGAGACGATCGCGCTCTTCCCCGCGGGGGTGCTTATCGGCAGTGATGGCTCGGTATTTTTTGCCCCCTCTGCCCTGGCAAAGCGGGTCTATGAATATCAGGACCCTCTGGGGTACATCGAAAGGGTACTCCAATGGGGACACCCGGATAAAACGGGCATGGAAGCCGCGACCTTTACCGCGGCAAGTCTTAGCTACCGGCTTTTTACCGGAACGGCACCCTTTGCGCTGCCAGCCATTGCAGAACCGGAAAAAAAGCGGGAACTGCTGTTTCAGGATATCCGGGATGGCCGCTGCAAGGGGGCCCATCTCGTTTCTCCCAGCCTTATGCCTGAAATTGCCGCAACCCTGGACAGGATCCTCTGTGCAGAGATGGATAAACCCTCTCCAACTTTGGGGGATCTCATAGGGCTTATCGGAGAACCGGGAAGCAAAAAAATTGCTGATTTTTATACCCCTGAGGAATCGGCAAAGTCGGTTTCAGAAAAAAAATTGCAGGAATATAATCGCCGGGAGCGCCGTATTGGGGTGCAACGTTTTTTAAAGAAATATAAGTATGTGATGATGGCGGGATTTGGGACCGCCCTGGCTCTTTTTATCATTGCCCGCAGTATTATTGTGGACCAGCAAAAACGGCCTACCACCAAAGGTCTATCCCCCCAGGCGGTAGTAGAAAGCTATTACAAAGCCTTTAATACCTTGGATCACCAGTGGATGGATGCCTGTGTCCGTAAAGAGGTTGGTAAAGGTGACATAGAAGCGGTTATGAATCTCTTCGTCATTTCCCGGGTCCGGGAAGCCTATGAACGGAAAGTGACTGTATTAAACCCAGAAATCTGGAAGTCGCAAGGGTCTCCTGCGACGGATGCTTCCGTATTTGGTATCACCAATCTTAAACTGCTGCTTAAAACCGAAATTCCTGCCCATCCAGGTCCTGGTGACCGTTCTGCAATAGAAGCAACCTATGATTTTTACTATCCGGAGCAAGGATCATCAGAACAGTCTAGGACATTGGCGATCGAAACCCGTAAGGACACCCTTACGTTGGAATGGGAAAAGGACCGCTGGAAAATCGTCGCAATAGAACGAATGGTCCTTAACCCTCAATCTGATACTCCTTAAGTTTATTAAGCAGGGTCCTGCGGGTAATGCCCAGGGCCTGGGCGGTCCGTTCCCGATGCCTCTGGTACAAAGCCAGGGTTCTGAGGATGGCTTCCTTTTCTAGCTCCTGGAGGGTCTTTATCTCACCGTCGGTACGGGATATATCAGCCACCGGCCCTCCTTCTTTTTCCGAATCAGGGGCTGTTAAGCCCATGGCAGAACCAGCAAAGGAAAAATCCCTCCGGTGAAGTTCTGGCCCTTCGCTCAATATAACCGCCCGTTCCACGGCATTTTCCAGTTCCCGAACATTACCCGGAAAGGAATACCGAGAAAGGAGTTCCAGTGCATCAGGGGCTAGTTTCAAGGGCGGCCGCCCCATTTCAGCGGTATACCGGTCTACAAAAAGCTGGGCTAAAATGGGAATATCTTCAGGGCGGTCCCGCAGGGGCGGCAGTCGAAGCCGGATAACTGCCAGCCGATAAAACAGATCTTCCCGGAATTCACCCTGTTTTACCGCCTGTTCCAAATCCTTATTGGTAGCCGCAATAATCCGTACATCAATAGGTATTTGGCGGCTTCCCCCAAGGCGCATTATTTTCTTTTCCTGAAGCATCCTGAGAATCTTGACCTGCAGGGGTAAGGGCATGTCTCCCACTTCATCTAAAAAGAGGGTACCCCCATTGGCCAGTTCACAAAGCCCGGTTTTCCTGGATTCAGCTCCGGTAAAGGCGCCCTTTTCGTAACCAAAGAGTTCGCTTTCTATGAGATTTTCAGGAATCCCACCCATATTGATGGGTATAAAGGGGCCGTTGGCCCGTTTACTCAGTCGGTGAATCAGCCGGGCTACCACTTCCTTGCCGGTTCCGCTTTCTCCCGTTACGAGCACCGTCGAATCTGTAGGGGCAACCCGTTCTACCAAAGAGCGGACTTCCTTCATGGCCGCACTGGAACCGATCCAGTCAGGGTCAGCACCGGCTCGGTTTTGCCTGGTTCTTTTATCTGCCACGGTCTGCATTGCTGAAGCGGAAGCTGCAAGCCGGGCGTTTCCAATAACCATCCGGAGCCGGACCACAAGCTCATCCGGATTAAAGGGTTTAACCAGGTAGTCTGACGCACCCCGTTTCATGGCCTCTACCGCATCCTTAATATCCCCGTGGGCGCTGATCATTATTGCGGGAACCAGGGGGCCTCCATCCTTAAGCCAGGCAAGAAAATCGAGGCCCGACATGCCGGGCATCTTTAGATCCACCACCACCGCATCGAAACGCTCCGTTTCAAGCAAGGCCTTGCCGGCTTCCCCTGAGGCGGCAGTCCTTGCCTCCATGCCTTCGGACTCCAGATATGCGGCGATAGAATCCCGAAGATTTTTTTCATCATCAATAATAAGAATCCGCAAGGTCTGTTCCGTTCCTGTTGCATTCATAGGGCCTCATCTTCCTTTTCTGTATGGATTGGTAATTCGATAATAAAGGTTGTTCCTCCCCCTTCCCGCTTCTCATGGTATAGGCGTCCCCCGGCAAGCTGGATGTAGCGCCTGCTAATCGAAAGCCCCAGACCTGAACCGGTGGTTTTGGTGGTAAAAAAGAGGTCATAGATCCGCTCCCGCAAGGATTCCGGAATACCCGGACCGCGGTCTGAAACCCATATCTGAACCTTGCCTGGATAGGACTGCCGGAGTTCCAATGTCACCGGTGATACCTCACTGCCATTCATGCTTTCCAGAGCGTTTTGGATAAGATTATCCAGGACCTGGTTCAAATGGGTTTTATCCATACGAACAGTACATTCGATCTTGGGAAGGGGCGACAGGGTAAGCTTCTCATCATAGCGCAGGCAGAAATCGGCGAGAAATTGGTTTAGATTGATGTTTTCAGGGTTTCCCTCAGAACCGGAGAGAAACTGCCTGAGGCGTTCCGTGAGCAAACCCAGCCGGTCAATTTCTTCTTCCATAATGCGCACATTTTTAACCAGTTCCGTACCGGCCAGCTGTTTTTGCAGAAGGGCCGTCTGAATTTTAAGAACCCCTAGAGGGTTTTTAATCTCATGGGACAGGGTGCGGGCCGCTTCGCCCAGGGCTACCAGTTCCCTATTTCGGGCTTCCTGAAGTCTGAATTGATCCAGGCTTTTTGCAAGCCGCAAAAGAAGAGCAAAGGCTCCAAAAAGGGCTAAAGAAATAAGCAGGGCTACCCCATAGAGCAGGTAGAGCCCCCGTTGCAGTGCGGTGATTCGGTAGGACACAAAAACAAGCCGGGTCATTCCCATGCCAACCGGCGGAGCATTCATCATTTGGGTCATATCTTGGCTTTGTCTAAGGTTCCCAATCCTGCCCCTCATGGCCCCGCCGCCCCCAAAGGGCCGGACCAGAGATATCACATCCCCTGAAATAAGGGGAGGATTTTGCGGAGCCTCAGGGCTTATAAAATCAGGGGCATCCCCATACCGGTACAGGGGCGATCCCCAACTGGAATATATTCCAAAAGCCAGTACATTGGGATATTTTTCGAAACTGCTTAAGGTGCCCCGATCATAGGCTTGCTGAAGTTCCGCCGCCAGCTGAAAGGCCCGGTATTCTGCTATAAGCTGCTGCCGTTGCCGTTCCTGGACTACAGCCACAAAAATGCCCCCTAGGGCGAGCAGAGAAATCAGGCCTAAAAGAACCATGGCAGCGGCGGTTTCTGAACGACGGTTTAAGTGATGTATCATAGGATAACTATATACCATTTTACTGCTGTTGCGCTATTTCTTTCTGTTGTATACTCTCAATATAATGAATACGGATAAAAACGGTAAAAGCCCCGGCCCGGTGCCGATGCCCCTGTTCGACTATCGGCCCCATACCTATGAAACCCTCATCTATGCGACCTACTATGCCCCCCGGGGCCGCCAGCGGCTGTATATGCTGGGCAATGAGCTATCCCACCGATACCTCTATGCCAATGACCTTATCATTGGAATTATTGGAGCCCCCGGCTCGGGAAAGTCCACCCTAGTTCGGGGCCTCTTTCCCGGTCTTGAGCTAACTAATGACGATGAGGGTACCAACGTCCGTCAGGCCCTCATCTACGATTTTGATCCCGAGGACTTTTTTGCCCCCCACACCTTCCATATTGATGTCCACTATGAACTCGGATTCAGACAGAAATGGGAGATCGCCGACGCCATATCCCATGCCATTTCCCATGGCCGACGGGTGGTGATTGAACATTTTGACCTCATCTGGGAAACCCTGGGTTATAACGCCCAGATTATTTTTGGCATTGGTGAGGAAGTCATTGTAACACGGCCCAGCGTATTCGGCCCCTTTCCGGAGGCAATCAAGAACATTGTAGACCGGACCATTAAATACCGCCTCATGGCCCATTCAGCGGAGGACATTACCACCATGGTCCTCGAACGGGACTACAACCTGAAACGGCGGGTCCTTCATTCGGATGTAAAACATGGGTTTGTCATCAATTTCCCTGAAAAACCGGATATCAATATCCCTGAACTGGAACAGAAGGTAAAGGAGATTATTAACCAAAATATTCCCATCATGCCCGTCGGGGCAGACCACATTCAGATAGGAGATGAAAGCATCTTTTGTACCGGCATACGGACCCATGTTCAGAATTCGGGTCAGATTGAAAATTTCCGTCTGGTTAAACAATTGCGGTACCATCCTATATTCCAGGAATATATGCTGATCGGCCGGGTCGGCTATGAAGAGAATTCTGGCTATGACCAGATTCTAAGCAATATTGTGGAGGAGTAAAACATGAATATTCATACCATCATCGATGCCAGCTTTCACAACACCCAATTTGAGCCCATTCCCCTGGACTCTCCAGCAATTACATATAAACAGGACCGGCTCCATATTACCCCCGAGGTTCTATCTAAAATCGCCGAAGAAGCCTTTGTCCGAGTATCCTACTATCTCCGTCCAAGTCACCTCGGACTTTGGGCTGAGCACCTGAATGGAAACAAGCTCAGCGCCAATGACCGGCTTGTACTGGAGGCCCTGCTTAAAAATGCGCTCATCGCTTCGGAGGGGAAACTACCCCTCTGCCAGGATACGGGGACCGCAACCATCCTTGGTTGGAAGGAAGAATCGGTGTATACCGGTGTGGATGACGAAGCCTACCTGAGTAAGGGGGTTCTCCGCTCCTATACGGGCCATCCTCTCCGATCAAGCCAGGTGGGGTTTCGCAGCTTTTTTGATGAATTTGATACGGGCAATAACCTGCCCGCCCAGGTGCATATCGAAGCCCTCCCTGATAGTCCTGCAGGACCTGAATACCGCTTTCTTTTCATTGCCAAGGGCGGCGGCTCAGCCAATAAGACAGCCCTCTTTCAGATGACTAAGGCCCTCCTTGAAGGCGAAGCCTTTGAAGCCTTTCTCAGAGAAAAAGTTGCCGCCCTGGGAACCGCCGCATGCCCGCCTTACCGGCTCGCGGTAGTTGTCGGCGGAACCAGTCCCGAAGAAAACCTGAGCATCCTAAAACTGGCTACCACAGAAATTCTGGACCAAGCCCCAACTATGGAATCGGCTTCCCAGCACCGCCATGAATCCTGGCTCTATAGGGATACCCAATGGGAATCCATATTGATGAATATAGCCCGGGAAAGCGGCCTGGGGGCCCAGTTTGGGGGCAGTCTCCTTGCTCTGGATGCCCGCCTTATCCGCCTGCCCCGTCATGCGGGCTCCTGCCCCGTTTCCATCGGCGTATCCTGTTCAGCCCATCGCAATATGCTCGCCAAAATAAACCGCCAGGGCCTTTGGCTTGAACGGCTAGAACAGAACCCCCTGGAGTTCCTGAAACAGCAGGGTGGCGCGGCGGCAGAGCTGGCCGAAGGATATCAACAAAAGAAAAAATTCCCCCTGAGCATTCCAGAACATTCCGGAAGCACTACAGTGCCGCCAACGGAACCCTTAGCAGAATCGCCAATCCTTCGCCGTATCCATCTGGATAAGGGCATGAAGGAAGCCCTCGAAGCCCTCCGGGGGGCTTCCGCAGGGGACCGGCTCCTGCTCTCGGGGTACCTCTTGGTAGCCCGCGACGCAGCCCACCTGAAGTGGCACGAAGCCCTTCAGCGGGGAGAAGCCCTGCCGGATTACCTAAAGCAGTACCCCATTTATTACGCAGGCCCCGCGGCCACCCCTGAAGGAAAGGTTATCGGCAGTTTCGGCCCCACTACCGCCCAGCGGATGGATACCTATGCGGATGAGCTCATGAGCCGGGGAGCGAGCCTCATCACCCTGGCCAAGGGAAACAGAACCAAGACCTGGAGAGAGGCCTGCAAAACCTACGGTGGCTTTTATCTGGGCACCATCGGCGGAGCGGCGGCCCTCATTGCAGAGGAAAACATTCTGGAAAGTGAAGTGTTAGATTTTCCGGAACTCGGCATGGAAGCGGTCCGGCGCATCCGGGTGCAGGACCTTATAGCCTTTGTCATTATCGATGACCAGGGCCGGGACCTTTATAATCCCAGCTTGCTAGCCAGCGGTCGATAAGAAACCGGGAGATTGAGCCGGAACCGGGCAGTTCCGGCAAGGTATCCGGAGTAACCCAGCGGGCATCGATGATTTCCCTGCCATCACAACAAAGGGTGCCCCCGGCATATTTCGCCTCAAAGGCCAGCATGAGGGAGGCTGGAAAGGGCCAGGGCTGGGAAGCCACATAGGTCACCGAATCAACCGCTACCCCAACCTCTTCCCGGATTTCCCGATGCACCGTATCTTCAAGCCGTTCCCCCGCCTCGACAAAACCCGCCAC